>Ga0209162_1002091_pt1 | contig 18192 bp, 12 predicted proteins | sample YNPNPMetaG_FD_187121 | JGI IMG/M metagenome (GOLD analysis project Ga0209162, IMG submission 187121) | Anoxygenic and chlorotrophic microbial mat microbial communities from Yellowstone National Park, USA - YNP NP MetaG (SPAdes) (version 2) ... | reverse complement strand
GACATCCACATCCATAGCGCGGCTGATGATGGGCTGCCGACCCCGGCCGAGATCCTGGACTATGCCGAACACCACACAGACCTGGACATTATCGCCATCACTGACCATGACACCATTGATGGTGCGTTGGAGGCTCTGGAGCTGGCTGCCCGGCTGAAAACCCGCGTGCAGGTGTTGCCGGGGATCGAGGTCTCCAGCCGTAGCGGGCACATCCTGGCCCTGGGAGTCACGCGCCCCATCAGGATGCTGCAATCGCTGGCAGACACTATCGCCGCTGTCCAGGAGCAGGGCGGCTTTGTGGTAGTTCCACACCCTTTGAGTTGGTTGACCTTCAGCGTGGGGCAGCGGGCCCTGGAACGGGTCCTCAGGGACCAGCACCTGGCCCAGGTCCTGTTGGGTTTGGAGACGTTGAATCCCAGCTTTGGGGGTCGTGTGACCTGTGCTCAGGCGCGACGCCTGAACCGGGAGCGCTGGCATCTGGCCGAGACCGGGGGCAGCGATACGCACTCCCTGGCTCTCATCGGCTCTGCCTACACCCGGTTTGAGGGCCACACGGTTGAGGATCTGCGTCGTGCGCTGGAGGCCCGGACCACGCAGGCCGGCGGCCGGTTCTGGAGCCTGGAGGACCATACCCGGGTGGCCCGGCAGCAGATGTGGCGCGCCCTATGGGTGGCACCCCGACAGCGTTTCCCCCGGGCCGTGCGACTATTCTTGCAGCAGGGGACTGCCCCGGATACTGGCCGCCCGGAGCAGCGGCTGTGAAGATCGGTCTGGTCTCACCCTATGATTGCGCTGTGCCTGGCGGGGTGATGGAGCATATCCTGCACCTGGCCGAGCAGTTTATGGAACGAGGGCACAGCGTACGTATCCTGGCCCCCTGTTCCCGGCCCGACTATACCCCACCGATTGACGTGCCACTCTATCAGGTGGGTCATCCCGTACCGGTGCCGGTGAGCGGTTCGGTGGCGCGGGTCGCCCTCTCGCCGCGCCTCTCCCGGCACGTCAAGGACATCCTGCGCCGGGAACGCTTCGAGATCATCCACCTGCACGAGCCACTCATGCCGGCCCTGTGCCTCACCGTACTCCTGCATTCCCATGCGGTGAACGTGGGGACGTTCCACGCCTACCGCGAAAAGCTGCGCGCCTATCAGTATAGCAAACCCCTGTTGCGCCGGTTCTTCAACCGCCTCGATGGCCTGGTGGCCGTCTCTGCCGCCGCCCGCGACTATGTGAATCAATACTTCCCGGCCCACTATACCATCATCCCCAACGGCATTGACGTGGCCCGGTTCGCCAATCCCGACCTGGAGCCGTGGCCGCAGTACCAGGATGGCTATCAGAACATCCTCTTCGTGGGCCGCATGGAGAAGCGCAAAGGTCTGAAATACCTGCTGCGAGCTTTTCCGCTGGTGAAGGAAGCCTGTCCCCGGACCCGGCTCATCATCGTCGGCGAAGGCCGATTGCGCACCGGTTTTGAGCAGGCCATCGCCGAGAGCGGCCTGCCCGATGTGGTGTTCACTGGCTTTGTGCCGGCCGAGGACCTGCCTCGCTATCACCGGTCGGCTCACGTGTTCTGTGCCCCGGGCACCGGTTTTGAGAGCTTTGGGATCGTATTGCTGGAGGCCATGGCCGCCGGGCTGCCGGTGGTAGCCTCAGACATTGTGGGGTTCCGGCAGGTGGTGACCCATGGACAGGAGGGGTTGCTGGTCACTCCGCGCGAGCCGGAGGAACTGGCCCGGGCCTTGATCCTGCTGTTGCGCAACCAGGACCTCTGCCAGGCCATGAGCCAGCGTGGGCGGGCCAAGGCCGCCCATTATGATTGGAGCGTCATCGCCGGACGGGTGTTAGAGTTCTATCAAACGACGATGGAACGGGTATTGCCAGCACGTCGCTGGGCCGCCGCGCGCCGGGGGCGCACCCGGCAGTTCTACCGGCAGTTGCAGGCGTTCCGGCTGCGCCATAGCCGGCGGTGAATCCAGGCCCACCCCGCCAGACAACCGGCGGCGGGATAGAACAACCACCTGTGGGGCGCCACGCCGGGCGACCACCTGCGTCGTCGCAGGTTCGCGGCGGCGGCGGCCGACGACCGGCCACCGGCCCCGACCCCGGTCGCCAGCCAGGCCCCGCGCCATTATGCACGGGTGCCAGAGATTCCTGACATCCGTGCATAACTTCTGTCAGGGAGGGAACAAGGGGAGAAGAAGCCTTTCTGGGGGGTGCGGCGGCGAAGCCGCCGCAAAATCCCCTCCCCGCACAGCGTAGCGGCGAAGGGACGCGAAGTGGGGAGTGAGGCAGTGCTCTCAGGCGTTTAATTGCGCACGGATGTCAGGCAGATTCCCCTTTACAAAGCCCCAAAAGTAGGCTATAATTAACCCCAGCTAAAGTCGGGAAAACTGAGGGCCGGAGTGCTCTCAGTTTTTTTGGCCTTACCACCCCCAGACCTGACAGGTTGTCCATAAGCCTTTCGCCAGCAGAAAGGGTTCATGATCCAGTGGGCTATGCGCATCGGCGGGACCGTGGGCAACCGGTCAGGTCTCAGTTCTGAGGAGTATTGATGACCCAGAAACCTGTCTTTCTCACCCCGGAGGGCCTGGCCAGGCTACAGGCTGAACTGGAATATCTGACCACTGTCCGTCGCCACGAGGTGGCAGAGCGGATCTATCAGGCCAAGGAATCCGGCGACATCACCGATAACGCCGAGTACGAGGACGCCAAAAATGAGCAGGCCTTTCTGGAGGGTCGCATCCTCACCCTGGAGGCGATGCTCCGTAATGCACAAATCATTGACGACCGAAGGGCCTCAGAGACAGTAACTCTAGGCTCTACTGTCACGGTGGTGGATGATGACGGCTATGAGGAGACCTATACCATCGTGGGGTCGGCGGAGGCGGACCCCAGTCGAGGCCGCATCTCCAATGAATCGCCGGTGGGCCGGGCGCTATTGGGCCGGCGCGTGGGCGAAGAGGCCCGGGTCGTCGTGCCAGCCGGTCCGCGAACATTACGCATCACTGCCTTGAACAGGGACCGCCCATGACTCTACCATTCCCATTAAGTGACCAGAGCCGGCAACGGCTCCTGAACCTGGAGCGACTGCGCGCTCAGGGGGTGGACCCCTACCCGCCGCGCGCCCAACGCAGCCATACCACGGCCGAGGCGATACGCGCCTTTGAGGCTGCTCCCACCACGGTGACGGTGGCCGGGCGCATCGTCAGCGTGCGGGCCATGGGCAAGGCCACCTTCGCCCACCTGGAAGACGGCAGCGGCCGACTCCAGTTTTATCTCCGGGAGAACGTGTCAGGCCCGGCACTCTACGCGCAGTTCAAGGACCTGGACATCGGCGATTTCATCCAGGTGACTGGGCCGCTCTTTCGTACCCGCACCGGCGAGATCACCGTGGAGGTGCAGGATTTCCGCCTGCTGGCCAAGGCCCTCCACCCCCTGCCGGAGAAATGGCACGGCCTGCGCGATGTGGAACTGCGCTACCGCCAACGTTACGCGGACCTCATCGCCAACGCGGAGGTGCGGCAGATCTTTGTCACCCGCGCCCGAGTCATCACCGCCGTGCGCCGTTTCCTGGACGAACGGGGTTTCCTGGAGGTGGAAACCCCCATCCTGCAACCCCTATATGGCGGCGCGACGGCCCGGCCGTTCATCACTTACCACCAGGCCCTGGATCAGGACCTCTACCTGCGTATCGCCGTGGAACTCTATCTCAAACGACTCATCGTAGGTGGCTTTGAACGGGTCTATGAGATCGGCAAGGACTTTCGCAACGAGGGGATTGACATCGAGCACAACCCCGAGTTCACCATGATGGAGTGTTACCAGGCTTATGCCGATTACCACGATATGATGACCCTGGTGGAAGACCTGTTCGGCTTTGTGGCTGAGACTCTGAACGGTGTTCGCCGGGTGACCTACCAGGGCCAGGAGATTGACCTGACTCCGCCCTGGCCTCGCATCCCCTTGCGCCAGGCTATCCTGGACGCCACCGGCATTGACTACGAGGCTTATGCTGATCGGGACAGCCTGCGCCAGGCCATTGACGCGCGAGGGCTGACCATCCCGCCTCAACCGACCTGGGCCAAGCTGGTGGACAAGCTCTTTGGCAAATACGTGCGCTCCAGGACCATCCAGCCCACCTTCATTGTGGACTATCCCCTGGCCCTGTCACCCCTGGCCAAAAAGAAGCCTGACGACCCGACGCACGTGGAACGGTTCCAGCCCATCGTCGTCGGCCTGGAGATGGGTAATGCCTTCACCGAACTCAACGACCCGCTGGACCAGTTGGCCCGTTTTGCGGACCAGGCCCGGCAACGCGCCGCTGGCGATGAGGAGGCCCAACCCCTGGATGAGGACTTTATCCTGGCCCTGATGTACGGGATGCCACCCACCGGCGGCCTGGGGATCGGCATAGACCGCATGGTCATGCTCTTTACCGATCAGACCTCCATCCGTGAGGTGATCCTGTTCCCCCAGTTGCGGACCAGGTAGGAGCCTTTGGACGGGTCGGCCGGGTGACCTGCGCGACCGTGCCACGGGGTTCTCCGGCGTTTCCCTCGTGCCCACGCTCCGCGTGGGCACGCAGCAGACAAGGCAGCCCGCTCACAGGACGTTGACAATTATCCCTCGTGCCCACGCTCCGCGTGGGCACGCAGCAGACGAGGCAGCCCGCTCACAGGGCGTTGAGAAGGGAGTGGCGTTTCGCACCCACGCATAGCGTGGGTGCGAGTAAGGGTGGTTTTATCCCTCGTGCCCACGCTCCGCGTGGGCACGAAGCAGACAAGGCAACCCGCTCACAGGGCGTTGAGAAGGGATTGGGCTACAGCCAGGCGTTCCTGGCCGCGTAACCCGGCGTTTCGCACCCACGCAGAGCGTGGGTGCGAGTAAGGGTAGTTTTATCCCTCTTGCCCACGCTCCGCGTGGGTACGCAGCAGACGAGGCAGCCCGATCACAGGGCGTTGAGAAGGGATTGGGCTACAGCCAGGCGTTCCTGGCCGCGTAACCCGGCGTTTCGCACCCACGCAGAGCGTGGGTGCGAGTAAGGGTGGTTTTATCCCTCGTGCCCAAGCTCCGCGTGGGCACGCAGCAACGAGACAGTCTGCTCACAGGGCGCTGAGAAGGGATTGGGCTACAGCCAGGCGTTCCTGGCCGCGTAACCCGGCGTTTCGCACCCACGCAGAGCGTGGGTGCGAGTAAGGGTGGTTTTTCCGCGTCGGCGAAACCCGCTGCCAGCAGTGGGCTATACGAGGGAGAGAGCGACACCATTGCCCCATCCTCTGTACATTGCCTTTATCTGGCACCAGCATCAACCATACTACCTGGACCCGGTCAGCGGAGAGTATTCCCTGCCGTGGGTACGGCTGCACGCCACCAAAGACTATCTGCACATGGTGGAGTTGCTCCAGGCTTATCCCCGCGTGCGCCAGACCTTCAACCTGGTGCCCAGCCTCATCGAGCAACTGGACGGATACGCCAGCGGGTACTACCAGGACCGTTGCCTGCGCCTCAGCCGCACGCCGGTGCCGGCCCTCAGCCCCCAGGACCGGGTCTTTGTGCTGAGCCTCTTTTTCAGCATCAACTGGCATCGCATCCTCTCCCGCTATCCGCGCTACCAGCAACTGCTCCAGTTGCGCGATGAGGCTCACGGTGACCCGGCCGCCTTCTCCGATGCTGACCTGCAGGACCTCATCGCCTGGTTCAACCTGGCCTGGATTGACCCGAACTGGTTGGAACGTGACGCTACCCTGCGCGCGCTGGTGGAAAAAGGGCGCGATTTCAGCCCGGCCGAGGTGCAGACGATCCTGGACAGACACCTGGAGATCATGCGGCGGGTGATCCCGGCCCATCGCGCCCTCCAGGATCGCGGCCAGATCGAGGTCTGCACCTCACCGTATTACCATCCCATCCTGCCCCTGCTCATTGATAGCCAGTCTGCGCGCGAGGCCAGCCCGCGCCTGCCCCTGCCGGCCATCAATTATGCCCATCCCGAAGACGCCGCCGAACAGATCCGCCAGGGGTTGGAGCTTTATCGGGCCACTTTCGGCCGGCCCTGCCGGGGCCTGTGGCCACCAGAAGGGGCCGTGAGCCAGGCCACCATCGAGTTGCTGGCCAGCGAGGGCCTGCACTGGTGCGCTTCCGATGAGGACATCCTGGCCCGCTCCTTAGGGGCCAGCATCACCCGCGATGAGTTCGGCCACGTGACCAACCCACGCCTCTTGTACCAGCCGTATCGGCATCGCACGCCGGCCGGCCAGGAGATCACCCTCATCTTTCGAGATCATGTCCTATCGGACCGTATCGGCTTTGTCTACAGCCATGTGGATGGTCGGGAGGCCGCCGCCGATCTCCTCCATCGCCTGCGACGTATCCGGGAGAACCTGAACGACCCGGAGACCCCCTATCTGGTATCCATCATCCTGGATGGAGAAAACTGCTGGGAGGAATACGAACATAACGGCGACGTGTTCCTCCAGACCCTGTATCAGGGCCTGACCGATGACCCCGATCTGGAAACGGTGACCGTGAGCGATTACCTGGAACGCTTCCCCCCACGCCGGGAGATCGAGCGTGTGGCGGCCGGCTCCTGGATCGGGGGGCACCTGGAGACCTGGATCGGCGAGCCGCTGCAGAACCAGGCCTGGGAGTTATTGGCCCGTACCCGCCAGCAGCTCCTGAACTGGCAGAACGACTACCTGTTGGCCGATTTGCAGACCCTGGCCGAGGCCTGGCGCTCGATCTATGTGGCCCAGGGCAGCGATTGGTTCTGGTGGTACTACAGTCGGAACCAGTCTAACGAGGACCTCCTCTTTGACCGGTTATTTCGCGCCCATCTGGGGCATGTCTACCGGGTCATGGGGCAACCGGTGCCGGACTGGCTGGCCGTGCCCATCCAGGCCCAGACCGCCGGATCAGCGCGCCCCGTCCGGGGGCCGATCACGCCAGAGTTGACCGCTTCTGATGTGGTCTCGATGGCCTGGGATGCCGCCGGCTATCGTAACGGCGGGGGCGGCACCATGCAGCCGGCCCAGGCCGAACCCGGCCTGCGTCGCGTCTATTATGGCTATGATACCGCCAACCTGTACCTGCGGGCGGAGAGCACCCAGGAGATCTGGCGCGACACGGTGCGACTCTACCTGCACGCCAGGCACCCGGGCGACCCGGCCACTGGCGAGGTTCGCCTGGCCCAGACCCGGCCCGACATCGCCCCGGCCGACGTGGGTTTCCAATGGGAGCTGGTGGTCCCAGCCTATGATGCCCCTCCCGTCTTGAATCAGGCCGATGGTCAGGGCCATTGGCAACCCGTGGCGGTGAGGCCGGAAGTGGCGCGCGGCAACCGCTGCCTGGAGATCCGCATCCCCCGACGGGAACTCGGCCTGCGGTCCGGCGACTATGTGGGGCTACGCCTTACCCTGACCGGCGATGATCGCCTGCTGGATGCCCTGCCCCGTCACGGTCATATCGGCTTTACCTTGCCCTGAATTCAGCCTTCAGGCTGAGGCCTGTTCTACCCTGCCCAGGCTGGCGTTACCTGGAGGATACCGTGAGCAAAACTATCCTGGTCATAGACGACGAACCAGGCATCGTAGAGATCGTGCGGGTGAACCTGGAAGCGGAAGGCTATCGCGTCCTGGTCGCCTATGACGGCGCGGCCGGTCTGGAGGTGATCCGCGAGGCGCAGCCGGACCTGGTGATCCTGGATGTGATGATGCCCCGCATGAGCGGATGGGAGGTCTTGCGCCACGTCGAGGCTGACCTGGCTACCGCCGGCCTGCCGGTCATCATGCTCACGGTCAAGGCTGGTGATATGGACGTGGTGCGCGGGCTGGAACAGGGGGCCGTGGAATACATCACCAAGCCCTTCGACCCGCTGTATCTGGTGGAACGGGTGCGGTTTGTGTTGGAACAGACGGATCTACGTGGTCGAGAGTCTTACCGACGGCAGGCCATGGCCCGCCGCCGCCGCTTCACCAAACCGCTCCAGGACCTTTTCTAGTAATTGCTCAGCCTGGCCTCCCGCAGGTTGCTGGGAACTGTGTCTCCTGTCTGCGTGCCGTCCACGGGCGTGGTGGGGCCGCTGCGGAAACGCACGAACCTGCTGAGGGTGAGCTGATCACGCGAGGCGCACAAGTCAGGAGAGTACCAGTGTTATCACCCCGGGTGCTACTCATTGAGGACGAGCCGGGCCTGGCCGAGATCCTGGCCCTCAACCTGCGCCTGGCCGGCTACCAGGTGGAGACGGCCCTGGATGGGTTGACGGCCTGGCAGCGTTTCGAGGCTGACCCGCCAGATGTGGTGGTGTTGGACCTGGGGTTGCCCGCCATCTCCGGGTTTCGCCTGCTGCAGCTTATGCGTGACAGCACGCCGTCCCCATCGGTCATCGTGATCACGGCCCTGGATTTCGAGGAGGCTGAGGAAGTGGCGAGCTATGGCGTGGATGGCTTTATGACCAAGCCTTTCGAGCCGAAAGCATTGGTCCGCCAGGTGGAGTATGCCCTGGCCCGGCGACGTCAGGCTAGACAGGATTGATCCGATGAACGATCCGCCGGCACACCCGGACACCGAGGAATTGCGCCTTCTGCGGCGGCTGGTGACGGCATTCGCTTCATCGCCAGACCCGCTGCAGGTCCTGCAGGCCGTGCTCCGCGACATCTGCACCGTCCTGAAGGCCGGGGGGGCGGTATTCATCCCGGTGACAGAGACCGAGGACAAGGCCCCGCCTGTCGCCAGCTATGGCCTGAGCGCGAACTATGTGCAGGAGATGAGCGAGCGCATGACCCGGCCCCTGGCGGATTCGCCCCTGGGCCGGGGACCGGCCGGCGATCTCTTCCGTCAGACCCTGGCCCAACGCGGGGTGCTGGGCATCGCCGATGTGCGACAGGACCCCCTTTTTGCCCCGCGCCTGGAACTGGCCGAGCGGGAGGGCTATCGCGCCCTGGCCGCGTTGCCCCTGGTCTTTCAGGATCGGCCGGTGGGCGTGCTCATCGTCTATTTCCCCGCCCCCCATGTGCTCCAGCCGGCCGAGGCCCAGTTCCTGGAGACGGTGGCCTCGGCCGTCGCCACCATCGTGGAGACGGCCCACCTCTTTGCCGAGACCCAACGCCGGGCCAGCGAATCGGAACAGCGCGCGGCCAGGCTGGCCCTGGTGAACCGCATCTCCACCCTGGTGAACTCGACCCTGGACCTGGACGCGATCCTGCGGACGGCCTGCACCGAGATGGCTCATGCCTTCGGGGTGGGGCAAAGCGGCGTGGTGCTCTTTGACCGCGACCGGCAGTTCGGCCAGGTGGTGGCCGAATACCAGGCCCAGCCGGATGACACGGCCAGCCGGGTGCGTATCCCCCTGGCCGGCAACCCCTCTTTGGAGCGGGTCATTGCCACCCGCCAACCCCTCGCCATCGCCGATGCCGAGCATGACCCCCTGCTGACCCCTATCCGCGACGTGATCCAATTGCGACGGATCCGTTCGATCCTCATCGTGCCGTTGGTGGTCCAGGGGGAAGTAGTCGGCACGATTGGCCTGGATGCCATTGGCACGCCGCGCACCTTTACCGCTGAGGAGCAGGAGCTGGCCGGGACCATCGCCAACCAGGTGGCCCTGGCCATCGAGAAGGCCCAGTTATACGCGGCGAGCCGGCAGGATGCCGAGCATCTGCGGAAGGCGTTTCACATGGTGGGCGCGGCCGTGGCCTCGCCACTGGCCCTGGATGAGGTGTTGCAGATCATCGTGGGCCTGGCCGCCGAGGCCCTGCGGGCCGATTTCTGCGAGGTGCGATTCCTGGATGATGAGGCGCAGCAATTGGTCTTGGGGGCGTCCTGGGGGACTGGCTCTGTTGGACCGGGTCAGCCCGCCGCGCGTCTGGGCCTGGCCGGTAGCCTGGGCGGGGTAGTGACCCTGGAAGAGGCCCCGGTCCACATCCCAGACCTGCGCCAGGACCCGCGTACCTGGCACATCGGCCTGGTGGGTTATGAGAAGTTGATCGCCTATCTGGGCGTGCCACTGACCCTGGGCCAGAAGGTCATCGGCGTGCTGGGTCTGGCCCGCCGTCGCCCGGAACCCTTCTCGGCCGACGAGATCGAGCTGCTCACCTCGTTCGCCCATCAGGCCGCCATCGCCATCGAGGAGGCCAACCTGCTGGCCGAGGCCCAACGCACTCAACAACGCAGCCAGGCCATCATCCAGAACAGCGCCGACGGCATCGTGCTCATTGATGGCCAGCAGCGCGTGGTGGGTTTCAACCCGGCCCTGGAACGATTGACCGGCTGGCGGGCCGAGGAGGTGCTCGGCGTGCCATGCTATGAGGTGTTGCAGACGCAAAGCCAGGGCCGGGCCTTTTGCCAGGACCTCTGCCCGATCCGCCAGGCCGGAGACCGGGATTTCCTCTTTACGGAATGTCAGATCAGAAGCCGCGATGGTCGCCTGATTGACGTGGGGATCAGCTATGGGGTGATCCGGGACGAGCGTCAGCGGCTGGCCGGCGTGGTGGAGGTGATCCGCGACATCTCGCAGCAGAAGGAGTTGGACCGGTTGCGGAGCGACTTTGTGTCCACCGTCTCCCACGAATTGCGCACGCCGTTGGCGTTGATCAAGGGTTATGCCGCCACGTTGCTGCGGCCGGACATCGAATTAGAGCGTGAAACGCGGCAGCGGTTCATCCAGCAGATTGATGAGGCCGCGAACCGGCTCACCCGGCTGATTGATAACCTGCTCAGTGTGAGTCGCATCGAGGCCGGGCGTCTGGAGGTGTTGCCGGCGTCGGTGGACCTGAGCCGCCTGGCCAGCAAGGTGATCCAGGACCTCAAGGGAGCCGCCATCGAGCACCAGTTCTTACTCCAGGTGACGACGCCGCGCCCGGTGGCCTGGGCCGACGCGGACAAGGTGGAACAGGTCCTCCTGAACCTGTTGCACAATGCCATCAAGTTCTCGCCCCCCAGCAGCACGATCACCGTGAGCGTCGCCGATAGCCTGCCAGCCGGGCAGGCTGATCGGGAGTACCTGTTGGTGAGCGTGCGCGACCAGGGGCGGGGTGTGCCGCCGGAGCACCGGGATCGCATCTTTGAGCGGTTCTATCAGGTGGAGACGGGGGTGGCCCGCTCGGCCTCCGGCACGGGCCTGGGGCTATACATCTGCAAGAACCTGGTGGAGGCCCACGGCGGGCGCATCTGGGTGGAACCAGCGGAGGGCGGGGGGAGCGTCTTCCGCTTCACCCTGCCCCGGGCATAGCCTGTTCAGGCCTGTATGACCGGGATCAACTCGTATTCCTTGCTCCCCAATCCCAGGGCCGCTGCTGCGTCCACATGCTCCTGACCGTCCACCCCCAGGCTCTCGGCCAGGACGCGCGCGCCGGGTTTGAGGCCCTTGTCAGCGGCCAGCGAATCGGGCAGGGGGATCGCCCCGTTGATGAGGTCCAGCGTGGCCTGTTCCACGGCCACGATGTCGGTGCTGGCCAGGATGCCCCGGTCCTGGACGAGCGGGGTATCGGCCACCGGCATACAGTCGCACTCTGGTTGCACCTCCATGACAAAGTTGAAGTAGAGCACCTTGCCCGGCGCAAAGGTGCTCAACACGGCCCCGGCCGCCTCGGCCAGCCCCTGCTGGAACTCACCGGCGCTCCGGCCGATCGCGATGGCCCCCGTCGGGCAGACCCGGGCGCAGCGCATACACCGCCAGCACTTCTCGTCGTCCCAGACGATGCTGCCGGCCACCTCGTCGTGGCTGAGGGCGTCCAGCGGGCAGACGTGGACGCACTGGAGGCATAGGGTGCATAGCTCCGGGTTGCGGGCCATGGTCACCGCGTCTCCGGGCGCGTGCAGGTGACCGCGCGCCCGCCGCCAGTCGCCGCTGCGATGCCGGCCGCAAACCCCACCCATGGCGATGTTCTTGATGGCCCCCCCGTAGCCGGCCTGGATGTGGCCCTTGCAATGGCTCACCACCACCATCGCCGGGGCATCGTGGATGGCGGCGGCCACAAAGACCTCCCCCAGCACCGGGCCGGCCTTCACCGTCACGCCATCCCAGCCGAACAGCCCATCGGCCAGGATCACCGGCGCGCCCATGCTTTGGGTGTTGATGCCGTTCTGGTTGGCGACCTCCAGGTAGTCCCAGCCCCGAATGCGGGTGGTATCGGTGACGAACGGTTTGGCCCCCACGGCCTTGATCCCGTCCACGATCTTGCGGATAAAGACCGGGCGCACGATGCGGTAGGCCCCTTCGGAACCGAAATGGACCTTGACGGCCACGTATTCGTCCGGGGCCATGTGCTGGCTAAAGTCCAGCCGGCGGATGATCTCTTCCAGCCGGGCACTCACGCTGTACTTATAGTCCCATTTGGTAGCCCTGGCGCTGGTGTAATAGACGATACTCTTGCTCATGTTGCCTCCCTGCGGCGCGATTGGATTTTCAGATGCCAGTTTGCCTCCCGAACGCGCCAGGGCTAATTATAGCAGAAAGCCGGTGATTTGGCACGCGGCGGCCATTATGCGCACTTCACCCTATGCTCGCGCGGGGTGTGCCACCCCGCGCTGGCGGCGGATCATACTCCTGGTGGTCGCCACCGCGAGTGCGCCCCAACCTGCGGGAGGTATTGGTCCTATGCTCGCGCGGGGTGTGCCACCCCGCGCTGGCGACGGATCATACTCCTGGTGGTCGCCACCGCGAGTGCGCCCCAACCTGCGGGAGGTATTGGTTTCGGCTGGTCCGAGATGGTTGCAGCCACCGTCCACCCTATGGTAAAATAAAGCGGTCTCGGGAGGTAGCCCATGCCCATCCAGGTTTTGCCCCCGGCGGTGGCCGCCAAGATCGCGGCCGGGGAAGTGGTGGAACGACCAGCCAGCGTGGTCAAAGAGCTGGTGGAGAACAGCATTGATGCCGGGGCAACGCGCATCGCGGTGGTGGTCCGCGAAGGCGGCATCCGGCTGATCCGCGTGACCGATGACGGCTGTGGCATCCCGGCCGCGCAGGTCGCCCTGGCTTTTGCCCATCACGCTACCAGCAAGCTACAGACTTTCGAGGACCTGGAACGCCTGCGAACCCTGGGATTTCGAGGCGAGGCGTTGCCCTCTATCGCTGCCGTGAGCCGGACCACCCTGGTTACCCGCACCCGTGACGAGTCGGTCGGCACGTTCATTGTGGTGGAAGACGGCGAGGTGCGCGAACAAGGGGCACGCGGCATCCCGGCCGGCACCACGGTCACCGTAGAACACCTGTTCCGCACCGTGCCAGCCCGCCGCAAGTTCCTCCGCTCCGAGGCGACCGAGGCCGGCCACATCGTGGCCTGGTTGCGTCGCTATGCCCTGGCTTACCCGGAGATCGCCTTTCACCTGCTGGTGGACGGCCGGACTCTGCTGCGCTCCCCCGGCAACGGGCAGGACCAGGACGCGCTGGTGGCCGTCTACGGCCTGGAGATCGCGCAACGGCTTATTCAAATCCCCCGGCCCCCAGGTCAGGTAACTCCCAACCCCCAATTCGGCGCGGAACCCGTTTGTTATGGATTTATCAGCCCGCCGGACCTGGCCCGCTCTACCCGGCGCGACATGTCTTTTTTCGTGAACCGGCGGTGGGTGGAAAGCCCGGCCCTGAGCTATGCCACCGAGCAGGCCTATCATACCCTGCTGCCGACCGGTCGCCATCCCCTGGTGGTGTTGCACCTGAAGCTGGACCCGGCCCTGGTGGACGTGAACGTGCACCCGTCCAAACGGGAGGTCAAGTTCCGGGACGAGGGGGCGGTGTTCCGGGCCGTGGGGCGAGCCGTGCGGCACGCCCTGGTGGCGGAGGCCCCCATCCCGGAGCCGGTCGCCATCTCTCAGCGGGGGGTATCAGCCCGGCGGTTGGAGTTGCCCCCGGCCGGGCCGGAGGCCGGGCGCGCCCAGGTTGCCCCCCAGCCGCTCTTGCCGCCGACTGAGGAACGGCTGCCGCCGTTGCGGGTTTTGGGCCAGTTCGGTCTGACCTACATCATCGCCGAGGGGCCGGAAGGGTTGTATCTCATAGACCAGCACGCGGCCCACGAGCGGGTGCTCTATGAGCGACTGCTGGCGTTGGGCGACCAGGCCCCGGCCCAGATGTTGCTGGAACCGCTGGCCCTGCCGGCCACCCCACCGCAGGAGGCGGCTGTGCAGGAGCAGGCCCCGACCCTGGCCCGGTTCGGCTTCCAGATCGAGCCGTTCGGGCCGGGGACGGTGTTGGTGCGCGCCGTGCCACCGGTGCTGAAGGACGTGCCGGACCTGGCCTCAGCCCTGGCGGACATCCTGGAGAGCCTGGCGAGCGATCACGCGACCCTGACCGGGCCGGCCGAGACAGCTCTAATCCGGGCGGTCTGCCGCCAGGGAGCAGTGAAGGCCGGTCAGGTCCTGGCCCTGGACGAGATGCGGGCGTTGATCCGGGACCTGGAGGCCACGACCATGCCTCGCACCTGCCCCCACGGCCGGCCCACGATGATCCACCTGAGCCATGCTTTGCTGGCCAGGGAGTTTGGCCGGAGATGAGAAAACTCCGCGCGAAGCGTCTGCGTCTTGGCGGGAAATGAGAACCCGGCTGAACAGTTACCGCTGACGTTTGACGCCTGACGCATTACGCATGACGTGAGTGAAAGGATCCGGCAAGGAGGTGCAGACTTGCCCGATCGATCCGCCGTTCGGCCCGTGACCCTGATTATCGCCGAAACACCTTCTCGCGCAACTGCACCAAGAATATTATATACAAGGAGGTTGTGAGATGTTCGAGATCGGATTGGTGCTGGTGGCGGTTGCCGTGGTGACGGTGGCGTTCGTGATCTTTGTCGCCATCGCCTACCTGGCCAGCCGGTACAAAAAAGTGGGGCCTAATGAGGTATTGGTGATCTCTGGCCGGCGGCATACCAGAGTGGACCCGGAGACCGGCCGCAAGGAAAAAGTGGGCTTTCGCCTGGTCCGGGGTGGGGGCGCGATCATCCTGCCGGTGGTGGAACGGGTGGATGCCTTGAGCCTGGAGTTGATGACCATCGAGGTTCGCACGGAGGACGTTTATACGTTAGAAGGCGTGCCGGTGACTGTGGATGGCGTGGCCCAGATCAAGATCGCCAGCGATGACGTGGCTCTGGCCACTGCTGCCGAGCGTTTCCTGAGCAAGAGCCGGGTGGACATCGAGCATGTGGCCCATGAGACGCTGGCCGGCCACCTGCGAGCCATCCTGGGCACGCTCACCGTGGAGGAGATCTACAAGGACCGCGATGCCTTTGCCCAGCAGGTCCAACAGGTCTCCGCTGGCGACCTGCGCAACATGGGCCTGGGCATTGATAGCTTTGTCATCAAGGACATCCGCGACGAGCAAGGCTATCTGGATGCCCTGGGCCAGGCCCGTCTGGCTCAGGTTAAACGCGATGCAGCCATCGGTCAGGCTGTCGCGGCCCGGGATGCCACGATCAAGTCGGCCGAGGCCCGCCAGGAAGGCGAGACGGCCAAGTTCATCGCCGAGACCAAGATCGCCGAGGCCAATAAGAACTACCTGGTGCAAAAAGCCACCTACGACGCCGAGACCAACCGCCGCAAGGCAGAGGCGGAACTGGCCTATGTGCTCCAGCAGAATATCACCAACCAGCAGGTAAAGGAGCAAGAAGTCCAGATCGAGGTCGTGGCGAAAAAGAAGCAGATCGAGGTCCAGGAGCAGGAGGTGGCCCGCAAGGAGCGTGAGCTGATGGCCACAGTCCAAAAGCCGGCCGAGGCCGAACGTTATCGTGTGCAGACCCTGGCCGAGGCGGAAAAGTTCAAGACGTTGACCCAGGCCGAGGGCCAGGCTTCAGCGATCCGCTCCGTGGGCCAGGCCGAGGCCGACGCCATCCGGGCCAAAGGTCTGGCCGAGGCCGAGGTGGTACAGGCTAAGGGCTTCGCTGAGGCCGAGGCGATGCTCAAGAAGGCCCAGGCCTGGCAGCAGTACAACCAGGCGGCCATCCTCCAGCAGCTTATTGAGGCCCTCCCCCAGGTAGCGGCAGCCATCGCCGAGCCATTGAGCAAGATGGAGCGCATGGTGGTCATCAGCACCGGCGGCGAGGGGGCCGGCTCCAGCAAGGTCACCCGGGACATCGTGGACATGGTGACCCAGGTGCCGGCCACCCTGGAGGCCATCACCGGCGTAGACCTGACGGAGACGCTCAAGAACCTGCCCGGTGTTCTGGGCAAAAAACCTTCTGAGCCTGCGGAATAGACAGCCTATCCTCCCGCAGGTTGGATGGCACTGCCCTGGTTGCCAGCCGTTTTCTAACCTGCGGGAGGGTAACAGATAAATACGGGGGGATCGAACCGATCCCCTTGTTTTTTCTGCTTTGCCCCTTGTATCTCGGACGCGATCCGGGTATAATCAAACCAATTATTCTTTCGACCGCCGACGGCAGCCCACTGAACCGGGGGGGCCGTGGTCCGCCGTCGGCGGTCAGAGCGTGTAGTCCAGCTCTGCCCATGGAGAAACTAATGCCCACCGAACTCGACCGCCTGACCACGCTTTATCAGATCGCGCAGACCATCAACTCCAGCCTGGACCTGGACGAGGTGTTGGCCCTGGTGATGGACAAGGTGATCGAGGTGACCGGAGCCGAACGTGGCTTTCTGATGCTGGTAGATGAGGCCGGGCGGCTCGATTTCAAGGCCGCCCGGCACATGGCCCGGGCCGACATAGAGGAACCGGCTTTCCAGGTGAGTCGGGGGATCGTGGAACAGGTGGCCCGGACCGGCCAGCCCCTGCTCGCCACCGATGCCCAGTTCGATGACCGGCTGAGTAGCCGGGCCAGCATCCTTTTCCTGGGTGTCCACTCGATCCTCTGTGTGCCCCTACAGGTTAAAGACCACGTCATCGGCCTGGTCTACGTGGATAGCCGCCTGCACGCCAATAGCTTTAACAATGATGACCTGCAAACGTTGACCACCTTTGCCAACCAGGCCGCTATCGCCATTGACAACGCCCGGAAATATACCGAGTTGCAGGAACTATATCGCACAGTCCGCGAGAAGGAACGCCTGGAGCAGGAATTACGCCTGGCGCATAGCATCCAGGCGCGGTTGCTGCCCCAACAAGTCCCCACTGTGCCCGGCTGGGAGTTCGCGGCGGTCTGGGAGCCGGCCCGCGAGGTGAGCGGCGACTTTTACGATTTCATCCCCACCCCGGACCACCGCTGGGGCCTGTTCATCGCCGATGTGGCGGACAAGGGCGTACCGGCGGCGCTGTTCATGGCCATGGCCCGGGGCCTGCTCTGGGCCAGTCGCGCCGACGCCAGCAGCCCGGCCCAGGCCCTGGAGCAGACCAATCGCCATCTGGAGGCCCACGCTGCCCCGGGCATGTTCATCACCGCCTGCTACGCCATCCTGGACCCGGCCACCGGCATCGTGACTTATGCCAATGCCGGCCATAACCGGCCGCTATGGGTGCGCGCTGACGGTACGGTGGCCGAACTGGGCAGCAGCGACGTCGCTCTGAGCGTGATGCCCGAGGCCCGTTACCAGGAACACCGCGTCACCCTGGCCCCTGGCGATACCCTGGTAATGTATACTGATGGTGTGACAGACGCGACAAACGCCGCCGGGCAACACTTTGACCAGACCCGGCTGATTGACGTGCTCACCCAGACGCGAGGCAAGGGCGCCCCGGCCATGACCCGCCACATCGTCCAGGCCGTGCAAGAGTTCAGCGCCGGCACTGCCCCCTTTGATGACCTGACGTTGCTGGTTGTGAGCCGATCTTGAGCGCAAATTGACAATTTGCGCTAAATTTGAGGAGACCTTCACGCGCGGGGCGCACCCCGTGGCACGAAAATACGCCGGTGTGCTCGCGCGGGGTCTGCGACCCCGCGCGCTTCGCACGGCGGGTTACACTCCCGGTGGTCGCCGCCGCGAGCCAGAGGGTGAGGGCGGGCTATTTTTCTGTGCTCGCGCGGGGTGTGCCGCCCCGCGCCCGGTGGCCGGTCACACACCCTACGGTCGCCGCCGCGAGCCAGAGGGTGAGGGGGGGCTATTTTTCTGTGCTCGCGCGGGGTGTGCCACCCCGCGCCCGGTGGCCGGTCACACACCCTACGGTCGCCGCCGCGAACCAGAGGGTGAGGTCGGGCTATTTTTACAAGGAGGCAAAAGTGGACTATAACGCTCTGAACGAGATGCTTCACCGGCAACTTCGGCTCCAGACCACCCCGGTGGTCGTCAGGCTGGCCCGTTCCGCCGACGAGGTGCCGCCGAAGG
>Ga0209162_1002081_pt1 | contig 18243 bp, 14 predicted proteins | sample YNPNPMetaG_FD_187121 | JGI IMG/M metagenome (GOLD analysis project Ga0209162, IMG submission 187121) | Anoxygenic and chlorotrophic microbial mat microbial communities from Yellowstone National Park, USA - YNP NP MetaG (SPAdes) (version 2) ... | reverse complement strand
TTCAATTTGACAAATTTCCAAAGATTATTTTGGAGTAAAAACCAAATTTATTTTTGTTTGTGTATGGTTAGTTTGACCCAAAATTACGAGCTGTACTTTATTCTTAATCCAGAGCTTTCGGCTGATCAAATTGACCAAGAAGTCAATCGAATCGTTAGTATTTTGGAAAAAGATTTGCAAGCTTATAACATCAATGTAGAAAAACAAGGCTTAAAAAGACTGGCTTACGTTATTAAGCGACACCATACAGGATTTTATGTATTAATTAATTTTGATCTCAATTTAGAGAATACTCCAAATGTGCAAATTCTAGAAAAAAAACTAAATTTGGACAAAGAAGTGATGCGTTATATAATTGTTAACCAAACCGAGTTTTTGCGTCAAAAATCCAAGGAAAAGCTAGCTGCTACCGAGATTACTAACCATAACGAATTAAACAAAAAAGCTAAAAGACCAAAAGAAAGAAAGTGTATTGTAAGTCATTTAGGATTACGAGTAATTGACTATAAAGATGTGGAGTTTTTGCAGCAATTTGTGTCTCCCTATGCCAAAATTTTCAGTCGTCAAAAAACTGGTACTAAAGCCAAATTTCAAAGAAAAATTGCTAAAGCCATCAAGCAAGCCAGACATATGGCTTTGTTACCGTTTACTCCTCAAGATTAAGTAAGGCTGCTCTTTCGAGGTAGTTAACTAAAAATATTCTCTTAGTAAAGAATTTTTTTGGGCTTTTGGTCATCTTGGCTATTTACGACTTAAAACTAGCTTAGTTTTATGGATCTCTAAATTACATGTTTTTGATTTCCTTTTTGTTTGCATTAAATTGGTTTAATTGATTGACTATGCTTTAGTTGTCACTAAGTGTAATTAGAGTTAGGATTTAACCATAAATATTACTCTATAGACTTAGTAATTTGCTTATGTCTGACCAGGCAAGTCAAAATCTCGAACTTTTAAAAAAGTTACATAGCGACTACGAATTTGGTTTTGTGTCTGAGGTTGATCAGGAAGTTTTGCCGCCTGGTTTAAATGAAGAGGTAATTCGTACTATCTCAGCCAAAAAAAATGAGCCAGAATGGTTACTTAAGTGGAGATTAAAAGCTTTTAGGTTATTACAAACCAAAGCTTATCCAATTTGGGCTAACATCAAATATCCCCCAATCGATTTTCAACAAATTAGCTATTATGCTGCTCCCAAGAAGAAAAAATTAAATTCTCTGGATGAGGTAGACCCAGAAATTTTGCAAACTTACGAGCGTTTAGGTATTCCTTTGGAAGAACAAAAATTGCTCGCTGGAGTGGCTGTGGACGCGGTTTTTGATAGTGTGTCGGTAGTCACTACTTTTCAGGAAAAATTAGCCGAGCTAGGTATCATTTTTTGTTCTATTTCCGAAGCAGTGCAAAAGTATTCGGATTTAGTAAAAAAGTATTTAGGCTCGGTAGTGCCACCAGAAGACAATTATTTTGCTTGTTTAAATTCGGCTGTGTTTAGCGATGGTTCGTTTGTGTTTGTTCCTAAAGGAGTGCGCTGTCCACTTGAGGTGTCTACCTATTTTCGCATCAACGCTGAAAACACTGGTCAGTTTGAACGCACTTTGATTATAGCTGAGGAAGGGGCTTATGTTAGCTATTTGGAAGGTTGTACCGCTCCCCGTCGCGATAGTCATCAGTTGCACGCTGCGGTGGTAGAATTAATTGCTCACAAAAATGCAGAAATTCGTTATGCTACGGTGCAAAATTGGTACCCAGGAGACGCTGAAGGTAAAGGTGGGATCTATAACTTTGTTACCAAACGGGGTTTGGCTGTGGGTGACGGAGCTAAAATTTCCTGGACCCAAGTAGAAACTGGCTCAGCAATTACTTGGAAGTACCCTAGTGTGATTTTGAAAGGTGATAACACTGTTGGTGAATTTTATTCGATTGCTGTGACCAAAAATTATCAACAAGCGGATACCGGGACCAAAATGATTCATTTGGGTAAAAATAGTCGATCAAGAATCATCAGTAAAACTATTTCTGCGGGCCAAAGTACCAACAATTATCGTGGTTTGGTTAGTATTCACCGGCGGGCTGTGGGAGCCAAAAATTATTCCAGTTGTGACTCTTTGCTTTTTGGCAATCGGTGTAGTGCCAACACTTTTCCCAGACTAGAATCTAGCAATGCTCAATCTACTGTAGAACACGAGGCTACCACTAGTAAAGTGAATGAAGATGTTTTGTTTTATTGCCGTCAACGAGGTCTAAGTTCAGAAGAGGCTACTAGTATAATAATTAACGGCTTTACTAGGGAAGTCATGCAGCATTTACCCCTAGAGTTTGCTGTGGAAGCTGCTAAACTTTTACAAATTACTTTGGAAGGTAGTGTGGGTTGAGGCAAAATCTCAAATTGTGTTTGGTAAAAATTATTACCAATTTAAACTTGGCCAATCGTTAAGACAGACTATAATTAATATTATTGAAATCACTAACTAGTGCCTAGTCTTGACTGAATCAACATTTTTAGCCGTCGTTGCTAGCCAAAAATTTTTGCTATCCTAACACAGTTTTCAGTAGTTTCTTGGTTTTTAAGATTTATTGGTTTGACTACCGACAATTTAAATAGTTTAAAAAGTCCTTTGTGATCAAATTCTTCGTGAGTTGACTAAAAAATCTACTTCATGTAGAGGTTCAGGGTATGCTAATTGCCGGATTAAATAAGCTGTCTCTAATTGACTATCCTGAAAAATTGGCAGCAGTAGTTTTTACTCAGGGTTGTTCGTTTAGGTGTCCGTTTTGTCATAATCCTAGTTTAATTCCACTGCAACCTCAAAAACCGCACTGGTCATTAGCTTCAAAGACGGAGGTGTTGGCTTTTTTACAAACTAGAGTAGGTAAGTTGGATGGTGTGGTGATTACTGGAGGCGAGCCTACCTTACAGCCAGATTTGTTTGAATTTATTAAGCAAATAAAAACTTTAGGTTTTCTGGTAAAATTAGATTCGCATGGTTATAACCCAACTAGGTTACAAACTTTGTTAGCTAGTAAATTAGTAGACTATGTAGCCATGGATATTAAACACACGCCCAGTAAGTATGCCCGAGCTACTGGGGTACCTGTGAATATCCAAAGAATTAAACAGAGTGTTGAAATAATTCGTAATTCTGGGGTAGATTATGAATTTCGAACTACCTGCGTGCCAACGATTCATGAAGAATCTGACTTTTTAGAAATTGCTGAGTGGTTAGCTGGTTCTAAGAGGTATTTTTTACAAGCTTATCGCGATTGGGTAACTTTGGATCCTAATCTACCCAAGCAAACTCAGGGTAAGACTTTAAACTTAGAATCTATACGCAGGCAGATAGCTAATAAATTTGAATTTGTGGGCATTAGAGAGTAAAATCTAAGTTAATGAAAAGCAGAAAAAAGACAATGAGTATAATAAAACCGTTTATAAAAGATAGCTTTTTAGAATTTTTGATTAAGCCAGTTAGTTCTTTTAATCAAAAAAATTTAGGGATTGACTTGCTATTATTTTTTTAATCAAACTATAGATGCGGTTAATTAATCAATTAATGATATCAGCACTTTTAAAAGTTTTAGTAAATGAGGTACGTCTAAACAAAGCATTTCAATTAAAACTGGTGCTGATCAAACTGAATTAGTTCTGAATTTTTAGAACTTCCTTTGGTTAAACGCATCTTTAATGCGGCAGGCTACGACAGCGATTGACTTTTTCATGTCATATTGTTTGAAAACCAATTCTAAACCAACCTCATCAAACTCTTTTCTTAATAACTCTTCACTAATTAAATAGTGTCTCCATAGATTGATTGATTCTCCTTTATTAAATCTAATTTCGATATCGTGGTTAAATAATTTAAATTTGAGTAAATAATCTTTAGTTAAATTAAGATTTTTTACTCTGGCATTCAATTTGCTGTCATAGGTGGTGGTTAAATATTTATCACCATAGTTGAAACCAAGCATTTTAGCTATCCAACCTACATGTCGGTGAGCCGTTTTAGAGGCTATATAATTATGGGTTACCTTATTGAGATCAATATCGTTAGTATAAGAAATAACCAATAAATCATTTATATCCATACTTCGAGTCAGATTTTTTAACACCTCTACTCGATCAGTAAAATTACAAAAAGTATTGCCTAGTAATAAGATAATATTAGAGATGTGACTAGACTCGACGCTATTGTGCAGTTTGCTTTGAATAAGATATTTAGCAATGTCAGTTTGTTCTATATCCGCCTGGTGTTTGTAAACTGGCATACCCGGAAACCAGGCTTGCATATTTTTTTCTACTAGGTTATTGATATCTTGGCTAATATCAACAGAAATGTAACTATACAAAATTTTTAAGTCATTTAATTTTTGTAGCCAGTCTTTTACTGGGTAGCCGTTTCCCGGACCAACGTCGACAATATTAACTAACTTACTGTTTTGTACGAAATATAAAAGGTTGTCTAAAATTAGATTTTTCAAGCTATTAATAATTTGAGTAATTGGCGATTCAAAATAAAAATCATTCCAGCCAGCTGCCCCGTCTGCAAAGTAATTATACTTAAGTTTAATTTGTCTTTTAAATTTAAGATCACTTATAATTTCTACTATTTCATCTTCTCGGAAAATTTTATAAAATTGTTTGTGCGGGCTAATAGGAATAGTAGCCGATCGTTTAAGATGCTTAATGTTGTTTAAAGATATAGAATCACTCAACGAATTATTACTTGTATTTGTGCTCATAATAAAAATTTAAACTTTACATAAAAAGCTTCCAAAAGGAAGTGTCACTAGCTATACATAAATTAGGATAATTAGTCAAATTTGTTTCAAATTTCCAACCTCCGTCTAGGATAAATTTAGTGTTAGGATTTTCAGCCACTTTAGTCAAGGCTAAATTACTAACCGACTCAGTCAAATTTTGGCCAGATAAACCTGCTTTTACGGTCATAAGCAAGACTAGAGAGTGGTCAAATTGACCAATTGTTTCCCAATCTTCCAAATCGTACCAAACTCCTAACTGATATTGTTTGTTAGGTTGTAATTGGCCTAGCCAGTAAGGGTAATCCTTTGGCCTGACTAAAATTTGGTATTGCCATTGTGGGTTAACTAGTTGAGTTTGAAAGAACTCCAGACTCTGTTTCATATCTTCATCTTCACCCATTAGATGAATTTGTAAAATAGCTGGGTAGGGAAAATTTTTACCAAAAATCCCGAAATAGGTAGATAAATCAAAACTAGGTTGAATTTGTCTTTGTTGAGCAAACTTAGGCAACACAAAATCGGCGTGCCAAGTGATAGGTTCAGTTTGTCGAGTAAGTCTCAAAAAGCGCTCTCGATTAGCTACTACTTGTTGAATTCTATCCTCCAAACTACCGTCTAAACGGTAGTGAGTTGTGAGGGTGGAGGGGGTAATGAACATATTTTGACCTACTTAATTAAAGTCCATTGGCTGATGGTGTCGAAATTGGTTTTTTGTTTTAAAAAAGCTGTTTTAACGAGTCTGGCTAAGCGTTCCTCTTGTTTATTCAAAATTTGAATAATGTTCTTTAGCATGTTGTCAAACGCTTGAACAGTGTCTGCCTTGATTTTGGCCGAATTAAACAACTGGTCGGCCTGTTGAATTTTTTGTAAGTCCAAGTTATCTAGGGCAGTAACTAGTTCCGTCAAAGCAATTTGGTATTGTTGATAGTTATCTCTTAAGTTATTAGTGGAAGACTCAACTTGGATGGCTGACAGGTTTTTAGGAATTTCTAAACACTGATCTAGTTTATGCAAGTTAGCCTGTATATCGTCTAGTTTCGACTTAGCTTGGTTTAATTGGTTTTTAATTGTTGATAACTGGTTTTCGCTGCTGGCAATTTGCAGTGTTTGCAACCAAGAGTTTTGAATGGCGATCAATCCCAGATAATTCTCGGCCAAACAAACTTGAAATTGAAGGACTATGTGCCTGTGGGTAGCAAGTGCCAGTTGCTTTTGCCAAAGAGCTTGGTTGTGTGACCAAAAATCGGTATCTATTAAGTTTTGGTTAAAAGACAAGTGTTGAAGGTCAAGTTGAATAGCCTGGTTAAAACTTTCATAGTCAGCTTGCAGCTGTTTGAGGTTAGTAATTAGTGTTTGGTCAATGTTGGGCGGATCGAACAAATGATAATTCAAAGTGTTGGAATCTAAAAAAGATTGATATTTCTCGGTATTTTTCCAAACGGATAGTACCGCTTGGTAAATGGTTTGTTGTTTACTAAATAAAGTTAGGGTAGTGATACCCAAAACTAACATTAACCCTAAAGTGTGAATGACGATAATTTGCCAAGCAGCACGGTAGACGCTTGGTAGTTGCCAGAGCAGTCGTATCGGTAGCATTTTAGCTAAAAACTAGGAGCAAAGTAAAATTACTCTGTTCAAAACAGAACAACAATCAAATTCAGTCAAGCTCAGGGATGTACTTATAGTACAAGCTATTAACCTGGTTTAGCTGGTTTGGCTATAATAAATAGCTAAAATTAGTGTTTATATCAAATTAATCGGCTCTGATTTTGAAAATGGTTAGTAAATAGCTGAAATTTTAAAATATACTTTTTGGTGTTTGTGCAATTAACAACTAGTAGTTGAGAGGTTGGTAATAGTTGCGTGAGTATAGTTAGGGTTAAAGTTCAAGCTATCGAGTTAAGGTTGGTGAGTTCATCAAATCTGGGTTAACTGTAAACGATCAAATTAACTTGCTTTTTTAAAAGTAACTATTAACCAGAATTGTTGTTTTATTCAATTAGCTATTTTAGCTTGATGGCGACTGGCATGTGGCATGGGTGGCCAAAAGTTTTCATAGTAAAGTTGAGAAAAATTCTTTTGATCTTTTGTCAGAGTTTGTTGTTTTACTACAAAGTTAGCCTTATAGTTGGATAGTTAATTACTGGGAATAGATTTCCCCTGAATAGTTTAATTTTTTGCAAAAGGTTGTTTTGCATACACTCTGAGAACTTCTAGGCTATGTCAAAAATTCGTTCTAAGCCCAAAAAACTAGACCAGGGTTTTTGGCCAAAAGTCAAATTTTTACTCTAAAAACTAGAGATCAATTAAGCTTTTTGAGTGTGTTACTAAATATCCGGATTATTGTTGATTAAATAACCATAGTATTTTCTAAAACCGAGACCAACTGTGGATTAGTTTCGAGGTAGTAATCTTCTTGAAAAACTTTGTTATAAGCTTTGGTTAGGTAATCTGACATTACTCTGTGGGTGTTAAACTGGCTAGCGTTAATGGCAATACAATTGGCAGCTATTTGTATCCATTGAGTTTGCTCGTAGTAGGTTGGTAAAATAACAGTTTCTAGTTTGTGGTATAAATCAAAAATTTCTTTTTCTGAATCTCCTGACTCATCTCCAATGGCCCAGCCAGTTATCCCTTCCAACCAACCTTCTAACCACCAACCATCTAACACAGAAAAATTAGGTACTCCGTTGAGATTAGCTTTCATGCCACTAGTGCCAGAAGCTTCCAAAGGAATAATGGGATTATTTAACCATAAATCTACCCCGGCTACCATTGTGGCAGCTACGCTCATATTGTAGTTAGGAATAAACACTAATTGTATTTTACTGGATAGTTTTGCTTTGTATTGAAACAATTGTTTTAGTAGTTTTTTACCTTCTAAGTCGTTGTACCAAGCTTTACCAGCAAACACTAGTTGTAAGCCTGAGTACTTTTCGGCAATTTGGTTTAGTTTATCGATTTTGGAAAAAATAAAATTAGGTCTTTTATAAGCTACTTTGCGGCGGGCAAAACCAATAGTAAACACTTCAGAGTCCAAAGTTTGACCGGTAGTTTGGTAAACTAGGTTAATCAAGTCTCGTTTAGCTTGTTTATGAGCTTGCCAAAGTAAAGACGGTGGTATTTTGTGGACCAAACGGAAAACATTCGGGTCGAATTGCCAGTTGGGTAAATATTCGTCAAACAGTTTTTGTAAATGTAGGTTAGCCCAAGTTTGGGGGTGTACGCCATTGGTAATGGCACCAATTTGGTAGTTAGGGTAGGTTTTTTGGGTAGTATTTCCGTGTTTAATGGCTACTCCGTTAGCATATTTGCTAAAGTGAATAGCAAATTCCGTCTGGTTAAACTGATCGTCAACGAAAAATGGGTCATCAAATAAGTGGTGGTAGCTGTGGTCTAGAAGCTTTTTCAAATGACTAATTCTTATGGTTCTGTGAGCTTCTGGCAAAGGAGTGTGAATGGTGGTAACAGCTCGCTTTTTTACTTCTTGCCAGTTGCCAAAAAGCTTGCGTAGCTCGATTAAAACAAACATGTCATGACTTTCATTAAGGTGATAATTGGCAAAAACTGGGTAACCCAAGGCACGTAAGGCTTGAACCCCGCCGATGCCTAGTAAAATTTGTTGTTTTAACCAGAGTTCTTTGTTGCCTGGATAAAGCTCGCTGGTAATTAGTCTATCTTCCGGGTGGTTTTCAGGGCAATTAGTGTCTAAAAAGTAAATAGAATTGGTTTTGCCATCCTGGCGTGGTAATTGATATTCCCAAAGTTTAACTTTAACTGGCCGCTGTTCCAAGTGTAAAGTAATGGTCTCAGTTCGCAAGACAAGCAAATGTTCAGGGTTCCAGTCCAGGTAGAATTCAGTTTGGTGTCCTTGAGCATCAATTTTTTGTTGAAACACACCTTGGCTATACAACAAACTTACCCCAACTACATCCAAATTTAAGTCAGCTGCTGATTTTAACATATCTCCGGTAAGAATTCCCAAACCTCCAGCATAGTTAGGCATAGCTGCAGTTAAACCCACTTCAAAAGAAAATAAAGCTACAGAAATAGAATTAGGCATATGTATTTTTGTTTGAAACAGTTAAATTTTTTCGAAAAAAGTGTGTTTGAATTTTATAAAAACGTCAATGTTATAGCTTCATAATTGTCGCTAAACTAATGTCGGTTAAGTTTCAAGAACTTGGTCATTTTTGATCAACAGTTTTATTTAGAGAAATTGGCTAATTATGTGAAAAATTGTAAGTTAAGTTTTTCGTGAGAAACTTGATTTAGTAAGCGCGAATTTGGGTTTTTCTTGTGTTGGTAGTTAGTTAAGTTTGAGGAGGTTTTTTTAGATAAAATGATTTATGGATTAATGGTATTTCTGATTAGAAGTTTTAGTTTTGGCTAGATTTCGGTGGTGGGAGTTTAGATAAAATTTGGGCATACGTTTCTGGTTTTAAGAATTCTATTATTGTTATTTCAAGGTTTGTCAGGGTTGTAACCAAATTGGGTTTTTTGGGGGTTAAATATATTTAATTTACTGATTCTCCCGAGTCGGAGAATTTTCAAGAATTCGTTGTAACTTCTTTAGTGGCATTAGAACCAGGAATTCAAAGACCGGGTCTTTTACTAATTGCCCAAAATTGTTGGGGTTAATCAAATCAGCTTCTATTAAAGCTGCAAAGTTTTCTGGGTTGCCTTCTTGTAAAATAGTATATTCTATAACTTCGTCTTTAAATAAGTCTCGTAGGTTTCCGGAGTGAATAATTCCCCTTTTTAGTAATAATTCTAGAACATCAGGATTACTGTAGGTCATTAAGTCTTGACTATTTTCTTCCAGAAACTTCCAGGTTTCTTCAGTTAGTAGTTCATATTCTCGCAATAATTCTAAGTTAAAAGGGTTGGTATGGCTTATGAAATATATAAAATTTATTCTTGTGGCACATGCTTTAAGTTTTTCTTCAGTCAAAAAGCCTAATTCTTTGAAAATTTCTAGATTAAGATGATTAGATTCACTTGCTAGTAGCATGGTGACTGTAAAAACAGTCTCATCGGGTTTTTGATCTTCGTTGTTAGAGACTATCTTGGTTAACAAGTCAATTATTAACTCTTCCAGTAACTCTAAGTTTTTTAGTGATGCTCGTTTAAGTAAATCTTGAAAATTCCAGTTATAGATTAACTTTCTTAAACTTTGGTTGGAAAGTTTTTGGATAAAAAATTCCAAATTTTTAGGCTGGCTATTAGCGATTACATTAAAAATTGATTCGTTGGAATTGTTTGGATTTAGTAACAAATCCAATTCTATTTGTGAAAATACTTCATAATTAATTAATCTAACCAAATTGTCATAGATTTGTTGTAGTTGATTTATCAACAGATGGTCATTTTTCTTCAAGATTATAATAATAATTTGTCTAAGTAATTTGTAGTTTAAAAATGATTTCAGCTCTACAGGAGTGAATTTTATTAGTAAATAAAGTAAAGCTCTACGAGCATTGAGATTATTGAATTCTAGACGATTAACCACATCTTGACAAACCAATTCATCATAAATTACAATGTCTAAATTCGTTAGTAGTTTGTTGATTAGGAATTCTCTAGAATCAGAATTAGAATCAGAATCTAAACCTAAAAGGTCAGCAAAAGATGGGTCACTAATAAGCTTGTCTATAAGTGTTTGTACTAAAATTTGCAGTTTTTCTTTGTTATCGGGATTTTGGTGACCATTATGCTCGGTGCCACTTTCTTTTTCCGGAGGGTTAGTCATAACCATAATTTACTGAAAAAGTTTAGTATTTTTTTAAGCTAAAAGATAAACCTATAACACTTTGCTTCACTAAAGTGAAGCGAGCAATTTATTTGACAATATACCTAATTTAGATTTTCTAGACAATAGAAATTTTTTTTAATGAAACCAAAACTTAAAGTCCTCATTTTAACTTGGGAATGTTACCCGGTGTTTGTGGGGGGGTTGGGTGTTTTGGTCAAAGATTTAGTGGCTGAACTCAGGCGGCAAAATGTGGAAGTCACTTTACTATTACCGTTTCTACCAGAGAACGTACCCATTGAGGGTGCTTTTAGTTTAGAAAAAACTTGGCGCAAATACTTAAAAAAAAGCCCTGAAATTGCAGGACTGGAGGATTTTAAACTTGAAGTTTTTGAAAAAAATAAAGTAAAATACGAAAAATCTCTTAGTTGGCGAGCGATTTTTCACCGTCAAAGGATAGCCTCTTCAGTCAATCAGATTTACACTAATGACACGCCACTAATTGCGCGGGCTTTTGCTTGGGCAGTTTTAGATTGGTTAAAAACCAACCAAAAAGAAGATTATTTTGATTGCTTCATAGGTATGGATTGGGAGTCAATCCCCTCATTTTTAGTTTTAAAAAAGACTTTGCCTAAAACACCATTCTTTTTTTACATTAACTCTACAGAGCATGAAAGAAGTTTAGATTGTGCAAAAAAATCTTGGGTTGAGAAAAAAATTCAACAATTGGAAGCCAAGGTTTTTCGGCAAGGGGATCGTGTGATTACTGTTTCAGGAATTACTCAGGTTGTGCTAATTAACCACTTTAATGTTCCTCCGGAAAAGATTACAGTTGTTTTTAATGATACTAGTTTTCAGCCTTCAACTAATACTTATAAGTTACCTAGTCAAAATAAATATGTATTGTTTTTAGGTAGGTTGACTAATCAAAAAGGCTTATACTTTTTGGTTGACACAGCTCAGAAGGTGGTGGAAATTGATCCTAATATTCATTTTTTAATTGCTGGAGATGGTGAAATTTTACCTAAAGTGGTAACTCAGGTGGTAGAAAAGGAATTAGAGAAAAACGTACATTTTTTAGGCTGGACTAACTCTGAACAGAAGAAGGTTCTATATAATACTTCCGATTTGTTTGTGATGCCTAGTCCCAGTGAACCGTTTGGTTTAACAGCCTTAGAAGCAATTAAATCTGGTGTACCCGTAATTGCTTCGAAACATTGCGGATTTGTAAATTTGATCAAATCCACTCCTACATTTACTTATCATGACACTCAAACCTTCACTCATTTAATTTTATCTTTACTGCATAATCCTCAGGAGTTAAAAGCTTTAGTTATACGACAACAAAACGATTTGGCTAATCATTCTTGGTCTCGAGAAGTAGCCAAATTGGTTGCTTTAATTGAGCTTTTTAAAGCATCATAATTTATGCTCTTACCCAAACCTACAATTTATTTAAATAATCTTCCTTGGTACAATCCTAAATCTATTTTATCCCATTTAGAGGATCCCAGCTTACCGTTATTAGACGTACAAAAAAGTGCCGATTATTTTATTGAGTTTTCGTCTAAGGTTTATAGGCCTTTATTGGCTTTTATGCTTCAACATAAAATTTTATTTAATTTGATAGTTACTGGTAATTTCTTGCGGTTTAGCTTGGAGTTAGCGCCGGAAAATTTAGATTTACTTAAAGAATTAATTTACGCGCAACTAGTAGATATAGCTGTAGCCACCTTTTATGGGGATGATTTGAGTTGTTTTTATCATATGGAATCTTGGGCCAAGAATATAATTAGATCAGTTCAAACTCTTCGGGAGGTATTACAAGTAGAGCCAAAATATATTTTTGTTAGCCAAATTTTTCGCGCTTTAGAAGTTGAACGAGTAATTTATCCTACTGGAATCCACTCTTTTTTGGTGCGACAAAAAGGCAGTCGATTGTTGCCATTTGAATTAAAAATGTCAGAATTACGTAGATTTAATGGTTCTCCTGTAAGTTGGATTAACGAACAGAATGATGTTGTTTGTCAATTTACCATTATTCCTGATAATTTATTCTTTGAACCTAATCGATTGCTGTTGGTAGACCGACTAGAGGAACAATTAAAAAAATTAGCCATGGAAATTGGTTTATTAGCAACTGTTAGTCAATTAAAACATACTGAATCAAAAACTAAAAAACCTACGGCCAAAACTGGTTTGAGAATTAACGAATATTATTCGTTAGCCTTATATTCAGACCTAGAAAGAGCTGTTTTAAGGCTTTGGCAACATATGTTAGGGTTGATTTTTAAGTACTTTATATCTACAACCGAATAATCCAAAAATTTTAGATCTGTATGATTTATACATTCAATTACAGAATAAAGATTTTTTATTTTATCTACAAAAAACCAACTATAATTCGAAAGTGGAAAAAAATTTCATCTCACCCTATGAGGCTTTTGCCACTATGCAAACAGCTTTTTTGAAGCTACAAGTTTGTTTGGAAAATTGAAGACTATGTTTAGTGTTTGGTAAAACATTGGTTGGTTATCCAATTTTCGATACTCTTTTTTATAAAAAAGTGGTCTTGGGTTTTATACATTCTATATTTTTGAATAAATTAAGCTAAGCATTTTCTACTTTTAGCCAAAACTTTTCTTAGGTTTGCCCGAATTTTATATTGTAAAGCTAAAGGATATTAGTGTCACCATGAATTATAGAAATTGGCGTTTTTACACTACTTAAACGCTAGCTTAATTTAACTTTATGTTTTCCTAAGATTTTGATGCTCTTGCCAAAATTAAGTTTTTTATATTTGGTTTAAGTGTGATATGTCACTAAGTCCTAGCTATAATCCAAAGCAATATGAGTCAGAAATTTACCAACAATGGATGGCTGCTGGTGTGGGTAGCCCAGAGGTGCAAGAGCAAGTTCAGACTGGTGGCTCGATAGTGTCCAAATTAAACAAAACCTACACCATTTTAATGCCACCTCCAAATTTAACCGGTGAATTGCACGCAGGGCATGCTTTTCAACACTATTTGATGGATACTTTGTCTAGAATTTATCGACAAAAAGGGTACAAAACTTTGTGGTATCCGGGGGTTGACCACGCTGGTATTCAAATGGAAGGGGTGCTGGTGAAACTTTTAAAAGAACAGGGTAAAAGTAGATCAGATTTATCCGATGAAGAGTTTGTAGAGTTTGCCTGGCAAAAGGCCAACGAGTGGCGTAATCGTCAACGTGAGCAAGCTGCCATTTTGGGCGACACACCAGACTATAATCGCCAGTTATTTACTCTAGACGAAAGGGCTACCAAGATGGTTAACTATGCTTTTAAACAATACTGGAAAGATGGCTTAATTTACAAAGGACCCTACTTGGTAAACTGGTCAGTAGGTTTACAAACTGCTTTGTCGGATGTAGCTGGCGAAATTGAGTACGAAACTAGAGTGGACCCCTTAGTTACCTTTGAATATCGGTGTCAATCTTTGGAGATAATCAGTCACGAGTCTGAACTAGCTTGGAAATTGTTTGAGTATTTGTCAGAGAATCCTTTATTAGTAGCTACGGTTCGTCCGGAAACTATTTTTGGCGATGTGGCTGTGGCCATTCATCCGCAAGTTTTAGCTAAAAAGTTAGCCACTTACAATTTTTCAGCAACCGAGATTCAGGAATGTATTCAGCACCTTAAACAAAACCATTGGCTGTTTTGGTATGAGATCAAGCCTTTAGGAGTAAAAGATGTTCGTTTATTGGTCGTCGAAGAAGTGGATCCAAATTTTGGCACTGGAGTGTTGAAAATTACTCCTGGAAGCGACTTACACGACTACGAAATTTTCCAAAAATATCTAGGTGGAGGCAAGTTTCCTCAAGCTATTGGTCGCGATGGTAGATTAACCGAGGTCTGTGGCCGGTTTACTGGACTAACCGTACTGGAAGCTAGAGTAGAGGTGATTAAAACTTTGTTGGAAGCTGGGTATATACCCAAGAAAACTAGTAGTTAGTTTTACTCTTATTTATCCAGTTGTTTCGTATAACTCAGGTATTTGTCATTTTAGCTAAGTTAGCTAGTATAGTTGTAAGCCCTATTTACTTAGTTTGTAGGTTAGGTGATGAGGATTTAGAGCTTCTTTAAGTTCCTATATAACTAGCAGTTTGTATTTGCTTTAGTTAAGCACTTGTTTTTTACAATGAAGATGAGTGTTGTGTTAGTTAGTTATTGAGGAGTTTTTGAATTTCTGACTAGGGTGTGAGTATATTTAGATTGGGAAAATGAATGCTTTCTTACTAGTGTTGAAACTAGTGTTGGCTTGGTTCATGGAAGAATAGACTGGGTTTTATTTCTTCGAAGAGAGTGTTTACCAAAAACTTAACTGAATTGCTTTAGGCTATAAGTTAAAAACAACTTGTTGGCTTTAAGTTGTCAGGAATAAGAGTTAGGTAAGCTAACCATTTGGCCAGAATTTCAGCTTCTTGTGCACTGCTCAGTCAAACCGTAAAGTCTAAATTTACTCTCTCAAAACATTAGCTTCAGTGCATCAATTAAACTGTCGAGCTAAGGTTGTAGAACTAGTGATGTTGATGGGTTGTTAGTTTTGGGAGTAGGGAAAAAGCTTTTCCAAAACTTCTCTAGCTAGGTTGTAATAGGCCAAAGCTCCTTCACTGCGCGGATCGTAGTCAAAAATCGCTTTACCAAAAGACGGAGCCTCGGCCAGGCGCACCGATCTGGGTATGTGAGATCGAAAGACGTCGGAGCCAAAATTTTTTTCTAGTTCAGTCTTGACTTCGCTACTAAGTTTGTTTCTACGATCGAACATGGTTATTAAAATGCCCAAAATAGACAAGGTTGGGTGTAATTTTTGCTTAACTTCTTTTAAGGTTAAAATTAGTTGGGTTAAACCGTCTAAAGCTAAGTATTCAGCTTGTACTGGTAAAATGACTTTGTTGGAGGTAGTTAGAGCGTTGAGTGTTAACAGTGACAGTGACGGCTGACAATCGATTAGAATAAAATCAAATTTTTGGCTGTCTTCTTGAGAGATTGCGTTTTTTAAAACAAATTGTTTACCAATAGGATTATGTTGGTTAAATTGACCAAGTCTTAAATTGCTAGGTGCAATCCAAAGGTTGGGCAAATAGGTAGGTACCACTACCGACAATAAGGTTTTTTTATTGGTAATCACTTCCAAAATAGTCTGTTGAATAGGATCAAACAGGTTTTTTACACCCAAATGTTCGGTACTGTGGCCTTGAGGATCAAAATCTATAATCAGCACCTTTTTCCCTAAGTTGGCCAAAGCTGCCGATAAGTTCACGGTAGTAGTAGTTTTTCCTACACCTCCTTTTTGGTTAGTGATGGCAATTATGGTGGCCATATTTATTTTTATTTTACTTTCCTAGTAGGAAGTTTGGTTGTTGTCAATCACTCAAACTCAAAAATTCCATCAATATTGTTGTCGTCAAAACCCGACTTTTGATTAGGCAGTAAAATTGGTCCTGGTAGTACTTCAACTACTTCAGGGTTAACACCTTCGGGTAATTGTCGGTAAATTTTGTAAAAGGTTTTTTTAGAAGAATTACTAACCTCTTGGTTAGAGAGGTTTTTGCCATCAGTAGTCTTAGAGCAATTATTGTCAGAGGTAGGTTGTGTATTGGTTTGTTCTGGTTTACCTGATTTGTTTAACTGAACCAAAATTTTAGTTGGTCTAAAACCAAACTGTGAGCTAAACTGGTCGCTTAGCCAGGTTTGGATTTCGGGGTTTTGTAAGCCGGCTTGATAGGTTTGTGTGGAAGTGTGCAATACTAGGTTCTGATCAACTAGCTCAGCAGATAGATCTGCCATTATTAGTTTAAAACTTGGTTTACAACCTGGTAACCGAGCTAAGTTAGCTAAAAAGCGTGCAATTTCTTCATTAGATGGCGTGATTACAGCATTGTTTGAGGAATTAGTGTTGGTGTTATTGGTATGATCATTGATATTTGGATCAATGGTAACTGTGTCAGGTTTATGGCTTTGAATACTTTGAGCTTGCTTAGTTTCCGGCTGCCAACCAAGACTTTTGCTTGCCTCTAAACTAGATTGAATTAAGTCTTTTTTTTTAAGGTTGTCAGAGGTCTCGGACCTCTCGGTAGAATTTAGAGTTTGCAATTTCACTTTAACTAAGCTTAAGGCAGCTAATGGACTACTAATTGGCAATTGCCAGCTAAGCACTTCGGCTAAGGCAATAATTAAATTGTTCCACTGAGAATGTTTAGTTAGGCTAAGATCTAAAGTAAATTCCAGTAGTTGAGCCAATAATTGTTGTCCATCGAGGCCACTAGATTCAATTTTAGTTACCAATTCTGGATCAATTAGATTATCGCTGATTAGGTTGTTAGCTAAGTTTTGTAAAATTTCTGTTGGTACCAAACCCAGTAATTGGTGAACTGCCTCACTAGTGTACTTTTCTAAATTGTACCCAAACAAGGTTTCCAGCAGATTAATAGCATCTCTTTGGCTGCCATTACTACGCTTAGCAATAATTTTCAGAGCTTCTTGATCAATCACCATACCTTCTTGACTGGCAATGTAGGCTAAACGATTTACAATGTTAGCTTCTGTGTGAGGGGTTAGTTGCAATCGGGTTAAACGAGACAGGATTGTGGGTAATAACTTTTCTTCGTTAGTGGTAGCTAATAAAAAAATTAGATAAGATGGCGGTTCTTCCAGAATTTTCAGCAAAGCGTTCATGGCACTCTTAGACAGCATGTGTACTTCATCGATAACGAAAATTTTGTATTTTCCCGACATTGGTGGAGTTTGAGCTGATTCAATTAGTAGTCTAATATCATCAATTCCGGTATGTGAGGCAGCATCCAGTTCGATAATATCCAAATTAGCTTCTGGGTTTGTCCTAGTTTGATTCAGTTCGTTAGCAAAAATTCTAGCTAGAGTAGTTTTACCTACGCCTTTAGGACCAGAAAATAGGTAGGCATGTTTAACCCGTCCATATTTAATGGAATTTTCTAAAACTTGTTTGACCATTTCTTGGCCGACTACCTCGGTAAAATTGGTAGGTCTGTATTTATTGTACCAAGCCATTTGTAAAAAATTATGAATTAAAGAATTCAGATTTTATCAACGTTTGATGTATAACACACACTTGTAGGTAAACTAAAACTCTAAGGTTGTCAATTAATCGTAGAACAAAATAACCCCCTGCAGGGAGGGGGTTTGCAAAGAAGTTGTTTGTTTAAACGATTTTAAGGCAAGTTCATAGCCAAACTAACAAACTTAGCCATTTCACCTCGAGTTACATTATTGTTGGGCATGTAAATGTTCGGGCCACCACTTTGAGGATAACCAGACACTATTCCAGCACACTTTAGACTAGTAATTTCTTGATAAAATGGAGCACCATTAGGCACGTCCGGAAAATCACCACAGGTAGTAACTCCAGGCACATTAGCGCCAATGTATATAAACTTAGACATTTCTCCTCGGTTGACTAGGTTTTGTGGTTTGTAAAGATTTCCAGAATAGCCACTGACTACACCAGCACTCCTTAATTGGCAAATATAGGAATAAAAGGTATGATTGTTAGGTACATCATTAAAAGGCGTGCAAGAGTCGTCTACCACTCCATTATCAAAACTCACTCCTGTTTTTACCGCCCCGTTAACAGGATTACTAGCTGAGTCGTTAGCATTTTCATTGTCAAATGTATATAGAGCTATTGTGTGGCTATCAATTGGATGAGGCTGATTTGGTC
>Ga0209162_1002072_pt1 | contig 18276 bp, 18 predicted proteins | sample YNPNPMetaG_FD_187121 | JGI IMG/M metagenome (GOLD analysis project Ga0209162, IMG submission 187121) | Anoxygenic and chlorotrophic microbial mat microbial communities from Yellowstone National Park, USA - YNP NP MetaG (SPAdes) (version 2) ... | reverse complement strand
CCCGCCCCTACCATTGTAGGATCAGGTGCGCAACCCGCCTCTCCCACCGTAGCGGCAGGTTTGTACCCTGCCGCTACCGTTGTAGGGGCAGGTTGTAACCCCGCCCCTACCGTTGTAGGATCAGGTTCGTAACCCGCCTTTCCCACCGTAGCGGCAGGTTTGTACCCTGCCGCTCCCACTGGAGGGGCAGGTTGTAAACCTGCCCCTACCATTGTAGGATCAGGTTCGCAACCCGCCGCTCCCACCGTAGCGGCAGGTTTGTACCCTGCCGCTCCCACTGGAGGGGCAGGTTGTAAACCCGCCCCTACCGTTGTAGGATCAGGTTCGCAACCCGCCCCACTCACTCTCTCCTACAACTACGGTCGGCAGTAACCACCTGCTTTTCTCATCTTTTCCTCTTGACCTTCCAGCAACTGGAAGGTGTATGCTCAGCGGAGAGAAACAGGGTTGAGGAGGTTTCTGCTCTTTCGATGCTTTCACTTCAGAGGAGGCCAATCTATGGCAACCGAATGTCCGGTATCGGTCGCCGATCCACCAACGTGTGAACCACATCCTCATTCACCCCAATCCGCTGTCTGTCCGATGTGTGGCATGCGTGGTAAGGCGGTAACGCTCCAAACCGTGAAGGCTCAGGCAGCGATCAGTTTACGCCGGCTTCAGTTGCAGCCGTTCTGGTTTTGTCGTTCGGCTGCCTGTCCGGTAGTCTATTTTAGCCCGGTTAGTGGTCAAACGCTGACCGTTGATCAAGTCCGTGAACGGGTGTATCAAAAAGAACCCGATTCCCCTGATGTACTGGTGTGTTACTGTTTTCAATATCGGGTCGGTGATATTCAGTTGGCTTCTGCTGCGGAACGTGCAGCCGTCATTGCCGACATCAAAGCTGGGATAGCTGCCGACCAGTGTGCTTGCGAACTACGTAACCCGCAAGGAACATGCTGCCTCGGAAATGTGCAGCGGATCGCCAAACAAGCTCCCTCTCCTTGAGAATATCTTTTTTCTTCGCGCAGCCCTCCTGGAACTTCTGACAGCTCATCTACGTCAATGCTCTGGGGCATATTACAGATGTTCAGGAGGGTTTTATGATTAGCCTATCACGTCGGGGCGTCAAAATTGGAATCGGGCTGGTTGTATTACTCGCTAGTGTGGGCATCGTTTTGTTCAGTCAGGCGGAAATGGCGCAAGAAACAGTAGCCCCTATCGCTTGGCCGGCGGTGCCTACCGCTATGCCAATGGCAAGTGGGGGCGTTAGTGGCGCACCGGCAATCGAACAGCGTTCTGCCGGTTACTCCACCGGTGGTATGCCTGTGGAACAAGCGACCGGTGATGCAACTGCGGTTGATCGCCTGATCATTAAGACGGCATCACTTGCGCTGGAAGTCCCCGATGTTGCCGCTGCTGAACGTGCGTTACGGCAACGGGTTGAGGCGCTTGGTGGTTTTGTTGTGAGCGTTCAGACATACGGGACGGGGGCTGAACAACGCTCCACGGTTGTATTGCGTGTGCCGGTTGAGCGTTTTGAGGCGTTGTTAAGCGATATTGAAGGTCTTGCCCACAAAGTGTTGCAACGTAGTGTAAGTGGCGATGATGTGACCGAAGAGTATGTCGATCTCGAGTCGCGTTTGCGTAACCTCGAAGCGACAAATACTCGTTTGCTCGATCTGCTCGCTCGCGCCCAAACGGTTGAGGAAGCGCTCAAGGTAAATCAAGCGTTGACCGATATTCAAGGTCAGATTGAGTGGACAAAGGGGCGGATGCAGTATTTGGAACAGAGTGCGGCAATGTCAACGATCACGGTCGAATTGGTACCAGTCCCACCACCGACACCGATTGTTGATGAGGATGGCTGGCAGCCGCTCGAGGTAGCACGCATTGCCCTGCGTCGACTCATTGAACTCGGGCAGAATTTGGCGAACGTCGTGATTGTGCTGCTGGTCTGGACACCGGTCTGGTTGCCCGTTGTGCTGCTGGGTTTCTGGGCCTGGCGACGGGTTGGTCGGCGGAGTACTGCTGCGTGACCATCGTCGTGGACATCTGTCGAGGCGAGGCGTCGCCTCGCCCCTCCTCGTGAGTCGTCTTGCATCCATCGGCGAGATTCATCCATCGTAATGTATCAAGCTTCGTTTTGCATCGGTAGGTTGTACATCTGCTCCCTCTGCCTGCTTGTTGAACACTCGGAGTTATGCTATCGTTACCGTAACTGGCATCTGGCGAGGGACGGTATGACTGCTGGTACCACACCGTTGTTCGTTATAACAACTGATGATGTGCTCAGGGTACAACTCAGCGAAATGTTAGGCGTGGCCTGGCAGGTCACACCGGCCACCTCGATCACGGAAGCGCATCTTCATTTGCTCGATCTTCGCGAGCATATACCGCCTGATCTGGCTGCTGCCGCCGAGCAAGCGCCGATTGTCGGTCTAGTACATGATCCTGCTGGTGCAGTCGCTGTGTTGCAGGCAGGCGTACACGAGGCATTAACGACGGCTGAGCTCCTGCCACTGTGCCTGACACGGGCACTTACTGCGGCTCAGATACGCTGGCAGATTGAATACCGTCGCCGTCAGCAGTTGGCCGAAGCACGTGCGCAGGTACAGGCTCTTACCGTGCGTTTGCAAAACGAGCAGATTCGCGATCCACTGACCGGTCTGTACACACGCCGCTATCTGCAAGAAACGCTTGAGCGCGAGTTACGTCGTGCGGATCGTGAGCAGATAGTGCTCAGTGTCGCACTGATCGATATCGATCAGCTTGAGCAGGTCAACTGGCAGTTTGGTCGTGCACTCGGTGATGTGGTGATTCAGCATGTGGCTGGCTTAATCGGACGGCAAGTGCGTGGTGGTGACATCTTTTGTCGCTACGGCGGGGATGAATTTTTGCTCGTCTTGCCGCGGGTCACGCCTGAAACAATCGTGCATCGAGCTGAACTATGGCGCTCAGCCATCGCACACTCGGTCATTCGTCCTGGTACGCTCGATATACAGGTGACCATTTCAATAGGAACGGCAACCTTTCCGCGTGACGCTCGTCAGGCGGCTGATCTTTTGCAGTGCGTTGGCGAGGCTTTGTATGCCGCCAAGATGGCCGGTGGGAATTGTATTCGTCCATGGCCCAGTGCTCTCAAGTAGTCTGTGACCACGACGGTACGGTGAAGTCTGAACAAGGAGAAAAGCAATGCGATTGGCAGGGAAGCGAGTAGCTATTCTGCTGGCAGAAGGAGTCGAGGACCTAGAGTTCTATGTACCGATGATGCGATTGCAGGAAGAGGGGGCAGAAGTGCTGGCCGCCGGCCTCGATCTCCGGCCAGTACGAGGTAAAAATGGTCTGGAGATAGTGCCGACGACAACGATTGCCGAATTACGTGCAGATGATCTCTTCGGACTCGTGTTGCCCGGTGGTTGGGCGCCCGATAAATTGCGACGATACCAGGTTGTGACCGATCTAGTACGGGCGATGGATGCTGCTGGAAAAGTGATAGGCATTATCTGTCACGGTGGTTCAATTGCGATTTCTGCCGGAATTGTTCGTGGTCGACCGGCAACCGGATCAACCGGTATCAAAGACGATCTCATCAACGCCGGTGCTCTGTGGGTTGATGAGGCTGCGTTCCGTGATGGGCATTTAGTCTGGGGAAGGGTGGTAGCAGATATTCCGGCATTCTGTCGTGAGCTGGTGGCGGCATTGGTGGAACGAGCATGACGTTACGAATTGCGTACTGTTCGCCGGTTAATCCAGCGCCTTCGGGGATTTCTGACTATAGCGAAGAGTTGTTGCCGTATCTCGCGCAGTATGCCGAGATAACCCTCTTCATCGAGGATGGGTTGTGGCCAGCAAATCCGCAACTAATCAAGCATCTTCCGATCAAACCCATGCGTCAGCTCGAGCGGCTGGCTCGACGCGGAGTGTTTGATGCAATCGTCTACCACATCGGGAATAGTCCGGCGCACGCCGGTATCTGGCGGGTGGCCCAGCGCTTACCGGGCGTCATTGTGCTACACGATTTCGTGCTGCACCATTTTATGCTCTGGTATGCGGCGAATGTGCAACGCGATGTACAGAAGTATGTCGCGATGATGCGTACTCGCTACGGCGCTGAAGGTGAACATATTGCCCAACTGATGATTCGCTCGCGCTTCAGTGAAGCAGCGTTTGCGTTTCCCTGTAACGAAGAGGTTTTGGCCGTAGCCAGAGCCGTGATCGGTCATAGTCACTACCTGCTGAAACGTGTCACTGCATTGCGTCCTGATCTACCGTGTGGCTATGTACCGATGGGAGTGCCATTGCCATCGCTCATTGATCGTAATGAGGCCCGCCTCCATCTGGGTCTGCCGCTTGATCGACCGTTACTGGCCAGTTTTGGTCATATCAATGCCTGGAAGCGGATCGAACCGACATTGCGCGCCGTGGCCGAGTTGCGTCGTGAAGGTTTGGATGTCCACTGTGTCCTGGTTGGGTCGGTGTCGCCCAACTACGATCTAAAGGGCGTGATACAGCGTCTCGGCTTGCGAGAGGTGGTGACCGTTACCGGCTATGTCTCGCGAGCGCAGTTCGAGGATTATGTGGCGGCTACTGATGTCTGTCTCAACTTACGGTATCCAACCGCCGGTGAAACGAGTGCTAGTCTGTTGCGTCTGCTCGGCGCCGGGAAGCCTACCCTGGTGAGCGCGGTGGATGCCTTTTGTGAATTGCCATCCGATGTTGTTGCCCACGTCGATGTTGACGCGAGCGAGACGGATCTGATCGTTGCTTACTGTCGGCGATTATTGACCGATCCAGGGCTGGCAACTGCGCTCGGCAAGCGGGCACGGCAGTATGTTGCGACAGAACACACCTTAGACGGCGCTGCGCAGGCGATGATACAGTTCCTGGCCCAGGTCTACGGTTGGCCTTCACCGCAACGTATTCGCCCAGCACCTCTCTGGGATCCAACCTGGGTGGTTGAACCGCCACCCGCGCAATCTATATCGCGTCCTGCACAATCCGCTTCATCGCCATCGCTCCTGGTTCAGGCTATGGCGCAGGTAATAGCCGACATTGGTCTGACAGAGGACGATACCATTGTTTTGCGTTCAGTGGCGACACGCATTGCCGAGCTTGAAGGTGATTCGGTACGCAATAGAGCGAGAAGATAGAACAGAGATCAGGCGAGAGAAGTAGTTCGGGAGTTGGTCTTCCCCTCACTCCTGATCCCGTTTTACGTTGTTTCTTAATCTTTACCGGTTTTCTTCGTTGGTTTGCCTTGACAAAATAGAACATTTGTCTGATAATGAATGCACTACAAAAACTCACCACGGAGCACCCAGAGTACACAGAGCGTAGAAGGTTTATGAAAAAAAGGATAATTTTTGGCCATTGGGCGCATGGAAGAAAAAGTTTCACAACCCTATGTTCAATGAAAGATAAAATCATCTTTAGTCTCTGTGATCTCCGTGGTCTCTGTGGTGGAAAGATCACCTTTTTGCAGTGGAAGTCATAATCTGTCCTATCGCAGCTTCATACCTTCTTCACCATCCACCCCGGCAATAGGGAGTAAATGGGATACCAGATGAGCCGAACGAGAGCCGCGACTGCTATGGCAACCATTCGCTGGGCCACATCAACCGACACCACCATTCAGTCTATGTTCCACCGTCATCGGTTGGCGCGACGGGCAAGCGCCATCATCAGGTGTCCGAATGAACCCTACTGCACAGCGACTCCCTATATTCGTCTAGGATTCGCAGTGCGAACGGTCAACCAGCCTGGTCTGGCCGGTAGCGTGTCACCGCATCTGAGCAAGTTGCTGGTTCATCTGGGTGATGTGCTCGGCTACCTTGAACGCAAGGCGATTCACTTCTACCGTCTTACACTTCCCCGCCAATTCACCATCGCTGATTTGGCTGACTGTCGGCTCCACCTGGAACTACTCGCTCAGCGTATTAGTGCGCAACAGGTACGGCTGGGACTGCATCTCGATCCGTATCTCACGCTTGCCCACCCCGACGACCGTATCGCCGCCGAGACGATCAGCACTATCGAGGCGGCTTGTCAGTTTCTCGCTGCCCTTGATCAAAGGAATACTGTTCAGCACACCCTGGTGATGCACATCGGTGTTCATGACGCTGAAGCACTCCCGCGTTTCCGGCAACGTTGGGTAGCGCTATCGGCCAATGCCCGTCAACGTACTACCCTGGAGCACACCGGCACCGGGCTGTCACTCAGCTCGTTACTCGGTCTTGCTGCTTCTACCGGCGTCCCCATCGTTTTTGACTATCTGCATTTTCGGTTGCACAATCCCGAACGATGGAGCTTACCGTTAGCATTGGGCTTAACCCTGGCAACCTGGCCCGATTACCTCCGTCCGGAAGTTCACCTGAGCAGTCAACGCAGTGAAGCGTACCTGCTGCCGGGGCGCAATGGCGATAGCCGCGTCCTCCCACCGCGCCCCGGTCAACACGCCGATTTCATTGTCGTTCACGATGCGATTGAGCTACTCGAAGCCAGTCGTGGTCTGCCACCGTTCGATTTGATGCTGGAAGCGAAAGCCGGCGATCTGGCTCTCTTCCGGCTGCGTCACGAGTTGGTGCGGTATGCGCCGACATTGGCCGGGCGGGTTAGTTGAGTCTGAGTGATAGTCCGACTGTGTTCATCAGGGTGTGGCTATGTCGTGTCTCTGACAAGCACTTGCCGTTTTCTCGTGCCTGGGAGTGAATTTCTGGACTGCCTCCTGGATCGTGTGGGTACAGCTCGCTGTCCGTTATATCGGTATCCCATCTGGAGCAGGTTTGGAACCTGTACCTGCTGCCACACCTATCTCCCCATTTGTCAACGTCTCACCTTCACCCGTATAATAGCCGTAGAACCGTCTTGATCGTTGAGGTGTCCTGTGAGCAACCAACATCTATCATCGTCGAATCCACTGGCCGGTATTGTGGCTATTGCGATCTTGCTGCTTATTTTGGAATTCGTGGCCGGTCTCTTGATCAGCCGATCCGGTCCACCGGTCGTCGAAGTCACGCCGGTTCCAACTCCTGAACCCGTCACACCAATTGAACCACCAGCGATGCTAACTCCTGAACCCGTCACACCAACTGAACCACCAGCGATGCTAACTCCTGAACCCGTCACACCAACCGAACCATCAGCGATGCCAACGCCAGCCGGTAGCAATCTGTCGGTTATGCCAACAGCGACCACATACCGGTACGATGGCCCACCACCGATGACTATCGATCCGGCAAAGAAGTATACCGCGACCATCTACACCCCACGCGGGGAAATTGTTATTGAGCTGCTGCCCGACATTGCTCCGCAAACGGTGAACAACTTCGTCTTTCTTGCCCGTCAGAACTTCTACAACGGCCTGACCTGGCACCGGGTACTGCCTAATTTTATGGCTCAGGGTGGCGATCCGCACGGCGATGGAACGGGTGGCCCTGGCTATACCATCCCAGCCGAGTTTACCGATAAGATATTGTTTGATCGACCCGGCATCGTTGCCATGGCCCGTTCGTCTGATCCCAATAGCGCCGGTTCCCAATTTTTCATCACCACGGCAGAGGCGCCCTGGCTGAACGGGCAGTACACTATCTTCGGGCGTGTCATTCGTGGTCAGGAAATCGTTGATGGCATTCCGCTGCGCGATCCGAGTAATCCGGACGATCTGGCCAGACCTGGTGAGACAATTCTCGGCATTACTATTAGCGAGGAGTGAGGCGCTGTTTGGAGTTTTGCGTGAGGATGGCCCGCATCTTTCCCTTCTCCCTTCCTCTTCACTCTTGGCGAGGAAGGGAAAGGGTACGGAGGAATCAGTTCCTCTTTCCTGTGTTGACGATCATCCGTGGCACTGCTATAATCGCCGCCACAATCTATCGTGATCGACGCTCTGCGACCGTGAGGAGAGGCTTGTTACTATGGGGTTTTTTGAATACTTTCTAACCGTTAGCCCTCAATTTGGTTCATACGCATGGACATTCTTCATTGTGCAGATTCTGCTGGTCGCGAGCGGCGCCTACTTCATCTGGCTGCACACGGAGCGGAATGTTGTTCGTGCAACGTTCTTTCGTCAGTTGGGGATTGCGTTGTTGATTGTGGGTGGGTTTGGTGTGGCACTAGGTGTCGTTCGTATGCTCAATGTGCCTCCCTTCAACCAACGTTTCTGGTTCTACATTCAGTTGATAATCGAGCTTATTTTAGGCGGTTATGTCGTCTACTATATGCGTAATGTCTTGCCCGAACTGGTACGCAATGCTCGTACACGCACCCCGGCTCCCCGCCAGACTCCAGCCGCCGCTGCTCCGGCAACACCACGGCCGGTTGCAACTACTGGTCGTCGCGAAGCCCGGCGTGAACGCAAACGGAAGAGCAAATAAACAGAGCCGATTGCGGCAGAGAGTGCCCGCCTCGACGGTCAAGAATGCTTACCGGGAAGCAGATCACCACTGCGTATCCCGGCAGGCGGGTTGCTCACTCGTACCTATCGGTTTGGTGACGTACAATACTCATAACATGCCGACCCTGCTTTCGTCGTGACGAATGCGCTACAACTGGGCGCAGCGAAATGCGCTCCATCTGCTCTTGGGCAACTCTCTGTGACTAGTTATGACATTCATCGACGGATCAGACGCGACCGAACGCCCTTCATACCGTGACGATGCGTCACAGGCTAAAACCTCTTCCTGCAATATATGCTCGGGTTACCATACCGCACGTACTGCTAATGCCTGCCGCAAGAGTCGGTGATATTCGGAACGAGGGATTTCTATCGTGCCGAATTGTAACATGTGTGGCCCAACAATAAATTGCGAGTCGAGCAAGACGAACCCACCGCGTCGCAGACGCTCGACCAAATGTACCAGCGCAACCTTGCTGGCATCACGCACGCGGTGGAACATGCTTTCGCCAGCAAAGAGACCACCGATGGCGACGCCGTATAAGCCCCCAGCCAGTTGCCCATCGCGCCAGCACTCGACACTGTGGGCGTATCCTAGACGGTGTAATTCCGTGTAAGCACGGATAATTTCAGGTGAAATCCAGGTTGTTTCGCGACCAGGAGCTGGTTCAGCACAGCCCCGAATGACTTCTTCAAATGCAGTATCAAAGGTGACGGTAAAAACACCTGCACGAACGGTACGGGCCAACCGTCGGGGAACGTGAAACCGCTCGTCGAGGGGGATAATCGCACGCCGTAGCGGTTCGTACCAACCGATTTCGCCCCGCTCATCCGCCATCGGGAAGATGCCTTGACGGTAGGCATTCAAGAGCAACTCAGGAGAAAGGATTGTTCTGGTCATTGCTAACGCCTCAAGCGCGCCAAACCGGTACTGATAATAGCGACGCACCAGCCTAACAGGATCAGCGTCAGGATCAGACCAATTCGTAGTGGCCATTCGCCATCAGGCAGCAGCCGGGCAATGAGTAGTGGTGCACCAATGATACCATAGATGAATACCTGAAGGAGCAGCGGCATCGGTAGGATTGCAATGGTCATGCTGGGCCAGGAATAGTGATGAACGGTGATGAACACGTAACATAAACCGTAGCTAATGGTTGCATTCATCAGTGCCGCGAGTAGGTCAGCCGATAGACCGAAGGGCAAGGGTGTGAGGAACGATGGTGGTGTCGATGATCGTAAACCGAGTAGACCGATTAACAACTGAAAACTGGTGAAGACCAGAAAGGTAAAGAGTCCGCTCCCTAACCCCGGCGTCCACCAACGGTACCAGTACAGCGCAACGATGATCAGTGCCGGCAGCGCATCGGGCCAGGCCGCCGGCAATGAACGAATCGGATCAAATGGCGTAGTCAGCACTGCCCACAGCGAACCGGGAGTCGGTATTGCTTGCAGTGTGTAAAGGAACCGCCAGAATGGTTCGAGTATTGTGCCTGACTGACCGGCAACTAATGCTAGCACATAGAGTGGCGTGCGTTGCCACCACCACAGCCAACATGCAAGTACGTAGAGCACCAGTGAGATGATAACCGCAAGCAGAGCATTTCCTCCTCATCCCATCATCGTTTCATGATGGGCACCGCTACACCCATTGGTATTCTCGCACCTGACCATCTTCAATGGTGAAGAGCTGATCGGTTAAGCCGTATTCACGCTGGACTGAATCGAGCTGAATTTGATGGGCAATGCTGGTAAGAATGCTCTCATCGGCATCACTGAAGGCGATCAGGAAATCGCGATTGGGAATACCGATGACCATATTGCCCGGAAAATGTGGTTTCCAGCTCACCAGCAGATCAGGTAATAACAGTCGTGTTGCGTCATAGCCATCTTGTGAATGAGCGATAATCAAGCGCTGCGCACCCTCGCCGCTGATCAAGAACTTTGCCCGCTCTTTCGTTCGTGCCGCCAGATTGGCAAGGGCATACTCGTGGAGCTGATGTTCACCGACTTGCCAGCGTTCGAGGTGGCGTTCGTTAATGTAGGCTACACTTTGCGGTTCATCAATGACGTAGGTAATGATCAGATCGGCCAGAAACGGACGATAGGCAAGCATTGGTAATTTCTTTTCAAAGACAGCGTTGAGCAAGACGATTGGTTTGAGCATTGGCATAACGCGATGCGCGACTTCGCTGAAGGTGCGCGCCTCGCGGACCGGTATTTGATCATGCAAGGTGCGCAAGAGCGTTGCATACACCAGTTCAAAGTGCTCTGGCGCCTGACGGTACGCATGATAGAATGCCGTCAAATCGACGCGCAGGTGACGTTGACCGATCCGCACCTGTACCACCTCACCTTCACGACTGAGCACCTCGATGGTCGGTTCGTCTCGCAATCGTTGCTCGATTGTCGCGGCAAAATCAGATCGACTGAGCGGGGGGTGGTTAGTCATAGATCGGTATCCTTCACGTTGATGACCTCAAGACCCTGTTGCCAGACACGGCGTAGGGTAGCGACCGGTACATCGATCAAAGTTTGTTGCTGCCAGGTGATATGCAGCGTTGGATTCACCGTTACTACTCCCAACCGAAATAGTGGTAATCCGCTCAAGGTGTCCTCGAATACTGCGGTATGCGCCGGATCAACCGCGATCAAGAAGCGGCTGGGTGTCTCGCTGAACAGCGCCGTTATAAAATCGCTGTGTATCTCGTCGAGCACAAGGTGTAAGCCCAATTCACCGGCAATCGCCATTTCTGCCGCCGCGACCGCCAGGCCACCCTCGCTAAGATCATGGCAGGAACGTACCAGACCGGCCCTTATTGCCCGATGAAGAGCGCGGAAGGTTGCCGGTGCTGTTGCCAGATCGACCTTGGGCAATGCGCCGCCATCTTCAATCATACCGATTGCAGCCAGATGGCTTCCGGCAAATTCGGATCGGGTGTTCCCCAGCAGATAAACCACATCACCGGCTTGCTTCAAGTCCATGGTAACACACTGTCGCACATCGGGCACCTGTGCCAGTGCCGAGATAAGCAGGGTGGGCGGAATGGCGACACGCCGACCATCGGCATCACGATATTCGTTATTCAGCGAGTCTTTGCCGCTAATGAAAGGAGTTCCAAACGCGACTGCACCGTCGTAGCATCCGGCAGCAGCCCGTACTAAGCCGGCCATCCGATCGGGTTGCTTCGGATCACCCCAACAGAAGTTATCGAGAATGGCCGTCTGATCAGGGTCACCGCCGACGGCCACAACATTCCGCAGCGCCTCATCGATTGCGGCCAGCGCCATCCAGTATGGGTCATGCAAACCGTACCGCGGGCAGATGCCAAAGCCCAATACCAGCCCGGTTGGCTCGCCGGGCAGCGGCTGGATGACCGCAGCATCTGAGGGTCCGGCCAGATGAACCCCTACCAGTGGTTTGATAACTGTTCTCCCACCAACTTCATGGTCGTAAGTACGAATAATGCGCTCTTTGGAGGCAATCGATGGATGCGCCAGCAAGCGCAAGAGAGCCTGATCAGGGGCTACCGTTGTCAGGTGCGGTGACCGAGACAGAGCTGGCGAAGGCTGCCATACCGCCGTCAGCACCCGCTGCGGACGGCCATCGTGGAGAAATTGCATGTCGAGATCGACGACCTTTAGATCGCGATAAAAGACTCGCAATCGTCCATCGCTGGTAAACCGTCCAATTGGCGTCGCTTCTACCTCTTCAGCCGTGCAGAGGGTGAGCAGGGCGATCAGACGATCGGGCGGCACTGCAAGTACCATTCGTTCCTGAGCTTCGGAGAGCCATATCTCCCAGGGTTGCAGACCGGCATACTTGCACGGTACATGCTCAAGGTGTACTTCCGCCCCCAATGCTGCCCCCATCTCACCGATAGCCGATGAAAGACCTCCAGCCCCACAATCAGTAATTGCCGAATAGAGACCGGCATCACGTGCCTGTAAGAGCACATCGAGCATCTTCTTTTCGGTGATCGGATCGCCGATTTGTACTGCACTCCCTACCTCGCTCGCCGTAGTATGGGTAAGTTCGATACTGGAAAAAGTCGCCCCATGAATCCCGTCGCGCCCGGTACGACCGCCCATAACCACGATAATATCACCCGGACGCACATTGCGCGGGTGGAGACCGCGCGGCGCCAGTCCAACGGTTCCACAGTAGACGAGCGGGTTGGCCGTGTAGCCGGGGTCAAACAACACGGCCCCGCCAACCGTCGGAATGCCTAGCTTATTGCCGTAATCACGGATACCGGCGACTACTCCACTGGCGATCCGGCGTGGATGGAGCACGCCTGACGGAGGCGGCGGTGCATCGGGCATCCCAAAGCAAAGGACATCGATGTTTGCAATCGGTTGCGCCGACACACCGAGCACGTCACGAATCACGCCGCCAACACCGGTATTGGCGCCACCGAATGGTTCGAGTGCGCTGGGGTGATTGTGGGTTTCAACTTTATACGACACCTCGTGCTCGGAACCAAAGGCGAGGATACCGGCATTATCAACAAAAGCACTCAACACCCACCGATCATCACGCCTGGTCAGTACTTGCTCGGTTGCCCGCATCAAATATGTGCGGATAAGGCTATCAATGGTGCACTCGCCGCCGGCAAGCTGCGTCAACATCGGATACAGATCAGGCTGCGCAGGTGGTTCTTCGGGCGTTTGCGTATACCGTACTCGCGCCTTGAACGTCTTGTGAGAACAGTGCTCACTCCAGGTTTGCGCAATCGTCTCCAGCTCACCATCGGTTGGGTCGCGTCCCTGAGCAACGAAATAAGCCTGAATTGCACGCATTTCGGCGAGATCGAGTGCCAACACGCCACGTTGACTAATAGCGATCAACTCAGCATCATCGGCGGATCGGAGGGGGATCGTTGTTACGACCGGCGTGGTTGGCGTTGGCTCGGCAACCAGCATGGTGTAGAATGCAGCTCGTGTCGTTGTCTGCTCACCGGGATGGTAAGCGATTGTCGTTTGCACAATATCAATTGCCAACTCAGCCGCTGCCTGCACCGGGTCAGCAGTAGCCGGTAAGAAATACCGACGTAGCGATCGGGCATGTTCAAGACTACGCACACCAAGCCGACGTGCGCCCTCGACCACACTCTCACCTTCGCTATCGGTGACACCGGGCCGATACGCTACTTCGACGACCAGCAGATCAGTTTTGGGTAAGAATGGATCGGTTAATGGCTGATCAGGGTTCACTTCCTGCCAGTGAACCTGTTGCACGACCGGATCGTGAAGCAAATGTTCAGCCAACGACGTCACTGCTGCCGGAGTAAGTTCGGCTCCGGCTAACAGATAGAGGTGCTGCGGCCCGTCAATGCCTCGTGAGGCAACGGTCACAAGATAGAGCGGCATAGCTTCTCCAGAACAAGAATAGTGATACGCAGCCGTTCCATATCGGCAACTTTTGCGCACGCATATCGTTTATAATCTTGAGTATACCATCTTCTCTCGTCTGCTTTGCAGTATGGAGCACAGTATGTCGTTATACAGACACCCGATAGTATACCTTGTCATTGGGTTACTTGTGACCGTGACAATGATCCCAACAAGAACGATTGCGCAGCCTACCGCAACCTTGAGCGGGATTATTACCTACCGTGAACAAATAGCCCTTCCTGCAGATGCGCTGGTCACGCTCCAGATTGCCGAAGTTACCGCTCAGGGTACTGGCGGTCGGGTGATTGCCGAGCAGACCTTTAGCACCGGTGGCGCACAACCACCATTCCGCTTCAATCTCGCTTACAACCCGGCTATTATCGATGCCGGTCGAGTGTATACCCTCCAGGGACGCATTCAGTCGGGTGGGCGCATCCTCTTTACGACCTACACCCTCATTCCGGTCATTACCGGCAGTGCACCGCGAAGCGATATTCAGGTTGTAATGACCTCGGTGCGTGGCAGTAGCCTACCAGCCGCCGGTAGTCATTTGTGGTTGGTGGGATTGGCGCTAGGGCTAGGCGGACTTGGGGGATTGGTGCACGGAATACGATACCGCAGACGAGCGTGGTAGACAGTCGAGGCGCAGCATTGCTGCGCCCCTATTCAGGGTTCCCGATAGCTCTCAATCCCAGCCAGGGTCTGCACTTATGACGGTTCCCACACAATCAATGCCGCATGCGGTACCAGTTCATCGCGAATATGATTGTAGAGAATACCGCGTACCGTAAAACCGTTACGCAATTGTGGAGTAAGCGTCGGATCGGCCAATTGCCCGGCGACCACAGCAGCAACGTACTCTTCGACGGACATGCGGTCGCGGTGGTCAACATAGCCGGGCAACATACCACCCGCCACCATCCCACGCAGCCCTAGGCGTCGGATTAAGGCCTTGCGGGCGTCATATAGCATCCGGCTGATTCCTCGCCCGCGATACGCAGGATGCACACTCATATCCGCGCCGTACAGCCATTCACCGTCTGGATCATGGTGCCCAAAATTGCCATGATCGACAATCTCTTCAAATGTGTGCTGTTGAAAGACCTTTTCACCGCGAATGCGGAAGGTACTACTCTGACCGACAACCCGCTCATTGTCAAGTGCCACGTGTTGCCCTTCGGGAAAAATGCGTAAATGTGTGGCAAAGTTGTCCGCACTAAAGTGATCTTCCGGATCAAGCGTAGGAAAACAGATTTGCTGATGGATCACCAGTTGCGGAATATGTTCGGGCCTGGTTTGCACAACAACAATGGTCATACACTTCTCCTGAAAGCATGGGCTGATCTGATCAACCAGCCCATGTTGACCTGCCCATCCAGCGATAGCTAAGAGCTGCTACTGTCGGAACGCACCGATGAGCACCTCCAGGCCTTCCTCAAGCTGATCATCAGTGATCACCAGGGGTACCAGTAAGCGGATACAATTCACGTACAAACCGGCTCGCATCGCTAATACCCCGCGTTCGAGGGCGCGACCAAGGATTGCCAGCACCTCTTCAGCCGCCGCCGGTGTGCGTTTCTGGCGATCTTTGACCAGTTCAATCCCGATCATTGCCCCAAGACCGCGAACATCACCAACTAGCGGATCGAGCGTGTCATCGGCCAAGAGTGGTTCAAAACGGGCACGGATTTGTCTTCCAATCACCTTTGCCCGTTCCAACAACCGTTCACGTTCAATCAGATCGATAGTCGCCAGGGCAGCTACACACGCCAGTGGATTACCGCCATACGTACCACCAACCCCACCATAGTGCGCACAATCCATAATGCGGGCACGGCCAATGGTCGCTGCCAATGGCATACCGGCGGCAATGCTCTTGGCAGCAACAATAATATCCGGTTCGACCCCAAATTGCTCGATGGCAAACAAGGTACCGGTGCGACCAAATCCACTCTGCACTTCATCAACGATGAGCAGTGATCCATTGCGCGTACAGAACTCGCGCAGACGACGCATAAACTCAACCGGTACCGGAATAAAGCCACCTTCGCCCTGCACCGGTTCAATCAACACCGCTGCAATAGTCTCTGGGTCAACACCCGCGATTTGCATCCGCTCAAACGCAGCCCAACACTGTTCAACCGCTTCCTCTTCACTCACCCCCATACGGTACGCATACGGGAACGGTGCCCGATAAATCTCCGGCGCAAAAGGACCAAACTTCTTCTTGAAATACGTCCGCGAGGTGAGCGATAAGGTCAGTAGTGTTCGACCGTGATACGCACCATCAAACACAATGATAGCCGGACGACCGGTAGCGGCGCGGGCAAACTTGATCGCATTTTCGACCCCTTCGGCGCCTGAATTGGATAGTAGCGTCTTACACGGCTCACTGATCGGCGCCAGTGCGTTTAGCCGTTCACATAGAGCGACATACGGTTCGTAGGTGCCGACCAGTGCCGAAAGGTGAATCAGTTGCTCGGCCTGCGTTTGAATGGCTTGAACAACTTCTGGCGGACAGTGCCCAACGGCTAGTGTGCCGATTCCACTTACAAAATCGATCAACGTATTCCCATCAACATCCGTTACTAGTGCGCCCTGACCAGAAGCAATCGCAATCGGTGTTGCTCGCCCCAAACCGGCGACTACTGCCGCATCGCGACGCGCCAGTAGTGCACGTGAACGCGGGCCAGGAATTTCGGTAACAAGACGAATATGGCGCACAGCAGGCGCAGTCATGATATGCACTCCTTTGTGTATTCACTACGATCTTCGCTCGATAGCGAACATTATACCATTACCGTATTCCACGAGGTGAACGATGCAAGCGTTCGATAGCATGAGAAGTGAACGACAAGCGTCTCCTGGCATACTTTTCCCTCGCTCAACAAGAGTATTGGCAACCGGCCCAGGCAGGCACTTATGGTACAGGTACAACAAAAAATGCTGTCATGTTCAGATCAAGATAGACATGGGGAACGATAAACCACGCTGCGGCACACAGGATGGAGGTAGAAAAGGCTTCGCAGTTGCACATTGTTTTGACGATGCTACCGATCAAGACAGTTATGGATTGATACGACGCACCATTGCACACACTTGTGCAACCTGTTGGGGATGACCAATCACCACCGGATTCGGCAAGCGAATCGTTTGCAGGAGTGTCATCCAATCGGGTAAGGTACCCTCGAGTGGACAGATAGTGCCTCCGGCGGCCTGAACAATTGTCCAACCGGCGGCAACATCCCACACCTTTGCCCGCCCAATAATGGCAGCTCTAGCCTGACCGCGAGCCACATAGCAGCAATCGGCTGCCACCGACCCCAACACGCGCACCTTACCGGGGTAGTGAATGGTGTAGGAACGGTGAAAGGTAGAAGGAATGGCAATCCAGTCGTTAGGACCAGGTGGCTGAGGAGGTGCCACCTGAATAGGAAGATCATTCCAAAATGCCTTGCCACCGGCAACTGCCCAATAACAATCGCCCAACACCGGCAGGTAAATGACACCAGCCTGCGGCTCACCACGCCGGATCAGCCCGATTGAAACGGCCCACAGCGGTAATCCCGACACAAACGAGCTGGTACCATCTATCGGGTCGATCACCCAGATGTACTCGCGGTCGAGACCCATTGGATCGCGTTCTTCGCCTATCACGCCGTGATCGGGAAAGTGAAAATGGATCGTATCGCGCAACCAGTCTTCAATTGCCCGATCAGCAGCCGTTACCAAACTCTTATCGAGTTTCCGTTCTGGCGATACTTGATTGAAGTACGAACGCAAAAGCATGTTACCGGCTTGCTGCGCCCAGGCGCGTATGAGCGCAATCTCTACCTCCACCTATGCCTCCGCCGATCATAGGCCGCAACTCACGCCTGCTGCGGCGCGTTATATTATTGTACTACTAATTTAGAGACGGATATTATGATGGCCTGGGATGTTTCTTGAAATTCTTCCCAAAGAGTATCTGCTGTAATGGTTTCGTAAAAGAGTGAGTTAGTCAGTCAGGATAACCGTGTGCGGCCACGCCCTGATCAGAATTGTCAGGCAACCGTCGAGGCGAAGCGGTATCGCCCCCCCAACGCGGCGCTTCACCAGAACCACCATCCCCTTGAAGCGCGGCTCGCGCAATAGCATCAGGCAGCCGACGGCGCCTCCGTTGGGGCTAGCAACCGGTTCCAGCGGCCAGAGAAAGCGGTCGTCAGGCGCGCCTGGCTTGATAGCACCCTCGAGCCGCTCACGCAGGTCGGGATCAGGCGGCAGATAGGCAGGGAAATCTCACCTGAGCGCATAGGGCACCCTCACCTGATACACGTTACCCTGAAGGCCGCTCCCCAGCCACTGCTCCACCGCGTATGGTCGTCCCGGTTCAGTGTACAGCGTCGTTCCGGTGATGAGAGTCATAGAAACCACCTCCTCTTGGGTTTGCTAATCGCTTATGGGGCAATACCCCACAGCCGGATCGTGCCGTCGGCAGACGCGGAGGCAAGCAGCCGCCCGTCGGGGGAGAA
>Ga0209162_1002071_pt1 | contig 18300 bp, 17 predicted proteins | sample YNPNPMetaG_FD_187121 | JGI IMG/M metagenome (GOLD analysis project Ga0209162, IMG submission 187121) | Anoxygenic and chlorotrophic microbial mat microbial communities from Yellowstone National Park, USA - YNP NP MetaG (SPAdes) (version 2) ... | reverse complement strand
GGCCGATAGGGGGATTGCTTCGCCGCCTGCGGCGGCTCGCAATGTAACGGTAGAAAATTTTCTACCGCAACAAGGATGGGGAGGGTAGAGGAGTTCAAATTTCCTGAAGGAAAGATACACTACCTCAGATCGCGGACGGCGGTGGAGAACCGTCAACGAATGGGGGAGCAAATCAACGAATCAGACCGCAGACCAGATGGCAGACCGCAGTATGGACGATGGACGCTGGCAGGACGGGCTTTGCAGATTGTCAGGATGGGCAGCAGGGGAGGGCAGGGCGGAGGATGGTAAAGATGTGCATCGAGGACGATGCTTTCCGGCCCCCTGCCCTGCGGCGATCCTTAGCTCCAGTTTTCCAGCGTTTGTTTGACCTTCATCAGGAACCAGTCTGCAGAGGCGCCATCCAGGATGCGGTGATCGAATACGAAGGAGAGGTAAACCATGGGGCGGATGGCGATGGAATCATTGCCTTCGGCATCCGTGATCACGATCGGGCGTTTGTGCAGGGCGCCCACGCCGAGGATGCCACATTGTGGTTGATTGATGATGGGGAAGGCAAAGAGTGAGCCGCTGATGCCGTGATTGGTGATCGTGAAGGTGCCACCTTTGACTTCGTCCGGTTGCAGTTTTTTCGCCCGCGCCCGACTGGCCAGGTCGTTGATCGCTCGCGCCAGCCCTAACAGCGAAAGCGTATCCGCATGTTTGATCACCGGTACGAGCAGGCCCTCCTCTCCCAGCGAGGTGGCCATGCCGATATTGATCTCTTTATGCACCAGGAGGCCCTCATCCGTCCAGGAGGAATTCACGATAGGATAGGCTTTCAAGGCGGCCACAACGGCGGCGATGAAATAGGCGGTGTAGGTGAGATGGACTCCATCGCGGGCAAATTGTTCTTTGTGCGCGTTACGGTGGGCGATCACACGGCTCATATCCGCTTCCATGACCGTGAGTACATGGGGAGAGGTGTGTTTGCTCATCACCATGTGCTCAGCGATCTGGCGACGCATCAGGGTATGCGGGATCAGTTCAGATTGCAGGGCCGGAATGGGGCGAGGAGCAGTAGCCGGCGGGGGAACAGGAGGCGCGGACGGGGTGGCCGCAGCAGCCGGGGGAACGGATGGGGCAGGGGGAGTGACTGCAGCAGCCGGGGGAACAGGTGCGGCAGTCGCTGCTGCACGCTGACGCGCTTCGATGTATGCCAGAACGTCGTTTTTGGTGATCCGCCCACCCTGCCCGGTCCCTTTGACCTGGCTCAGGTCTACGCCATGTTCAGCAGCCAGTCTGGCCACGACCGGGGAAATGAAGCCGGCCATTCGTGAACCCTCCGGGGCAGGAGCCGCGGCGAAGGTCGCCGGGGCGGCAGCGGAGCCGGGGGCGGGCGCGGTCGTGACAGGTACCTCGGAAGGCGCAGACGGAGCCGAGCCGGCCGGCTCGATCGCTTCCCCGGGCTGACCAATCAGGGCGATGACCTCGCCAACTTTCGCCACCGTCCCCTCTTTGACCAGTACCTTGAGCAGGACGCCAGAAGCGGGAGAGGGGATTTCGGTATCTACCTTGTCTGTGTTCACCTCCAGGAGCGGATCGAGTTCCTGGACGCTTTCGCCTTCTTTTTTGAGCCAGCGGCTGATGGTGACTTCCTGTACTCCTTCACCGAGGAGGGGCACAAGGACTTTGACGGGCATATTTCCTCCAGTTACCAGGGTGGATAAGGGATGGCACGACGATGTGCCGGCGGAAAGGGAAAGATGGGAACCGCCAGCAGGTTTTCAGCGCGACGGCGCAGGGCGGCAATCTCTTCTGCGCTGAGCAAAGCACCTAAGGTGGTCTGCAGCGGCGGCTGTTGCAGTTGATCCAGGAGGCGACGGATGGCCTCCAGGAGCATTGCCGGGATGGGTTGGCCGGCAAAATCCCAGATCACGGTGCGCAGTTTGTCTTCTACGTGAAAGCACAAGCCGTGATCTATTAACCACAAAGCACGCGTTCCCGTTTCGATGAGGATGTGACTGCCTTTGCGATCTGCATTGTTGACCAGCAGATCGAAGAGGGCAACGGCAGGCAGACGGGCGCGATCTTCCGGGGTGAAGCGAAAGTAGTGGTATTGGGGATCGTGAGGGATGAAGGTTTGTAAGGAGCCAGGGCCAAAGGGGCCATCGGCGCGGAGCGCCGTATAGGGGACAAAACAGAATCCCAGGGCTTCGCTGACGTGATAGGCGGCGACTTCTCGCTGCGCCAGGGTGCCTTCGGGAAAATCCCAGAGAGGCTGTTCCCCTTGTTGTGGTTTGTAAACGGCGGGATAGCGCTGGTTGCGGTAGCGCACCTCGACCAGGAAGGTGTAGTTGGAACCCAGCAGAAACTGCCCTTTCAAGACGATCTTGCCCCGTGCAAAGGCCTCGGTGAGAGGGGTTTCGTTCATGCTCCTGGCTTTAAACTGCGATTCAACCGCTCTTCTATCCGCTCAGCTTTTATGTCCGTTCTTCCTGACGCAGAAATGCCCCTCCGGGTCCATTGGCTCACCGCATTGAGGGCAGATCGGGCGGCCGCGGCTGACGACCTCCGCGCCCCAGGCGGCCAGTTTGCGAAGCTGTTGACGGGTGCACCAGATGCGGAGCAGGGCGGCCTCTTCGGCTTCCTGTTCTTCAGCATACACTTCACGCACGAACAGTAAGACCCGGTCACGTTCGGCATCGTATCCCAGCCCGATTTCGCCTGCCCGGAAGAGGGGATCGAGGGGAGGGCGGACGTGCATCTCCTCTTCCACGTAATCCCCGCTTACATCCTGCAGTTCGGGGTACTGGCGCATGACTTCGCCCAGGAATCTTTCAATCCCCTCTGCCAGGGCGCTGAGCTGGATTTTTTCGATCAGGATGGTGTAGGTTTTCTTTCCCTGCCAGGCCTGAAGGAAGAAGACACGTTGACCGGGCTGGCCAATGGCATCCGCTGTCACATGATCACAGGGGTCAATTTCTATTTCAAAGCGTGGCATCTCTCAATGTAACTTTCAGGATCGGAGGATTTCGAGCATGGCGGAATAGATACCCGGTGCGGCGGCGAGGATGGATTGGGGAGGGGATAAGTAGTCCTCACCGCCCTCGACATTGGTGACAATGGCGCCGGCCTCGGCGGCGATCAGGGCGCCAGCCGCTACATCCCAGGGCTTGAGGGAGAGTTCCCAATAGCCATCGAAGCGGCCGGCAGCGACATAACACAGATCGAGCGCCGCAGAGCCGAGGCGACGCACGCCTTGCGTGCGGGTGGCAAAGCGGAAGAAGTATTCAAAATTGTTACGGGAGCTATGCCAGGTATCGTAGGGGAACCCGGTCACCAGCAGGCTGTGCTGCAGTTCCTGAGCTTGAGAGACATGGATCGGACGGCCATTAAGCCAGGCGCCTTTGCCACGCTCGGCACTGAAAAGCTCCTTGCGCATTGGATCGTAAACCACTCCCAGAAGGGTCTGACCGCAGCAGGCATAGGCCAGGGAGACACAGAAGATGGGCACGCGATGTGCATAATTGACAGTGCCATCTAAGGGGTCTATATACCACTGGTGTTCTGGCCCCTGCTGACCTCCGCTCTCTTCGGCGAGGATGGCATGATCGGGAAAGCGCTGGCGAATTGCAGAGAGCAGGAAGGCTTCGGAAGCGTGATCGATCTCGGTGACCAGGTCAATCACACCTTTATAGGCGACCTGATGCTCCTGTTCGTATCCCTGGCGCAGAATTTCGCCGGCTTGTAAGGCCAGTTCCTGCAGGTCCTGGAGGGTGGGCTGGGTCATAGGTGCTGGGAAAGCTGCTCGAGGATTTTCGCCACCTCTTGCAGTTCGGCTTCGATTTCGGCGCGATCGGCGAGGGATTGACGGAGGAGCTCCTCGAAGGCGGGTTTTTGCTCGGCGGGCAGGCCGGCCAGGATGCGCTCCGTGCGGGCGATCTGCTGCATTTTTTGCCTCAGTTTGTTCTGTAAGCGTTGCTGATAGCCCTCATAAAAGGCGCGCTCTCCCAACGGCTCAGGAGGCGGCAGCGGCCCTTGCTGAATCAGTTCGGCCACGGTGAGCAGGAATTCCTCGATGTCTACCGGTTTTTCGATGAAACGCGAAGCGCCCAGGCGCATGGCAAAGGTTTGATCTTCGGGGGCAATGTAGGTGGCGGAGAGGAAGATGACCGGTATGTCTCGGCGATGAGGGTCGCGCCGCAAGCGATAGACCAGAGCAAAGCCGTCCATCTTGGGCATCAGAATATCGGTGATGAGCAAGATGGGACGCACCTGCTGCAGGATTTCCCAGGCTTCCTGACCATTACGGGCCGTGATCACCTCGTAATTTTTCAGACGCAGGGTCATCGCCAGGAAGTCGAGGATGTTGGGGATGTCTTCAACCAGGAGGATCGGGCCAGTGTTCATGCCGATATTGTACTACAAGTCTGGACGGTGGACGGTAGACCGTGGACGGTGGTAGCACATGCTTTCCAGCCTGTGGGGGGGCAGACCGTCAACGGATGGGATGACAGACCGCGGACCGCAGACGGCAAACGGCGGGGGACGGGCTTTCGAGCCTGTCGGGGGCAAACCGTCAACGAATAGGGGAACGAATCAACGAATGTGGGCTGCGGACGGCGCGAGGAGGCAGGTGGATGGGAGGGAGACGCCTGTCAAAAATTCGCTGGAGGTCATATCTCCTTTTGGCCTGTTCTCAGAGTATAATTTCAAGCATCCAAATTCTCTGTGGAGTTCTCTATGGCCGATCTTCGTATTCAGCGCATGGCAAAAATTCTTGTTGAACATTCGGCGCGGGTAAAACCCGGTGACCGCATTCTGTTGGAGGGTACGACGGCAGCCCTTCCTTTGATTCGCGAGCTTTATCAGCAGATTCTGGAAAAGGGAGGGCATCCATTGGTTGACCTTTCCTTCCCGGAGCAGGATTATCTGCTTCATCGCTACGGCAAGGATGAGCAACTGGATTTTGTATCTCCTTTCCGTATTCTGGCCTATGATCAGTTTGAAGGGCGTATCCGCATTCATTCCTCGACCAATACCCGCGCTTTGAACGGCATCCCAACCGAGCGCCTGCAACGGCGACAAAAGGCGATGGGGACGATCACCGAAATTCAAATGCGGCGCGGCGCAGAGGGTACGTTCAAGTGGGTGACTACGCTTTTCCCCACAGAGGCTTACGCCCAGGATGCAGGGATGAGCCTGAGCGAATATGCCGATTTCGTTTTCCGCGCCTGCCACGTGGAGGACGAGGACCCGATTGCCTACTGGCGTAACTTGCAGGCGCGACAGCAAAAGGCGATTGACTGGTTGATGGGAAAGAGCCAGGTGATCCTGCGCGGCCCCAACGTGGACCTGACGCTTTCGATCCAGGGCCGGCGCTTTGTCAACTCGGTGGGCGTTTATAACATGCCGGATGGCGAAATCTACACCGGCCCGGTCGAAGATTCGGTCAACGGTTGGGTGCGCTTTACCTACCCGGCTATCTACAATAACGTGGTGGTGGAAGGGGCAGAACTTGTTTTTTCCAATGGCCGGGTCACCCAGGCGCGAGCGGAAAAGAATCAAGACTTCCTGCTCCGGATGCTGGAGGTGGATAGCGGCGCACGCTATTTGGGCGAGTTCGCCATCGGGACAAACTTTGAGATCAATCGCTTTACCGGCCAGATTTTGTTCGATGAGAAGATCGGCGGTTCTTTCCACATGGCACTGGGCGCCGGTTATCCAGAGACCGGCTCGCGCAACAAGTCAGCCATTCATTGGGACATGATCTGCGATATGCGGACGGATTCCGAGATCCTTGTGGATGGGGAGCTGTTCTATAAGAACGGAGAGTTTGTGTTCGACAAATAGTGGTTTGTCGAGTCTGTTTTTTTTTCAAGGTGCGTCACTCGTAGCCAGAGGCCGCCATAGAAGGGCTTCAACGCCTTGAACAATAGCCAGCAGCAGGAGGTTGACTGTATCCATGAGGGTGGAGGTCAATACAAACGTGTTGGCTGTTTGCCAGCCATTTTTGCCGTCGCTGGTGGAGTCGGCGTAAATGCGTTTCACCCATCCATGGTGTGAGCCTTTACCTGGCAGACGCTTCCAACCGGCCGATGCGCAGGGCTTCGCGGTGCAGTTGAAACATGAGCCGTTGGGCTGCGAATCGTGAGGTCAAGGAATGAAACCGAAGCTAACACTTGAAATTCTTAAGGCAGAAGCGCGGGCGTTTGCTGGCCTCGAATCAGCACACCGAGAGCCCTCATTGTATGGCGTTACGGATGGGAAGGCGATTGGCACATACTTCGAGCAGAAGTTTCGATCTTACCTCCGCGAGAAGTACGATTTTGAGGAAGGAAGCTCTGCCAGTGGAATAGACTTTCCTGAACTTGAAGTTGACATCAAGGTAACAAGCACCAGGCAACCGCAATCTTCATGTCCTTTTAAATCTGCGCGACAGAAAATCTATGGCTTGGGCTATTCTTTGCTTGTGTTCGTATACGAAAAAACAGATGATCCCCAAACAGCCACGGGAAATCTAAATGTTCTGCACGTAATCTTTGTCAGTAAGGAGCGGACGGCAGATTTTCAAATGACTACAGGCCTTCGCCGAATCCTCGAGAATGAGGGGAACAGGGATGACATTATGGCTTTCATCGAGGAGCGTAGATTACCCATAGACGAGATCGAGGCAACAGCGATAGCCGATGAAATCCTTTCCAATCCTCCAGAGGTCGGCTATCTTACCATTTCAAGTGCCCTTCAATGGAGACTTCAATATGGTCGTGTCATCGAGAAGGCGGGCCTGGTTGTGGGAGTCGAAAGGTTGAGATAGCCATGCGTGATCAGAGACAATGCAAAGTCGAATTTGGGGATTTTCAAACGCCCATTCACCTGGCCAGGGAAATTTGTTCCCTCATCGCCCAGACCGGATTTCGCCCTGCTTCGATTCTTGAGCCGACTTGCGGAATGGGTTCATTCCTCAAGGCATCTTTAGAAGCATTCCCAGACGTGTTGCGTGTTCTCGGCTTTGAGATCAATCCGCAATACGTGGCCGAGGCACAGCAGGCTCTTACGCGCATGTTTCCTCATGCGCCCATTGAAGTTCATCAATCTGATTTCTTCTTTACGAATTGGCCTGAGATCGTTGAAGCATTGCCTGAGCCTCTCCTTATTATCGGCAATCCACCCTGGGTTACAAATGCAGTGTTAAGCACCCTGGGCAGTAACAATCTTCCGACGAAGTCAAATCTGGACAACCTCCGCGGTATTGATGCGCTCACCGGTAAAAGCAATTTTGATATTTCGGAATGGATCATTAGAAAGAACATCGAATGGCTTGACCATAAAAACGGCTTGCTTGCGATGCTTTGCAAGACGACAGTAGCACGTAAAGTTCTTTTATATGCCTGGGAAAATGGCCTGCGCATCGAATCAGCAGCGTTGTATATCATTGACGCCCAGAAATACTTTGGGGCATCGGTAGATGCCTGCCTTTTGGTCATTCGAAGCGATCCGAGCGGCAAGAGTAAGGAATGCCAGGTTTTTCATTCTCTTCATGCACAGTACCCTGCTAGTGTGTTTGGCCTGCAGGATGGAATGCTGGTGGCTGATGTCAAATCGTACCAGAAATGGAGAGAGCTTAGAGGAGATGGTTTCCGGGGGTGGCGTTCGGGAATAAAGCACGATTCCAGCAAGGTCTTTGAGCTGCATGTTGAGCATGGGAGATTTGTTAACGGGCTGGGAGAATTCGTTGACATTGAACCGGAAGTACTCTTTCCTTTGCTTAAAAGCTCCGATCTTGCAGCGCACAGGAAGCCGCGTCGCTGGATGATTGTGCCTCAGCAGACGATGAGCGACGATCCAGGCCGTCTCAGGGCAAATGCTCCTGAGGCGTGGAATTATCTTAACGCGCATGTTCACCTTTTGGACAAACGGAAGAGTTCCATCTACAAGGGCCGACCGCCCTTCGCGGTCTTCGGGGTTGGACCCTATACATTTGCTCCCTGGAAGGTTGCCATCTCAGGTTTATACAAAAAACTGGAGTTTGTCCCGGTTCCACCTTTTCAGGGACGCCCGGTGGTGTTGGATGATACCTGTTATTTTTTCCCCTGTAAGTCGGAAGAAGCGTGCAATCTCTTGTACGAGCTGGTGATGTCCGAACCTGCCAGAGAATTTTGGTCAGCCTTAATTTTTTGGGATGCAAAGCGTCCAATTACGGCACAACTTCTTAACTCGCTTGATCTGATGGCGCTCGCGAGAATATTGGGAAAAGAAGGCGAAGTCGCGCAGGCTCTTGCGGAATGGCAGTTGATAGAATATACAGAAGGAGCTTACCAGAGACTCCTTTTCAGGGAAGAAGCGACTGAGTATGGAACCGAGGCAGTTGTGAACGGATTGGAACCATCAGACACTCAACAAACGCTTGCGCCTGATGCCACTCCGCTGGCTTTGCAGCACAGGTGAAGCGCGAGCCGTTATCGCCTTCGATTTGTCCCCCCTTTTCCTTACCCGACAAAGTGGGGACACATCCGAGAAACTTCCATCGTAGTGTATGGCCCCCATTGCTACAAAAAACGAAACAGGATGGTCGTGGAGACCATCCTGTTTTTTTTCCTTTTGTTGCCTTCAGGGCACGATCCAGGTGCCGGTTTCGCCGCGCAGGGCACGACTGATGTTCTCTGGGTTCGTGATCAGGGCTTTGCCGTTCGGGTTGGCTTCCAGGAACCAGATGATCGCCTGGATCTTCGGGGCCATTGAGCCTTTGGCAAAGTGGATACCCTCGGCCAGGTATTGTCTGGCTTCAGCCAGGGTCACGTGATCCAGCCAGCGCTGGTTGGGCTTGCCGTAGTTCAGGGCCACTTTTTCGACGGCAGTGGAGATCAGGAAAAGGTCTGCCCCCAGCGCACGCGCCAGCAAACTGGCCGCATAGTCCTTGTCAATGACGGCCGCAATCCCGCGCAGTTGGCGATTGCCCGTATCAATGACCGGAATGCCGCCTCCGCCGACAGCGATAGTAACCACCCCGGCCTGGAGCAGGGTCTTAATCACATCCAGCTCGATGACTTCTTTCGGGAGCGGCGAGGGGACGACGCGTCGCCAGCCGCGCCCGGCATCTTCGACGACAGTCCAACCCTGTTCCTGCTGGCGGCGACGGGCTTCTTCTTCGGTCATAAATCCGCCGATGGGTTTGGTGGGGTTCTGGAAGGCAGGATCGTTCTGATCCACCAGCACCTGAGTCACGATGGTAGCCACGGGTTTATGGATGCCGCGCAGGTGGAGCTCGTTCTGCAGGTTTTGCTGGAGCGCGTAGCCGATGGCGCCCTGGGTATCTGCGCCGCAGACATCCAGCGGCACCTCATGCATCCCTTCGACTTTGTGGGCGATCTCCGAGCGGCGCAGGATAAAGCCCACCTGCGGCCCGTTGCCATGGCCAATCGCCACGTCCCAGCCCTGTTCGATCATCTCGGCAATGTAGTGGCACGTCTCACGCGCCGCCTCGTACTGGTCTTCTACGGTCTTGTGGGCTTCGTCCTTAATCAGCGAGTTTCCACCGATTGCGATAACAGCCAGTTTTCCCATCGTTCCCTCACGCCATGGTCAGCGCCATCACAGCCTTCTGCACGTGCAACCGGTTTTCAGCCTGGTCATAGACGACCGAATGCGGGCCATCTATCACCTCGTCGGTGACCTCGATGTTGCGATCCGCAGGAAGCGGATGCATGTAGATCACATCTTCTTTTGCCAGGCGTAGCTTTGCGGCATCCATGATCCAGTGTTTATACTGATCCTGCAGGCGCTTTCCCTCGTCGGGGTCGGTGGTGGTGAGCAGGGGGCCCCAGGATTTGGCATAGATCACGTCCGCATCCTTACAGGCCTCTTCCATGCCGTTTGGATCGGCGATGATCTCGAAAGCGGTTCCGTATTTGCGGGCCTGCTCCCGAGCCTGCTCTACGATTTCTGGCATGAGCGGAAACTCCGGGGGATAGGCCAGCGTGATGTCCATCCCGAAGCGCGGCATTTGCAGGATCAGCGATTGGGGCACGGAGATCGGCTTCAGGTAAGAAGCCGCATAGGCCCAGGAGACAACCAGCTTTTTGCGTCGTAGATCGCGCCCTTTCTTTTCGATGATGGTCATCAAGTCGGCCAGAATCTGGAAGGGGTGATAGATTTCGCATTGCATGTTCAGCACCGGGACGCGGCTGTAGCGGGCGACTTCGTTGATATACCGATTGCCTACGCCCCATTCCACATGGCGGATGGCAATGCCATCAAAGTAGCGACCATAGATCTCGCCGATCTCTTTAGCCGTATCCCCATGGGCGATCTGCGTGGTCTTGCTTTCGATAAAGGCCGCATGTCCACCGAGCTGAGCCATTCCGGCCTCAAAAGAGCCGCGCGTGCGCGTGCTGGAATAGAAGAAGAGCATGGCCAGCACCCTGTCACGCAGATAGGGATGAGGTTCTCCCAGCGCGCGCTTGCGTTTCAGGTCAAAAGCGACATCCAGAACGGTCTCTACTTCCTCCTTGCTGAAATCCAGATCGCCGATCAGGTCACGACCGCGAAGATACGTTTGCATTGGAAACCTCCTCAAGAGTGATTACAGAAATTGAGCCTGAGATCGTGAAGCCGATCTTTCAGTCAGGCCTGCTTTGCAAGTTCCTGGTGTAGCATGGCCGGCAGGAGCGCATAAAACGCGGTGGCATCCACCACTTCGTCTAAGGGGATTTGCTCATCTATGCGATGGGCATATGTCTCATCTCCCGGCCCAAACCCAATCGAGGGAATCCCGGCCTTGCCGGCCCAGTAAGTGCCGTTGGTGGAGAAATTCCACTTTCCGGTGGGGCGCTCTACCTTCCACAACTGGCGGAGGGTCTCCTGTCCGGCCTGCACCAGGGGATGCGATTCTTCCAGCGCCCAGGCTGGATAGTACTTATCCACCGGAAAGACGAAGCCGGTATAGGAGGGTGTATCGTAGAAAAGCTCCTCCACTGTCATCTGATGGCGCAGGTAACCGGGGATGAGATCGCGCACCTGCTGAATGGCCTCCTCTTTGCTCTCTCCAAAGGTCAGGCGGCGATCAATGAAAATCGTGAAACGGTCTGGAACTGCATTGATCGAGGGGGTGCTGATCTGGGCATCTGTCACCACGATAGTCCCCTTGCCCAGGAACTCATGTGTGGCCAGGTATGCATCCAGTTCACGAATGCCGGCAATAACCGGGAGCATCTTATAGAGGGCGTTCTCTCCCAGGTAATGGGAGGCCGCGTGTGCGGAGCGACCGGTAGCCGTCACTTTCAGCTCAATGCGCCCCTTGTGGCCGCGGTAGACATGCATACGCGTCGGTTCGCCGATGACGACGAAATCCGGCCGCACCTTTGGGTCCACCTCCACGAAGGCGTTGGGGGCGAGCCCATCGCACCACTCCTCCATATTGCCGAAGTAGTAGACCGTCCAGCCCTCCAGCAGCCCCAGATCGCGGGCGATTGCCAGGCCATAGACCATGCCGGGGGTGGAGCCTTTCTCATCGCAGGCGCCGCGGGCGTAGAGGATGCCATTTTCCACTTTGCCCTCGAACGGGTCCCAGGGCCAGGCTTTCGGGTCGCCGATGCCGACGGTATCAATGTGCGAATCGTACACCATGATGCGCGGCCCGTTTCCGATGCGCCCCAGGATGTTGCCCATCTTATCGAAGCGCACCTCGTCAAAGCCTAGCTTGCGCATCTCCTGCCCGATCCGTTCTCCCACCTCGCGGATTTGAGCCTCCATCGAGGGGATCGCCACGATCTCGCGGAAGAAACGCAGAATTTCTTCTCGTTGTGCTTGAACACGGGATTGAATGGCTTCTATTTTGTGTTGCATAGGCCTCTCACCAGAAGAAGATAACCCGGCCTCACTCACTTCCGGCGATGCGCCGCAAAATGTGGAAGTGAAAGTGGCCGGGGATAAACACACTGAAAGAGTAATCAATCACGCGGCCATCCTTGCGGTAGAGCTGGGCGGTGAAGTGGAGCAATGCATCGTTGCGCTGAATGTTGAGGACACGCGCCAGCTCCGTATCCGCCGCGATGGCGCTGATAACGGCGCGGGAAACGGCAAGATTCTCGCCGCGCTGGAGCAGGAAATCCAGCACAGAGCCGCCAAATTTCTCCGGCAAGTCCTCCGGGCGCAGTACATCGGCAGGGAGGATGTCCACCAGGTAGGCGACCGGGTGTCCCCTGAGCCAGATCACCCGCCGCACGCGGGTTACCTCGGCGGAGGCTTCCAGTCCCAGGGCGTGGCGCTCCTCTTCGCTGGCCGGCCCGCGCTCGATCTCCAGGTTCCTGACCTGAATTTCCAGGCCCAGACGGCGGGCGGTCTTTTCCAGGCTTTCCAGCACTTCCAGCCCGGCCTCCAGTTGGGGCAGGCGTTCGTTGACGAAGGTCCCCGCTCCCTGGCGACGGTAGATCAGCCCCTTCACCTCGAACATGCGCATCGCCTCGCGCAGCGAAGCGCGCGAGACCCCCAGACGCCGCGCCAGCTCCGGCTCCGAGGGCAGGCGCTGACCGGGTGGGGTAGAGGCGATCAGGTTCGCCAGCTCCGATTGAAGGCGCGCCAGATGCTGGCTCATAGCCTTTCTAAGACCGGCACAAAGTCGAAGCGGGTGACGTCCACCAGTCCCTTATCCGAAATGCGCAGTTCGGGGATCACTACCAGCGCCAGCAGGCTGAGCTGCATATTCGGGTTGTTCAGGCGACAGCCGCAGGCGCGGAATCCCTCTAACACGGTGGCAGCCTTGCGTGCCACGACCTCGGCGCGCTCGTTCGACATCAGGCCGGCAATGGGAAGCTCAACCTTGCCGATCACTTCGCCGTCTTTGATCACCACCTGCCCGCCGCCGATTTCTGCCAGGGTGTTTGCCGCCTGCGCCATCCGTGCATCATCCGTGCCGACTACGATCATGTGGTGGCTATCATGGGCGACGGTGGAGGCGATGGCGCAGCGCGCGGTGAAGCCGAAGCCGCTGACCAGCCCTACCGTGATCTCCCCTGTGCCCCGATGGCGCTCCACCAGGGCGACCTTGGCCAGATCGCGGCCGGGGTCTGCCTGGATGCGGCCATCCTGGACTTCGATCTCCAGGCGCAGGTGACGGGTCGGGGCCTGGTTTTCAATCACGCCGATCACGTTGGCGCGCACGCGCCCATTGCTCCCTGGCGGAGCGGCCAGGGTGAAATCGGCTGCCTGAAGCGGTCGCTGGAGATGCACCGAATGCGTGGCCCATTGCGGATATGAAATGGAGGGCAGTTCGATGAGCCATTTCCCCTCTTCGGCGATCACCGCTCCACGGGCAAGCACCAGGCGCGGCCGAAAATCGCGCAGATCAGGAACGATCAGGATGTCCGCCCAGCGGCCGGGGGCAATCTGACCGATCTCTCGCGCCAGGCCGAAATGTTCAGCCGTGTTCAGGGTCGCCATCTGCAGCGCAGTCATGGGAGGGAGACCTTCGGCGATGGCATGGCGCAGCACGCGGTCCATGTGTCCATCCTCAACCAGCGTTTCGGCATGGGAATCGTCGGTGCACAGGATGAAATGGCGCGGATCGAGGCCCAATTGGGTGATCGCCTTCACCTGGGCGGCGACATCATGCCAGGCCGAACCATAGCGCAGCATCGCCTTCATCCCCTGACGCACGCGGGCGATAGCATCCTCTAATCGTGTGCCCTCGTGATCGTCTTCTGGGCCGCCGGCCACGTAGCCGTGGAAAGGCAGGCCCAGATCCGGGCTGGCATAGTGCCCGCCGATCACCTTGCCGGCTTTACGCGTCTCGACCATCTCGGCGAGCATTTTCTCATCGGCATTGAAAACGCCGGGGAAGTTCATCATCTCCCCCAGGCCGATGATCCCCGGCCAGCGCATCGCCTCGGCTACCTCTTCGGGGCCAATGCTGGCGCCCGGGGTCTCCAACCCTGGCGCAGAGGGCACACAGGAGGGCATTTGTACCCAGACGTGGATGGGCTGCTGCTGGGCCTCATCCACCATGAGCTTTACCCCCTTTAGCCCGAAGACGTTGGCGATTTCATGGGGGTCAATGAACATCGCCGTCGTTCCATGGGGTGCAACCGCGCGCACGAACTCGGTGACGGTCAACATGCCGGATTCTACGTGCATGTGACCATCCAGCAAACCGGGGGTGAGGAAATGCCCTTTCGCTTCGATGACCTGCGTCCGTTCCCCCATCGTATGGGAAGCATCCGGCCCGACATAGGCAATGCGCCCCTCCTTGATGGCAATATCTGTCTGCGGAACGAACTCCCCGGATTGCACGCAGGCCCATGTTCCTTTGCGGATCACCATATCGGCTGCTGCGCGCCCCATGGCGACATCTATCAGTGCACGGTAAATATCTGTTGAAATCATGCCTGCCTCCTATTGCTCAAGAAACACCGTATAAGCCAGCCAGACCGTCAACATCAACAGGGGAAGCTGTGTGAGCAGCGCCGCCCTGTGTTTCTGGCGGTAGGTGAACCACACGACCAGCCCTTGCAGGAGGGGGAGGAGGAGCGCCAGCCAGCGGAAAAGCGGCGCTCCAGCGAGGTAAAACGTGAAAGGCAAAATGAGCAGCACGCTGGGGCTGGACCAGCGCCAGTCTTTTTTCCACAGGCCGATCAGCGCCAGCGCAATCGCTGCCAGGAGAGCAGGAAATCCAAACAATGCGGATATGAATGCTTCCATGCTGTTTCCGAAGGGCTATCCGCGCAGGTTCAGGAGAGCCACCAGCGCCATCAGAAGCATCAGAAACAGAAGAAGAGCGGGCAGCAGGAGTATCCAGGCCAGGCGAGTGTTCTCGCGGCGCAGGCTGTAGGCGGCGCCGAGAAGCGAAAGCGGCACCAGCCAGACCAGCAAACCGAGATCGGAACTGCCCTGGAGATAGAAACCAATCGGCAGGCTGAGCAACGCCGCCAGCACAGGGAGCCAGACTATTTTGCGCCAGACCCCTATTCCTGCCAGGATCACGGCCAGGATGGAGGCAGGAAAGCCAATGGAAGAAAGATTCATACAACCTCCTATGCAGAAAGTAATCTTCGGGCAGCGCGATTATGCTGCTCTATCAACCGTTCCTCGTCCACGGTGACCATGCGCCCCTCTCGGACGATGACGCGCCCACCCACGACGGTGTAATCCACCCGTAGCGGCTGACAGAAGACGACGGCGGCCAGCGGGTCGTGGAGGGCGCCGGCATATTCCAGGCGATCCAGGCGGATTGCGAAAAAGTCAGCGCACTTGCCCGCTTCCAGCGAGCCGATGTCTGAACGTCCCAGGACGGCTGCGCCGCCCCGTGTGCCCAGCCAGAGCGCCTGACGTGCTGTGAGCAGGCGCCGCGAGGGATCGTTGGAGCGAGAAAAGCCACGCAATCCTTCCCGAACCCGCGCCAGCAGCATCGCCTGGCGCGCCTCTGCCAGCATGTGGGAGCTATCATTGGAGGCCGAACCATCCACTCCCAGCCCGACCTTCACGCCGGCCTCCAGGTACTCCTGGATGGGGGCGATCCCCGAAGCCAGGCGCATGTTGGAGGTGGGACAATGGGCTACGCCGCATCCGTGACGGGCAAAGACTTCGATCTCTTCCTGATTGACCCAGACCGCGTGCGCGAACCACACATCCTCCCCGATCCATCCCAGCTCCTGCATGTAGCTGACCGGGCGCTTGCCGAACTTTTGCAGGCAGAAGTCTTCCTCGTCCTCCGTTTCTGCCAGGTGGGTGTGGAGGTGGACGCCGTAGGCGCGCGCCAGCGCTGCCGATTCACGCATCAGTTGCGGCGTGACGCTGAAAGGTGAGCAGGGCGCCAGCACGATCTGGAGCATCGCGCCCGGCGCAGGCTGGTGATACTGTTCGATCAGCCGTTGCGAATCCCGCAAGATCGCTTCTTCCTCTTCGACGACCGAATCCGGCGGCAGGCCTCCTTTCGATTCTCCCAACGACATGGAACCGCGCGAGGCGTGCAGACGCAATCCCACCTCACGGGCGGCAGCGATCTCGTCATCCAGCCTGGAGCCGTTGGGGAAGAGGTACAGGTGATCGGCGGCGGTGGTGCAGCCGGAAAGGGCCAGCTCGGTCAGCGCCGTCTGGGTGGAAAGATAAATATCTTCCGGGCGCAGGCGGGCCCAGATGGGATAAAGGGTTTTGAGCCAGTTGAAAAGGTTGGCATCCTGTGCGGCGGGTACGGCGCGGGTGAGGGTTTGGTAGAAGTGGTGGTGAGTGTTGACCAGGCCGGGCAAAAGGATGTGCTCCCGAAGGTCGAGGACTTCGTCCGCCGCCTGCGGTAATTCGGCCAGCGGAGCCACCTGTTCGATGAAGCCATCGCGGATGAACAATCCCCCCTGGGGGATCTCTCGCTGATGGTCATCCATGGTCACCAGATACGCGCTTTTGACGAGAAGTGTGCTCATGGCAACAATTTGTCTGACAAGTTTTTCTTAGTGTAGCAAGGAAGCGAAGGGATGTCAAGATGGAACAAAAAAGGGCGACAGGCGTCGCCCTGGCTGAAACGGAGAAACTCAGACCCAGCCGCGCAATTCCATGGCCTCGACCACCCGACGGATGGCTACCATGTAGGCCGCATCGCGCATGTAAATCCCTTCTTTGACGGATAAGGCGAGCACATCGTGGAAGGCCTGGGTCAGCTTGGTATCGAGTTTTTTGAGCACTTCCTCCTTCGACCAGTAGAAATTCATGTCGTTCTGTACCTGCTCGAAGTAAGAGGTGGCGACGCCGCCCGCGTTGCAGAGGAAATCCGGGATCAAGAAGATGCCCTGGGCTTTGAAGAATTCATCGGCCTCCAGGGTGGTGGGGCCGTTTGCGCCCTCGGCGACCAGGCGCACCCTGGGCGAAATGCGCGTCATGGTCTCGGCGTTGATCTGGCCCTCGATGGCGGCCGGGATCAAAACATCGGCCTCTTTGGAAATCCAGGCATCGCCATCTTCGATGATGTAACCGGCCTGATGCGCCTTTTCCTTGTCAATTGTGCCATACTGGTCGGTGATGCTCATCAGGAAGCGCGGGTTGACGCCGTCCGGATGGCTGTAGGTGTATGCGCGTTTATCCTTGTTATCCCAGCAGGAAACGCAGGCCACTTTACCGCCCAGAATTTCCACAAATCCGAGCGCAGCATACTGCGCGACGTTGCCGAATCCCTGGATGGCGGCGACGCAACGGGTGGGGTCCATTTTGAGGTGTTTCATCACTTCGCGCACGGTATAGATGACGCCGAAGCCGGTGGCCTCTGTGCGTCCCTGCGAGCCGCCGCTGCCGATTGGCTTGCCGGTGATCACACCGGGCACATATTCGCCGCGGAGCTTGGAATATTCATCCATCATCCAACCCATCATCTGGGCATTAGTGCCGACATCCGGGGCCGGCACATCCATGCGCGGGCCGATATTTTTCCACATCTGGTCCACCCAGCCGCGGCACAGGCGCTCTTTTTCGCCGACGGAAAGGGTGGTGGGGTCTACCACGACGCCGCCTTTGCCGCCGCCCAGCGGTAGATCGGCGACGGCGCACTTCCAGGTCATCCACATCGCCAGCGCGCGCACGGTATCAATGGTCTCATTGACAGCAAAGCGGATTCCCCCTTTGGCGGGGCCTCGGGCATCGTTGTGCTGAACGCGAAAGCCGAAGAACACCTGTATCTGGCCGTTATCCATTCGCACCGGGATCTGGAAGCGGAACTCGCGCAGTGGCCAGCGCAGAATGCCGGCGATCTGGGGGTCTAACCCCATTTTCTGAGCCACACCATCAAACTGTTTCTGGGCTAATTCAAAAGCATTGATGGGCTGCATTTACTACCTCCTGTCATTGGGCTGGAAAAATATAAGCGGGCATCCCCGGACAGGACGCCCGCTCGTTTTCGGGATATGTCAGCACTTGAAGCATAGGCATTGGCTCGACTTGTCTTACAAATCTCCACTACACTTAATACTCTAAAATGCGCGTCTCGTCAAGGATTTGACCAGCGCCGGGTAGTGTATCTTTCCTTCAGGAAATTTGAACTCCTCTACCCTTCCCCATCTTTGTCATTGCGAGCCGCCGCAGGCGGCGAAGCAATCCCCATATCGGCCAGGAGATTGCTTCGCTTCGCTCGCAATGACAGGAGACAGATGTTTTTTCATGGCTTTCGGGCGACTCGCTGCGAATTTCTTGAACGCATGATACAGTATCCTGTCTCGGCACATGAAAGTCGGTTCCCGACCGGCTCTGCCCGCCCGTAGACCCAAAAGGCTTTTACCCCGGCTCAAAATGCGAGCGCAGGGCACGAGCAAACAGCGTATCACCAGGCTCTGCCTGGTCCAGCAAGGC
>Ga0209162_1002069_pt1 | contig 18306 bp, 13 predicted proteins | sample YNPNPMetaG_FD_187121 | JGI IMG/M metagenome (GOLD analysis project Ga0209162, IMG submission 187121) | Anoxygenic and chlorotrophic microbial mat microbial communities from Yellowstone National Park, USA - YNP NP MetaG (SPAdes) (version 2) ... | reverse complement strand
GCCAGGGGGAATGATGGCCGCCTCGCCAGAGTGGATGACGGTGGTGAAGCTGGCAGCGTTCTGGTTCCTGCCCGTGTCCGAATTCCACTGGTATGGGTTGATCTCGGTCCCCGTCCCGCTCCAGCTCCCCGTGTACAGGATGCTCTGCGGAGCCCGCATCACCAGCCGTGGCGCGATGTAGTACAGGTCATTGCCGCTGGGAAGGATAAACCCATCACCGCTGGTTGATGTGACAAAGGAGTAGCGATCCATGGACCAGTGAATCCCATCTGCGCTGCGCAGGATGGCGACAAAAGACAGCGGGTACTGACCAGACGACCCCCTCCGTCCCACCCGGCCAACGGCCCAGTACTCATCATTGGGGGCCTGGAACGCCTGCCAGACCCGCAGGGTGTACCAGTTATCGTCCGGGTCAGTGTTGAACGCGGGATAGAAAGCGTCAAATTCCCTGGTGGAGGTTATGGTGTAGCCACCGCTGCTGGTGTTCAGCAAATAGACAGTATTGGGGACAAAGGCGCCGTAGTAGACATCGCTGCCGATGTTCTGCCGCAGAACAATGGTCCTGTGCATCCCCCACGTGGCGCCGGGTGGATTGCTGTCCGGCACGATGTACTCATATGCGTTCAGCCGGTTACCGTACACCATCATCCGCATCGTTTTGATGTACCCGTTGCTCCAGAACGCCCCGGCCAGCCCGGACTCTGGCACAGGGTCGGACGACGTGAATGCTGTGACCTGGAATTCGTTCCCCGGACCGTTAGGGGAAAGGACCCTCCCCCAGACATCGGGATTGTTCCTCTTCGTGTACAGAACCCACGGCGTGCCGTTGACCAGGACAAGCGCCGGTCGCGTTGCCCCATCCACGCTGAAGTTCCAGGTGTATGTCCCCGACTGCCAGGAGGATGCGCTGGTGATGTCCGTGGTCAGGTGCAGGTAAATCCTGTTGTTGTAGTACCAGGCCCGCCAGGCCTGGCTCCCCACGACCAGCGCGGAGTAGTACTTCCCCAGCAAACAGTCCGGGACACCGGGGTAATAGGCGTTCGTCACAACCGTCTCCCAGCGCAGAAGCGGGTCTGCCCACTCCAGACTGGAAATCGGATAGCGATCCAGGCTTGCAGCACAGGCCAGATACTCCGCCGTTGTTTCTCTCATGGCACAACCTCCACGAATTCCACCCCGACCCGGTAGCAGGCCTGCGGGCCGTCCAGCATGTAGGTGATGTTCTTCTCCACGCTTCTGGCATCCACGTACACGCGGATCGTCTGGCCGGTCGGAAGGCCCATCACCAGCTTGTTCGCTGGCGGTGTGGTCAACGCCAGGAGGGAGCGCAGATCGCTGATGCTCCCGAAGCCGGAGGCGGCCTCGGGGTCCTGGTCATACACCTTCAGCGTGACCTGGTAGCGGTTCAGAACGGGCCCGGACTGCTGGTCCACCTTGCCGGTAATGGTCAGGCCAACTTTCCCGCTCCGCTCGCGCAGGACCACGAACTCGTCTGCCAGTACGCGAAACCTGTACACTGCTCCACCGGAGCCCGATTGCAGGGTGATGTAGCGGTTCGTCGCCATCTTCTACCTCCACTACTTCCGCACGGGGGGGTGCGTGCCCGTTGGGGCAGGCAACGACCCGAACTGAGTCCCGGCCACAACTTCGGCCAGTTTGCGGACGATTTCCTCAAATGACTTCTGGAGTGCCTTTGGAACCTCTACCTCCACCAGATTCTGCCAGACCTGCATCTTGCGGGTCAGGTCGGTCATTGACAACTGCAGGCCCGCCACCACCTCCGCGTGCTTGACGGACAGCTCTAACTGCTGGCGCTGCAGGTCCATCTGCGCCAGCTCGTACTCCCGCTGGCGCTGGATGTAGGCCGACTGGCGTTCCCATTGCTCCTGCCAGAAAGCTTTTGCCTCCTCAATCTGGCGCATCCGCAGCTCGTGGTCTTCCAGGTAGTGGCGTTTTGCCAGCTCCAGCCGCTCCAGCTCCAGGTCTTGGATGGCCCGCTGGCGGCGCGTTACGTCCTCCAGGTGCGCCGTCTCACGCCGCCACATCTCATCCTGGCGCTTCCAGAGCTCCTCCTGGCGTCTCTCCGCCCGCTCCCGGTCTTCCTGTGACCAGCCGAAGCGGGCGACCAGGCGGTCCCGCTCTCGCAGCAACCGGCGGCGCTGCAGGCCCGTTGAGTGGCGAATTGCCTCGTTGATGTCCTCCAGCGACCAGCCGAATTCAATGCCAGCCCTGGCCGCCGAGATCGCCCAGTCCTCCCGCGTCCAGCCCCGTTGCAGCAGTGCCGTTTCCCGCTGGAACCCGCGCGCCCACATCTGGTATGTCCAGTCCCGCTCCTGTCCGGCGCGGGACAGCTCGTACTGCCTGCGGGAAAGTCCCCAGTTCTCCAGGAACTGGCGCAGGGACAGATTGGCGCTGATGATCTGCCAGTTGAACGCACCCGTCATCTGCAGACCGCCAGGAGTGGTGCCGCCCATCTGCTGCGCGTACTCCATCTGGCGCATCACGTCCTGGTACGGCCACTGCACCCCGGTGACAAACTGGCGGTGCAGAGCCATCTGGCGACGCTGCAGGGCAGCATGCTGGCGCTGGTAGGCCAGGTTCGCCATCGTCATCTCGTCCTGCAGACCCCACAGCGTGTCTTCGCCCCATCCGCCGATAAACGATAGCCCACCAGTAGACAGCAGCCGTTCCATAATCTGCTGCCGGGACGCCCGCATCATGCGGGAGAACGCAGCCCCGCTCATCCCGATGGGCAGCGGAGTTGCCATACCCAGCGGCAGCCCCATCAGGTCCTGATAGGCAAGGGTGGGGATGCCCATCGCCACCGCCATCTGCGCCCAGGCTCTGGGATTCTGAGCTAACAGACGGCCCAAGAAGTATTGCTGCTGAGCGGACAGGACGTCGGGAAGCCGTCCGCTTAACACCGACCGGGCCAGGTCCTGAAACTCCACGCCGTAGTTCAGGAACCCGCCGTAGTACCGGTCAATGATGTCGCTGGCACGGGTGATGGAGTACAGGCCGCCAAATTGCCCCAGTGCCTGCGGGACTTCCAGCGGGCGGACGTTCAGCATCCGGGCCAGGCGCACAACGTCCTGCCCGCTCAGGTTGGCCGCCAGCATATACTGCAACAGCCGCTGGCCCTGACCCATCATCAGATCGCGCGGGTTGATCCCCACATAGGGGGCAATCGCGCCAACCGCGCCCTGAAGGGTCTCCTCCGTCCAGTACTGGAACGGCTGGCCTTTCTGGGTCAACCGCTGGACCACTCCCCGCAGAACAGCCTGGCGCTCGGCGGGGTTCAACTGCTCCCAGTTGCCGTACAGGAGACGCTGCGCCTCTCGCCGATTGGCATCCGCTTCCTGCTGGCGGGCGCGCTGCAACTCCTCCTCGTAGGAAGGTGCCAGTGGTATGCCGCCGGTGCCCATAAGGGAGTACCCGAGCGCGTACCTGAGCGCATCGGCGAGCCGTGCCCCGCCCCCTCCGGTTAGGAAACGATCTAAGGCGGAGCCGTATCCCTGGGAAGCCAGTACGTATCTCGGCCTGTCTTCGGAGAGCCTGGCTCCATACGATGCCAGGCCAGCTGTCAGGGTAATGAGCGCCGCAGGCGCACCGACCATGCTGATGGCGGTCCCCCAGGACAGGAGACCCGAGAGGGCGGCTACGCCAGCCAGTGTGCCGCCAACACCGAGAGCCGGGAGAGCAAGCCCGCCAATGCTACCCAGTCCCTGGGGGATCTGGAAGTTGGCCCAGTACGCGCTGTACGCGGCGCGCCCCATTTCCAGCCTGGTCGCCGCCAGGCTGGAGTAGAAGCGCATCATATCCGCCGTCATCGGCGGCAGCTGCGGCTGCCCCCCTGTGGAGCTCCATACCATTTGCTGGTATGTCTGCTCCAGAGTAGCCGCCTCGCGGGCCGCTGACCAGGCCTGGCCGCCGGTGATTCCCCACCAGCGGCGTAGCCACCACAGGGCCCAGCCGCCCGTCAGGTTGCTGAATGCCCTGCCAAGATTGAACCCCTCTTCGTCCCACGCGCCACCCTGCCAGTCAGCGCGGCGCCATTTCGGCGGTGGTGGCGGCGGATTGAGCGCTGCCAGTCTCTCCATCGCGCGGGCAGGCATAATCGCCTGCGATAGCTGACTGGCAGCAACGACGATTTGCTCCCGCTCCCCTGGCGATTCAGAGAGTTTGGCTGCATACCGCGCGGCACCGCGAGCGAGGTTGGAGATCCCCACCAGGCGTTTGTACTCCTCCTCGCCGCCGATCTTCTCCAGGAACTCGCCAAAGTCCTTGACGCCATCGGTTGCTTCCCTGAGCTTCTTGGTGAACTCGCCGATCTGCGGCAGGAGCTGGCGGAACCCCTCGTATGCCACCGCGTCGTCAGTAAGCCCACCCATCATCGCGCTCAGGCGGGCTCGTTGCTTCCTCGTTTCTTGAGCCAGAATGCTGGGACGCTCCAACTCATAGGCAATCGCGCGGGCCTCCTCGTCGCCGAGAAACTCCCGCACGGTCGTGATCGCCTCGGCGGACAGCGGGCGGCCAGCAAAGTACGCAGCGGCGACACGGGTGAGGGAGCGGAAACGAGATCGCGGCAGATTCCCGCCCAGGGCCTGAACGAACCCGGCTATTGAGTGGAATTCACCGGCAGCCAGCCTGCGCAGAGCAGCACCGCCCACGAGCTTGACATCCTCGGGTAATTCGCCCTCGTTGAGATCGCGCAAAATGCCCGCCACCCGCTGGACGGTCTGGTGCAGTTGCCTGCTCAGACTCTCTACCTCATCCGGCGAAATGGCACGAGCGTCACGAGGAGACTCCTGTTCGCTGGCGTCAGCAGGAGACCTCTGTCCACGGGCGTCAGCAGGAGACCATCGTCTGGGCGGGGCCTGGACGGGCTCCACATCCACACCAGCATCAATCTGCGCGAAGGCGGCAGTAAGAGGAATCGCCTCACCACTGGCGGGAGGAGCTGCGGCAGCGGCTCTGGCTGGGCGGAAACGGAGTCGCGACAGATTCCTACCCAGAGCCTGAACGAACCCAGCCACCGAGCGGAATCCACTGGCGGCCAGATTGCGCAGGGCAGCACCGCCAACAAGCCCGGCATCCTCGGGCAATTCGCCCTCGTTGAGATCGCGCGGGATGCCCACCACCCGCTGGACGGTCCGGCGCAGGCGCCTGCTCAGACTCTCTACCTCATCCGGCGAAATGGCACGGGCACCGACGGGAGACCTCTGTCCACGGGCGGCAGTAGGAGGAATCATCTCACCACCGGCAGGGGGAACTGCGGCGGCAGGAGCTTCAGCCACAGTTGGGAGTGGAACCTCCTCGGTTCTGGCTGGAGCGGGGGCAGCCTCCGCCACTTTTCCCTGGATGTAGCGGCTGCCCAGAGTGCGGAAAACGTCCTGGGCGCGCGCGCGGGCTATACGAGTGACAGCGCTGTAGTACTTGGCAGGCAAGAATTTGCCAGGAAGAAGAGTTAGCGGCACGGAAGGAGCTGGTGCCTCCTCGGTCGGCGGTGGCGGCGGAGGGGGTGCAGCGGCCTCCGCCGGGGACGGCGCAGCAGCCTCCGCTGGGGGCGGTGGCGCAACAGGCGCCTGTTCTGCCGCAGAACTGAACAGTTCTGGCGCCTGGAGTTCCTTCGGCAACGCCCGCCAGGCCTTACCAACGATGGAGGTGGCGATTTTCGGCCCCCACCGGCTGCGCATCCACTGTAGGAGCTCCGGCGCATTGGCTGCAATCGCAAAGCGCTTCTGGGCCTCGAAGATGGTCTCGGCGGAACCGTGACGGAGAAGCCAGAGACGGCCCCGCAGCTCCTTGGCTTCGGGATATACGTCCATCAGCGCGCTCAAAATCCCGCTGAACCGCTGCCGCTTCCTCTCGTCCCAGGCAGGGTAGGCGTCCATCATCGCGCCCGTCATCCGCAGCATGGAAGCGTAGGGCAGGCCACCCGCCTGGCGGATGCCGTACAGCAGCTGGTAGATGTAGCGGCTGGCCTCGGGCTTTCCCTCCACAGCCTCCGGATGCTCGGCCAGGTATTTCTCCCCCAGGCTTTCCCAGAAACGCAGCATCCAGTCGGTGGGATAGACCTTCTCGCCCGCCTGATGCGCCCGCACCATCCCCAGCACTTTCTGGTAGTTGGACTGGTTTTCGGGATTCACCAGAAGCTGGGCCAGCTCCTTGTCGGTGAACCCCTGGCCCAGCCCCATAACCGCCGCAACGGTTTCCGTCCAGATCGGGTTGGACCACTCGTTCTCCGGCGTGCCTGATGGCCTGGCCGCGCCCCCCAGGGTCGCCAGCAGACGCTGGATTTCTGGCGGGGACGCCTTCAGGTCAATGTTCTGCTGGTAGCCGCCCAGCATCAACTTTTCCCGAACACCACGCGGGATTCCGCGCTCGCCATATGCCATTGCCAGAGCGCGCTCCACCGCGTTGTACGACGGCCCGGCCTGCTGGCGGTTCAGCTCCTGCTCAATGGAGACCTGGATCAGATCCTGGACGCTCAGCTCCTGCAGGGCAGTCATCCTCTGGCGCGCCTGCCCCAGCATTTCTCTCTCCGGGGCCGCGCCGCGCACTTTCTCAACGCGCTCCTTCACCTCCTGGCTGGACAGCATCATCTCGCGGAGGCGATGCACCGAGGTGGGGACAGCACCCCGCAATCGCGTCACCACCTCCTCGGCTCCTTCTTTCACCCTTCTGTACGTGCCGATGGCGGCCGCCTTGAGCGCCATCAAAACGTCGCGGTCCAGATCGCCTTGTTTTGCATAGGCGATGCCCGGGTTGATGTACACCGCGCCGCTCTCCTCCATTGCGCGGATCTGCGCCTCCTCAACGCCCAGCTCCATCAGCTCCCGGGCGCTGATGGTTCGCAGGACGGCCGTCTCGTTCAGGGCGGGGATACGGGCGACCGCGACAGGGGCGGATCTCTTTCCCTCCGCGATCTCCTGCAGGTAGCGCTCGTACTCCTCGTCGGATACGCCTTTGCCCCTGCCGATCAGCTCCCCCAGCCTGGACTGCGGGATGTACACCCGGTTGAGCGGAATGTAGTTGGCGGGGTTGATGATGCCTCCCAACCGGTGGACGACGCCGCCGCCGACGGTGCGCAAAAGTTCACCAGAGCGGAAGATCTGGCTGGCCCACTCCCCGTAGCCCCGCACGACTCTCTCGGGCAGCTCCACGCTGCCCTGGAATATATCAGTACCTATCAGCGCCCGCAGCAGAATGGAGCCGTACATCCCGGCGCTGACGGCCTTCTCACCTTTCAGCTCATCCACGTCCAGCGGGAGGCCTATGAGCCTGGAAACATAGCGAGGATGCGGAAGGAGGACGCGCTGGCCGCCTGGTATCGTCACCGCCAGCGCGTTGATGTCCATCCCTTCGGTGATGGCAGAAAACGCCTTCATCGCAGCGGCGATCTTCTCCGACACGGACATCTCGGAGAGTTTATAGCCGTGGGACAGCAACCAGGACTGAGCGTGAAGCGCCGCTGCGAAGTTGATACCCAGCGCCCGCACGCTGGCGCCTCCCCATTCCCCCTGCACTCCATACTGGCGCGTCTCCACCTCTTCCTGCGGGAGCATCCCCATCTGGGCGGCGATGACCTTGAAGGTCTCCATCACTGCTTCACTTTTGACCTTGCCAGCCTGCAGTGCCCTCTCCTGGGCCTTCTGGCTGAAGCCCAGGACCTGCCCGACCAGCTCGCGGGTCGCCATCGCCGACGGCCGGTACTGCAGCGTCTCCTGGGCCTGGATGGGGAGCTGGATGCTGAGGACAGGCGTGCGGACAGCGATCGTTGCGCTGGCGGCGCTTCCCTCGCCGCCCAGCGACCTGACGCTGCCGATAATCTTCGCCCGCCCCTCCTGCAGGGCAGCATATATTGCCGGATCGTCGGGGACAAATTCTCCGTACAGGACGCGCCCCGACACACGGGTCCGCACCGCCCGCTCTTTCAGGTATCCGTGTGCCGGAGTGGACAGATACCCCAGGACCTTGCGGACCTCCTCCTCATTCAGCGATTCGCCGAACCTGATCTGTCTGCCAATGATCCGCCCGGCCTCTTCCGGGTTTCCCGCCGCCCACGCCTCGGCGATACTGACCCACTGCAGGTTTCCAGCGCCGGAGAAGACGACCTCGGCGCCCAGCCTGCGCGCCAGGGGGTCCGGCGCCATCCCCGCTTTGACGGCGCCCGCGCCCTTGATTTCAAAAGCGCCGACGGGCACCTTGAACACCGCGTAGGAATATTGCGCGGGGGGCTCGCCTTCCTGGCCAGGCTTGGCGAACAGACCGGAGGAGACCACCTCGGCCTGGCCGTACCGCCAGAGATTGGTGACCGGGCGTGCCCCCGGGGAAATCTGCACACGCTTCAGTTCTTCGCCTGTCAGGGTGGTACCAGGGCGAATGACCTCCTCTGGCCTCACCTGCCTGCCACCGGGGGCGGTAACCTTCCGGTAGAAGGAATAGTAGCGGTACACCCGCAGATTGGGGTCATACAGGCCACCACCCTCCGGGAGCAGGGCAGCGGCTGCCGGGTCCATTATGAACGCTGCTTTCCAGACGGGGATCTGCTCGCCCCAGGCGCTCTCCACCGTCGGCTGGCCCGGGACGCTGACCTCCTGTGCCTTCATCCACAGGCTGGCCCTGGCTCCGAACTTCTCCGCCTTGACGGATGTGACGATAACCGGCTTCCCCTCCGGGGTTGTCCTGGTGACCAGGCCGGGGATCTCCCACAGTCTTCCAGCGGGGACTGCTGTGGATTTGAGGCGGACTACCTCCTCTGGCTTGAGCCGGTGGCCCGCGGTTGATAGATGCTCGCGGAAGGCGGCAATGGGGCTGACGGGGTACGGTGAGGACAGCGCCTCTTCGGCAATGGGGGCTGACTCTGCCATCTGGGGAGTACCAGAACCGGAGGCCCAGAATGGAACCCCCGGTTCGGTCTGCTCGCTGATCCGCTGGAACGTCGCCCAGGTCTCCGCGGGGCGCAGGTGTTGCTCCACCAGGACGGAGCCAACGGCAGCCTGGAACGGGTTGATGATCTTCTGCTCCAGGTACTGCCGGGTTTTCGGATCCAGGTCCAGGTCGCGCGTGCGCAGGGCGCCCACCAGCCTGGCCTGCTCCTCAAACGGCATCTGCGCCATCTGGAACAGGATGGGGGCAAGGTTTCCGGAACGCGCGGCCTCCACCAGGAGCTGGATGTCCTCCTCCAGGCTCTGGCCAAAAAGCCGCTCCGGTTCCCGGGGCTGCTCCAGTTCCTGCTGTGTTACTGTTCGCCTTCTCCGCGCCACTGCGCCTCCCACATCTGCCTCAGCTTACGGTTCACCTCGCGGGCCTGCTCATAGCGCGCTTCACCGATCTCCGCCGCCTCCAGGTCCTGCATGAAGTAGTATGGCTGGTCAACAAAACCGCCCGGCCAGGGGAGGCCGTATTTGCGGACCCGGTGAAGCCAGATCAGGGCTTCGGGGGGATCGTTTTCCTGCGGGTTGTGCAGGTACAGTTCTACCTCGGAAGCAATGGCTTCCCAGCGCTCTTTGGGGGACGCGAAGCCATCAACTAAAAAGGGATGGACCAGTCCGGTACAATCTGCAAAACGGCCCGATGCCATTCCTCCACAATGGACGCGGGGAGCTTGTACAGGGCCTCAAAGAATTCCTCGCGGGTCATCTTCTCCCGCGGCCTGAACGACACCTCGTCCACCACTTTCCCCTCGTCGTCCACGAACTGGACAGTCAGGTTGGTGGACTGGTAGGTCAGCCAGATCTCCAGCGCCGCCAGCTGGGCGAAGTTGGCGTTGTTTCCGATCTGGACCTCGCCGGAGTTTGCCAAGGAGACGCGCCGGTTGGCGGACAGGAACCCCTCCCGCTCCGCGTGCTCCCGATACGTCGGCGGACGAATCTCGACATACGTTTCGCCAGACAGATCGGTCTCCTCAAGGTAGACCTTCTGCGGCACAACCGCACTGATCTTCACGGGCATATCAACCTCCCGATCTGGAATTGGGCGGGCGGCTCATCGCCGCCCGCCCGGTTGGTTAGTAGGTCGCGATCATATTGACCAGCTCGATGGACCAGGCGCTCTGTGTCTGGCTGGGGTCGGCCTGGACAACGCCGACGTAGCGCTGCTGCAGCCAGCCGCCGCCGATCAGCTCGGGCGGGCCGTCGGCCCGCCAGGCAACCTGGCCCGCTGTGAAAGTTAGCGAGTACGGCACCGTTTTGCCAGGGATGTTGGAGGGGGAAGTGACCTCCAACTCGACCGCGCCCGTGTGAACGGTCGGGGACCAGGACAGGGTGCCGGCGGTGTCTGCGGAGTTTGTTAACAACCGCTTGTACAGGTCGGCATCCTGCCACTTATTCACCCAGGTGATGGTGATGGTCTGGCTCTGGATGATGAAGTCGTCCGGGTGCGGGGAGCCGACGATCATCTCCTCCTGCGGCGTGGTGTAGGCGTTCACGATATCCAAAACCACGCCGGTAGCCTTCTGCGCCGTGCCGCCAACGGTTAGCGTGCCCTGGTGAGCCAGCGGGACGCTGGTGTAGCTCTCGTTGGCATCCTGCCCCAGCGAACCCCAGGTCCAGCTCTCGCAGCCGTTGTCCAGGTAGAACTCCCGGCCAACGAAAGCGATGGTGGCCGCGAGAACGGACGCAGGAGCCACAGTCAGCTGCATCCGGGCCAGGCGGCAGTCCTTCATCACTTCACCGATGTTCATGGTTGCGGTGTTGCCAGGGATGGCGCGCCGGACAGACAGCCAGGGCATGCTGGTGTACGAGGTGGGCGGGCCGAAGGTGTGGGTGTAGGGCCCCGTTCCCGTGACGGAGTAGGAGCCCGAAGCCGCTTTCAGCAGGTAGCCGAAGCAGCCACCCAGGCGGGGATGCATCACGGCCGTGCCCGCCGCGAAGGCCATCCCCTTGTATGCTCCCATCGGGAGCAGGATGCCGCCGACCTCAACGGGGAATTGCTCCACCGTTTGCTGCGGCCCCATATCCGCCCGAACCACGTTGTGCAGGTAAAAGCTGGTCGCCAGAGTGCCTTTGGCGCTCTGGACACCAAACCCAAACTTGCCTTCCGATGCAGGAACAGTCATTCCTCACCTCCTATGGCTTCTCTGTGAGAACCTGGACCCAGACTCCTCCCCGCCAGATGAAGTCGTCATCCGGGCCGCCACCCTCCCAGCAGTGAGACTTCGCCACCTGGGACAGGATGGGGGTCTCGCCACCCGGTTCTGCGGCAGAACCTGGCAGCCACCCGTCGGCATTGGATTGGGACCTGCTGTTGCACAGCCGCTCCAGGACAGAGCGGAGGGAGTTCGCCAGGCGACCGGCCGCCACCTGGTTCAGATCCGCCTCCGTTGCGTCGACGATGAACTTCACGGTCAGCCTGCGCCACCAGAATTGTCCGCCGCCGATCTCAAACGGGTACCCCATCCCGATCCCCGTGTTTTCCCTACTGAACGGGATGGCGGACAGGATGGCGTGTTCCCATCTGTCGGAGAGATCATCCGGGTCGTTGGCGTGAATAGCGATCTGCACGAAGGGTAGCCCCCTCCCTGGCACCCCGTCATCAATGGGGTCGTACACCCGCCCGACCTTGATAAAGGTGGGCGGGATGTACGTTGGCGTGCCGCCGACGGGGATGGTCAGCACCTCCTGTATCCAGGATGGCGGGGAGGTCACCAGTTTGCTCTGCAGGTGTGCACGCAGGGATTCCATCAGCGCATACACGATGTCGGTCATTTTACCCCCATCATCAGCTCATATTGCGGCGCGGGATGCAGGGACAGGATGATGTTGTAGCGCTCAAAGTAGTACCGCGCCAGCTCCTGGAGCGGGTTGTCTTCCGGCTCCCCGCTCTCGCGGCGGGACTTGTACTGCCCCAGGTTGGCCGCCTTCGCCACGTAGGTATCCAGCGCCACCGCAGCGGTGTACAGCTTGATCGCCTCCACCGCCCATCCTGGCACGGCGATCTCCGATGTGTTGTCCACCACCGCCGGGTAGTAGGCAACGTAGTAGATGGTTACCGTCTGCCCGGAAGTTGGCGCCGTGCCGAAGCGAATGGTGGCATTGGGAAGCAGGAGATAGGCAGCAGGCGGCAGGGTGGTTCCCGGGAAGGGCTCCATTCGCTGGAGGAAGTACCCGGACGTCCACTCCACCGCCACAACCCCGGCATCCCTGCTTTCCACCATATCCGCCGGAAGCGGGAATGTGGCGGTTGCCCCGTCCCCCACCACCTGGTGCGTTTTCACCAGGCCCGTGTGGGAAGAGGCGAAGGCGCGCAGGGCATCGTTGACCGCATCGCGCAGCAGTTCCTCGCTGTAGCGCCGACCCGCCTCGTCATTGAGTTTGCGGGCAATCTGGGGATGGAGGTTGCCCCACGTAATCGCCATTCACTCCCCCGGTACGTATCGGATGGGGGGTGAGACCCCGCGGCACCGCGGGGCCCCACCCCTTACCGACTACAGGTCAATCAGGCTGCTCCGACCCGCAACCGGACCCGCGAAGAAGTAGACGTGCACCCGCTCGGGATAGAACGGCTGGTACTTCAGCCGGGCATCCCAGGTGAAGCGGAAAACGCTCATCGTATCGTCAATCGCGGGCGGTTCGTAGGTCTGGGGCGGTTGCGCCACGCCGCAGACGACACCCTGCGGGCCTTTAACAAAGACCGCCGCGTGGATGTGGCGGGCCTTCGTCAGGTACCCGTACACGCCAGCGGAGATGGCAGTGGAGAACCAGTCCACCAGAACGGGTGCGTTGAGGTAGACAATGTTGTGCGGGCCGTCAATCGCGACGATCTCGCGGACGATGTTGTACGGGTGATCGAAGATAGGGCCGTTCGTTGTCGCCAGCGGGGCATCGCTGGCAGTGGCGCGCACGCGGTGCAGGGTCACGATGTCACCGACATTCAGGTTGGTAACGGTGTCCACGTGCACACCGGCAGTGCCGGGCTGGCCGACGCTCCACCCCTCGTCCGAGGAAGCAGCGCCGTCGCCCGGGTTGAGGGCTGCGGTGATGGTCTTCTGCGTGATAATCTCGCCGCAGTTGTAGAGAGTCAAAGCGGACGCAGTGGAGAACCGGACGCCCTCGTACATGCCGATCTCATAGTTGATCAGCCGGGCGGGGTCAGCGTACTGCACCCGCTCAATAAACTCCGTTCCGTCTTTGCGCATCTGATACACAGCGGCAGGAGAAGTCACGCAGAAGATCGGGTTGTCCACGGGATCCACCGCATAGTCAGCGCTCAGCTGCTGAATGCGGCAGACCTCCGGGTTGAAGACGTCGGTCTTCGCCAGCGTGGCGAAACCGGTGGCGCTGCCAGCGAAGGAGTAGCGCCCGCAACGCAGGAAGGCATTGCGGGCCAGCAGGTCCAGCGTGGCGATCATGTTGGGCCCCAGCCGGGACCGGAGAATGGCCCGCATCCCTTCTTTGCCGTTCTCCCGCCAGTAGGTGATCATATCGTCCCACCGGCGCAGCTGCACCTTGCCGCCGTAGTGGGCAACGGTGATCGTCCGGCTGCGGGAATCAACGTACAGCTGCGGCAGCCACAGCGCCCGCTGGTCCAGCTCAGCCGTGTTCGGCTCGGGGTCAAAGAGCTGGGTGAAGACCATCTGTCCCGTCCGCTGGGCCGCCAGGTCGACTTTGTAGTCCACCAGGCGGTAGAAGGCAGCCTGTCTGCGGAAGGTCTCCAGCAGGTCGGGGACGTAGACCGTGTGCTGGTTGGTCTGAAAGGTAGCCCACGGGTTCGCCCCGTATGCGACATCAAAAGAGGGTTCTGGCATGGTTCACCTCCTGGTAATGGTTAGGATAGGACGGCGCTGTACCACTCCTCCCGCAGGCGGTTGTACTTGTCCATATCCCCCTCCTCAAGAGCAGCGATCATTGCCCTCTTGATGTCCTCGGGGTTTGATGTACTCCGCGCAGGCGGTGAGGCAGCGGGTTTCGCGCCAGCCATCCGCGAAGCCGCGATCTGCTCCGCGGACTTCGCCAGAGCATCGCTGATCCGCTGAAGAGCCCCCTCGTACTCTTCATCGGTTGTGTACGGCGGGAGAGCTCCTGCTTCCAGCAGCGGAGACAGATGGGGAAACTTCGTTGCGATCAGCCGCGCTCGCCTGGCCTCTACTTCAAACTGCTGCCGCTCGGCGGCCAACCGCTCCAGCTGCTGCTGGACCTCGGCCAGCTTACCCTCGTACTCTGCGACTTGCTCCAGCAACTTCTGCTTCTCGGATTCGGTGGATGTAGTCTGCTTCCGCAGCTCATCGAGCTCGCGGCGGGTGCGCTCCAGCGCAGACTGGAGTCCACCCTGAATCTTGCGAAGTTCCTCTACCGTCCGCTGGTGCTCCGCGAGGGGGACTGTGTCCTGGGACGGCCTCCCAGTATCGGACGGCGCAACCTCGGCAGCAGCGTTCTGCTGCTCCTGCTTTGCAGTGGGGTCTTCAGCCATTATTCACCTCCAGTTGTTTTGGGTTGTGGTTCTTGCGGAAAATCGTACCCGGCCAGCTCGCCCATACTGCCTGCTCCCATTCCTTCATTCTGCGGCGGCTGGCGAAGGCTGGCTTCGTATTCCATCCACTCCCGGATCTGTTCCATCTCAGCATCCACGTCGTGCGTCATCCGCAGGCGCTGGATTGCATTCTTCGGCGAGATCAGATTGGCGCGGGAGAGCAAAATCAGGTCGTTAATCAGCTGTTGGGCATCCCGTGGCAGGATCGGTCCCCACTCGTGCCAGAACCGAAGCCGACGAATCTGCCCGGCATCAATGTCAATCAACCCCTTCTCCGCGCCGATAGTCAGAATCAGGCGGGCGATCTGCGTGAGCCCTGTGTTCCAATACGCCCGCTCTTTCCTGATATGGGAGATCAGCGGTACCATCCGCAGGGAGAGCGTCAGTGCTGACCGCTGCGAGCCCTCGTCCAGACCGAACACGACGGGCGGGACGAAGGCGGAAATCCAGCCCAGGACCAGCAGGTCCTGAGACCAGCGAGCTGTTGGCTCGTTGACCTGAATGGACCCGCTGGGGAAAGCGATGCCCGGCTCCGGTCGGCCTGGCGCTGGCATTCCCAGATCCAGCAGGCTGAACCCACCCGCCAGATGACGGACAGTCGGGCGGTTGGTCCCCCAGACAGCGGGCAGCATCCTGGCGTTTTCTGCCACAATGTCCCCCACGTCCGCATAGCGGTCGTTGATCTCCCGGGCCAGCAGGTCCTTTCCCTCCAGCAGGGAAATACCGTAGAAGTCGCCGACCCGGATGTGGGGGATGTAGACGTAGGGAACCATCCCGCCAATCGTGCGCCCTTCCTGGCGGATTCCGGCCCAGGTAATAGCCTGGCCATCAATGGTGATCTCGTACCGCTCTGGCGTCCAGTGCTCCTGATACAGAGCAATGGGCGTTTTGGGGGTTACCCCCATTGCTTTCGCCTGGATCGCGTTCACCTCGTAGGCGATGAAACATTCCGGAAGCCGCCAGTACTGATTGTGGGCCCAGGCCGGGAAAAAGTACTCCGGCAGAACCATATCAATGCGAATGCCAGATGGGAGGTCTGGGTCGTAGAACACGCCGAACACCACGCCGCCCAACACCTGGCTGATAATACCCGCCTCCATCTGCTTCGCCTGGCCGTCGTTGTCCTCCCAGACGGCTGCGATAAACTCCGTCGCCATCTCCGCCACCCGTCGGTCTGTGCTCTTCGGCTCCACCACCGTACTGACCAGCGGCGCGGTGGAGTCGGGCACCTCACCGAACAAAAAGGCAGCGTGGATGTAGCAGGCCAGGGCGAACGGGTTGAGCCCCAATGGATATTTCAGCTGGCCGAGCTCATCTTTCTCTTCAAGAAACCGTCCGTCAAAGTGGTACCAGTAGTCGGCATACTTTCGCCGCTGCTCGGCCCAGCGATCCACGGGGTAGGCATTGGGATCCACATCAGGCAACTGCATCCTGCACTCCTATCGGGTATCTTGCCGGGCGGGCCATCGCCAGGCGTGCGGGCCGTCGGGGAATTCGCAGCTCCCCCCACACTTCCTGCTCGTTAGCTGCTTCATAATAGAACCGGTACATCACGTGGGCGGCCATAAAGAGTGTGGCCGCCACGTCCTGCCGTAGCTTCCGATCGGGGTTCTGCCAGCCTGCCAGCTGAATCCAGATCCCCTGAATCTTCGCCGGAAGCCGGATCTTGCTGGCATCCATCAGCATTTTCAGGTTGTTCACCATCTCAAACTTCCGCCCGGAGAACTGCAGTCCCTCAACCAGAAGCCCCCGCTGGCGGAAGACCATCTCGTCCAGTCCTTTCTGGGGGCCCGTGGCATCAAAGGCTGCCACCACCGGCCTGTACAGCCGCACCCACTCTTCAAATTGCGTTACGAACGGCTCGTAGGAGCCGCCGCCGTCAATCCAGGCGAAGGCTCGCAGCGTCGCGGGCTGCTCCGGAAATCCCGTGATGTCAAAGACCATCACTACCGGGCTGTTTCGTTCCGGCGGCGATCCCTGGCCGGGATCCCCCACAACGATGTACGAGCGCTCATCCTCTGGCGGACAGACCCAGTAAACCACTCCAGCGCGCGGCGCCTCGTAGCAGTCATACGCGCCGGGGTGGTTCTTCAGGCCGCTCTCCATCTCTGCATCCAGGTTGGGGTCCTTGGCCTTCGCCAGAAGGGACTCCGAAAACTCCTTCCCCCGCGGCAGCGGGCGTTCGCCGTGCATGTACTGGAATCGCTTGGTCGGGTCGGTGATGCGCCGCTCGATGTCCTCAACCTGCCGCCGGGTCAGGTACGGATTGTCGTAGGTGGACAGCCTGATCAGGTAGTAGTACTCCGGGAGCGCCTCCGCCATATCCGCCCGCTCCCATAGGGCAGGACAGGGATCCGCATTGGAAAGCACGATCAGTTTGCCCAGGCGGGGGCGTCCCTGCACGGAACCTCTGGTCCGGCTCCCCAGGTTCATAATCAGCTCGTTCAAGTCAATGCCCAACTCTTCCATCTTTCCCGCTTCGTCGATGACAACCACATCGCCGGACCAAGAGAGAATCTTCTTCCCGTGCTCGCTGGCAGACATAAAGATGGCGGTGGAGCCGTTCCAGAACCGGATGACCGGATATGGGCGCTCTACAATGCGGGACACCAGGCGGGTAATCCGCGTGGGATTCTCGTGGCGACTGGACCAGTTAATCAGGTCGTCCCGCATTGCCTCGAACATCTGGCGGGCCTGGAAGAGCGTCGGCGCGACAGTTACCGTCTTACAGTACGGTAACATCACACAATAGTAAACGAGCACGGCGGCAATCCCCACCGTCTTCCCGCAGCCGAAGCCACCGATGATGGTGCCGTCGTTGCGGCTCTCGTGGGCGACCATCATCTGCCACGGCAGCGGAACCCAGGGTACGTAGTCCCCCTCCTTCAGCGGCGGGTCCCACGTGTCCGGTGGCTTCCCCACCAGATCCCAGCGGGGGTTGCCGTACACAGGCGCGAAGAAGTAGGATGTAAACGCCGCAAAGCCGCCAGTCTCAAGGCTGGCAGCACGGTGCAGGATTTCCTCGTCCTGTTTTGTCAGTCTATGCACGCTTCCTCTTCCGATCTGCCTCGCGGGCGCGGCGGACGGCAGCCATCACCACCTCATCGTTGTGCTCCGAAGCCCAGCGGGCCACCTTCGCCAGGACCGCCCCGGCGGATACGCCGTGGCCGTGATGGCGAAGCTTGATGGCCGCCAGAGCGGACCGGCGGTCAAAGACGGGGAATTTCCCGCTCTTGCTGCCACCGCGCATCCCGTACTTTTTTCTCGCCTCTGTAGTAACCGTTCCCTTACGGGTGCGCATCATTCTACATCCCTCCAGAGCCGATCTTTGCCACCATCCTTGCTGGCCCAACCAGAGCCCTTGTAGACCACGCCGGGCACGGTGTAAGCCCGACGGGCCGCCCGTCCGCATTGCGGGCAGACAACCTTGTCCGGCGCTTTCCCCAGCGGGAAATGCCGCTCAATAATGCCATGCTCCTGGCATCGGTATAGATACTGCATCAGCACCTCCAGATGGCAAATGCCGCCCACCCCTACCACCACTGCGGGCAGTCTCCCCCAACAATGCCCGCTCCTCGCACACCACCTGATAGCATTTTACCGACAGGGAAGTGGGCCAGTCAACCTTAAAACCGCTTGACACAGGTTGCTGTCTGTGGTATAATGTTCTGCGGCAGAATGTTCTGCGGCAGAACACCACAGGAGGTGCAGATGGACGTAGTCCTGGCCCGTGTTCCGGTGGTCGCCCTGTCAGACAGGGAGATGAACTACGATCGTTTCCGTGCTCTGGTCCTTCTTGGAATGTACCAGGGGAACAGGAAGTACGGCTCTATC
>Ga0209162_1002067_pt1 | contig 18316 bp, 9 predicted proteins | sample YNPNPMetaG_FD_187121 | JGI IMG/M metagenome (GOLD analysis project Ga0209162, IMG submission 187121) | Anoxygenic and chlorotrophic microbial mat microbial communities from Yellowstone National Park, USA - YNP NP MetaG (SPAdes) (version 2) ... | reverse complement strand
GAGGGCTGGGGTGAGGGGCGATCTGCGCTGATTGGCGGTCTCCACCCTCACCCCGACCCTCTCCCTACGAGGGAGAGGGAGCCATGCCCACTGCGTTGGCGTCGCCGGCGCAAAACTATGACGGACACCCGACTTTTGGCTGGGGGTCGCAGACCCCCAGCGAGCGTGGGCGATGGCCGGGCTCCCGCCGGGTCTGTGACCTGGCGGCTGCTGGGGGTCGCAGACCCCCAGCCAGCGTGGGCGATGGCCGGGCTCCCGCCGGGTCTGTGACCCGGCGGCTGCTGGGACCCGCTGGGAGCAGCTTTTTTGTGCTGCGAGCACTGAGAGACGCGGGTCATAGACCCGCTGGGAGCAGCTTTTTTGTGCTGCGAGCGCTGAGAGACGCGGGTCATAGACCCGCTGGGAGCAGCTTTTTTGTGCGAGCACTGAGAGACGCGGGTCATAGACCCGCCTGGAGCACAAATTTCCGTCTACTGAGTATTCTCCTACCGTTTTTGTTAGCCCTGCTGATCGGATTCCCCTCGGTCAGTAGTCGGACCAGGTCAGCCGGGCCTGACCTCTGGCCCAAGATCGAGCCGGCCGTGCTGCGCGCCGCGCTTCAGGAGCGTCAGGCCATGACGTTCATCGTCCACCTGCGCCAACAGGCCGATCTCCAGGCCCCGGACCAGACTGCCTCCCTGGTAGAGCGTCGCCGGATGGTGGTGTCTGCCCTGCAAGCCACTGCCCAGCAGAGCCAGGCCGGCCTGGTAGCCTATTTGCAGCAGGCTCAGACAACCGGCCAGGTGCAGGCCTATCAACCCCTCTGGATCACCAACGCCGTGGTCGTGACCGGCGACCGGGACGTGCTGTTCGCCATCGCGGCCCGGCCGGAGGTGGTGCTCATCCGTGAGAACCGGGTTCACCACCTGGAAAACCCTTCCCCAGGATGCCCCGCCCCAGCCACCAGTGACGAGTCACCGGCTTACAGCGACGAACTACCGGCCACCAGCTTCCAGCAACGAGCCACCAGCGGCCAGTCACCAGAATGGAACATCGCCCACGTGGGGGCAGACCAGGTCTGGAACGCCCTGGGCATTGACGGCCGTGGCGTGGTGGTGGCGAACGTGGATTCCGGCGTGGACTGGCAACACCCGGCCCTGTACACCCGTTATCGTGGTTACGTGCCAGCAGGTCCGGTGAACCACGCCGCGCACTGGCATTGTTCCACCGATGAGGGGTTCATCTATCCCAATGACAATCACGGTCATGGCACTCACACGATGGGGACCATGGTGGGGCTGGAAGGTATCGGCATGGCCCCCGGCGCGAGATGGATCGCGGTCAAGGCCTTCAACCGGCAAGGCATCGGTTATGACGCCTGGATCCACGATGCCTTCCAGTGGCTCCTGGCCCCCAACGGGGACCCGGCTCTGGCCCCGGATGTGGTGAACAACTCCTGGGGCAACGATAACGGCAGCTACGAGGCGTTCCGCGATGACGTGCGCGCCCTGCGCGCCGCCGGCATCTTGCCGGTGTTCTCGGCCGGCAACAACGGCTACTATGGCGCGGGGACCATCGGCTCGCCAGCCAGCTACCCGGAGTCCCTGGCTGTGGGGGCGACCGATGCGGACGACGTGGTGGTTTCCTTCAGTTCGCGCGGGCCTTCCCCCTGGGGAGGTGTCAAGCCGGACCTGGTCGCCCCCGGCGTTTATATCCGCTCCAGCACGCCCGGCGGCGGCTATGCGGTCTACCAGGGCACCTCGATGGCCGCGCCCCATGTGAGCGGCCTGGTTGCCCTGCTCCGACAGGCCCAGCCCACCTTGAGTATTACGGCCACCATCTATGCCCTCACCAGCACGGCGCGGTCAGCGGGCACGCCCGTCCCCAACAACGACACCGGCTGGGGCCGCATAGATGCCTGCGCCGCCGTGCGGTCCGTCTACCAGGCCGGTATCCTCACCGGCGTGGTTACCGGCGCTGGCGCCCCCTTGCCGGGAGCCACGGTGAGCCTGATGAACCACGGCACCGGCGCCCGCGCCCAAACGATGACTGACGCCGCCGGGGTTTACCAGATCGGCCTGGCTCCCGGCCACTACGACGCCACGGTCACTGCTTTTGGGTATAGCCCGGCGTTGGCCTTTGCCCTCCCGATCGTTACCAACACGGTGACTACGCGAGATTTTGCGTTGACGGCGTTGCCCGTCGGCACGCTGGCCGGCACGGTGCTTCAGGCCGCTCTCGGCACACCCATCCCGGCCACGATCGAGGTAGTGGGCACGCCGGCCCGGGCCACGGCCTCCGCCAGCAGTGGGCAATATAGCCTGTCCCTGCCGGTCGGCACCTATGACCTGCGCGTGACGGCCTGGGGCTACCGCGTGGCCCACGGCAGCGTGACGATCTATGCCGGCAACACTGCCAGGCGCGATTTCTTGCTGGCTCCGGCTCCCACCATCCTGCTGGTGGACAGCGGGGCCTGGTACTATGACAGTCACATCGCCTCCTACCGCGCGGCTCTGGATGACCTGGATTACGTGTATCACGTCTGGTCCATCACCTCCACTGTCACCACTTTCTCTACGGCTCAGTTCGCGCCTTACGACGTGGTGATCTGGTCGGCGCCGCAGGATGCGCCGGGCTATGTCGGCGCCGGGCCAGCCCTGGCCGGCTACCTGGACGGCGGCGGCAAGCTGTTCGTCAGCGGGCAAGACGTGGGCTTCTGGGATGGTGGGGGGTCGGGGTGGTTTTACGCGCCATATTATGCCACTCACCTGCGCGCTCGCCTCCTGGCCGACGACAGTGGCAACTGGAACCTGACCGGTCGCTCCAATGGCCTGCTGGCCGGGCTGAGCCTGACCCTCAACGGCCCGGACAGTGCCGGAAACCAGCGTTACCCGGACGTGATCCAGCCCCTGGAGGGTGCTCAGGGTATCGCGGACTATGCCGGGGACGACTGTGGCGGCCTGGCTGTGCGCACCTGCACCCCCTATCGGGTGGTCTACCTGGCCTTTGGCCTGGAGGGAGTGAGTGGGGCCGCCACGCGGCAGGAGGTCTTGCGCCGGGTGTTGGAGGGATTCTTCTCATCCCCACCGGCGGTTGACCTGACCCTGTGGCCGGCTCAACAGAGCACCGTCGGCGGCACCTGGACCACCGTGGCCTATACCCTGGGCTTGTGGAACAACGGCCTCTATGCGGATGATGTGGCCCTGTCCATCAGCGGCGCGGCCTGGCCCACCACCCTCTGGGATGGTAGCTTTACCCAACCGCTCACCCACACCTGTCTCATGCCCTGCGTCGCTACCAGGGTGGGAGTGCTGGTTCAAATCCCGCCTGACGCTCCGCCGCACACGGCCGACGTGGCCGTGGTTGCAGCGCAGAGCACCATCAGCCCGTCCCTGGTCGTCACGGCCAGTCTGCGCACCAAGACCCCGGCCCCCATCCTGCTGGTGAACGGCAGCCGCTGGTACGACACCAGTGCGGCATATTTCGCGGCGTTGGACCGCAACGGCCTCCCGTATGACTACTGGAACATCCTGGCCCCCGGCTCGCCGGCCCAGGGCAGCCCCCCCTTGAGCCGGTTGCAGCTCTACCCCCAGATCATCTGGTGGACCGGCTACGACTGGTACGAGCCGGTATCGGCCCAGGATGAGACTAACCTGGCGACTTATCTGGACGCAGGCGGCCGGCTCTTCCTCTCCAGCCAGGATTACCTGTACTACCACGGCGACGGCGCGTTCGCCCGCGAGCGATTGGGTGTGTTCACCTATACCCAGGACATAACCGTGACCACGGTGCTGGGGCAGGCTGGTCATCCCATCGGCGACGGCCTGGGGCCATATGCCCTCACTTATCCCTTCCACAATTGGAGCGATCACGTCACCCCCACCAATGCGGCGAATGTGGCCTTTGTGGACCCGGCCGGCGGGGCCCGCGCAGCGTGCGGCATCACCTACCAGGACCCGGCTCACGATGCCCGAACCGTCTTTTTCGCCTGGCCCTTTGAGGCCCTGGACGAGGCCGCCGGGGCCCAGGTGATGGGGCGCGTGGTGAGCTGGCTGGCTCCTCTGGGAGAGAGCACGCTGACCGTGGACCGCCGCGTGGCCGCATCCGGCGACGAGCTGAGCTACACCCTCGTCGTTCGCAATGCCGACGCCCGGCCGGTATCGGCCACGCTATCGGCCCGGCTGCCGGCCGAGACAACGTATGTGCCCGGCAGCGTGACCGGGGGTGCCAGCTACGACCCGGCCGGCCCCCGCATCATCTGGAGCGGCGCGCTGCCGGCCCACGGCGAGCACGTCATCACTTTCCGGGGCACGCTGGCCGACCCGTTGCCCCCTGGCACTGTAGTGACGGCCACGGCCATCCTGACGGACGATACCGGGCTGCCATTGCACCGTCCGGCCCGTACCGAGGTGAACGTGCCGTTGCTGGACACTGCCACCTTAGCGGTAAGTTCGCCCGCGCCCGGCCCCGGCGCGGTGCTGACCTGCACAGCCCGGCTCACCAACACCGGTACGGCTCTCGCCACAGCCAGTCTCACAGTCGCTGTCCCGTCCCCCCTGGTCTATGTGCCCGGCTCCGCCTGGGCCAGCCGGGGCACGGTGAACGAGAGGGGCGATGGCCTCATCTGGCACGACCCGTTAGCCCCGGGCGAGTCTGCCGTCGTGCGGCTGGCGGCCCGGGTCCCCATCACCGTGCCCAACGGCCTGGAGCTGTCCGCCGTGGCTCACATCGCCGACGGCTGGCATCCGGTCTTCACCCGGTCCACTCCGGTGCGGACTCGCGCCCCGGACCTGTCCCCTTCCAGCAAGGCGGCGGACCGCTTCCTGGCCGAGTCGGGGGCCACGCTGACGTATACCCTGGTCCTGGCCAACAGTGGGGACTGGCCGGCCGTTGGGGCCACGCTGCGGGATATGTTGTCGGCCGGGGTCACCTGTGTGCCTGATGGGATCACCGGCGGCGCCTGGTACGACCCGGCGATGCACGCCGTCCTCTGGAACGGGAATCTGGAGGCCGGGGCCGTCATCACCATCACCTACCGGGTCACGGTGAAACCCGGGCCAGACCGGGGAATCGCTCTGGTCAACCAGGCCCTCATCCGCGATGGCCGGGGTCTCAGTCTGACTCGCCAGGCCACAGTCGTAGTCCCGTTCCGGGTCTTTCTACCCGTCGTTGGTAGATTCGTTCCTTTCCCCATTAGTTGTAGTAGCCTGGGGGCCAAACAGACTTGTTCGTTGTGGAGGTGAACATGAAAATCGGCGTATTGACTGGCGGTGGCGACGCACCGGGCCTGAACGCGGCCATTCGGGGCGTGGTCCGGCGAGCTTTGCAAGGCGGCGACGAGGTTTGGGGCATCAAGGAAGGCTGGCTGGGGCTGCTGGAGGGCCTGGCTGAACCCTTGACCCACGAGAGCGTGTCGGACATTCACCATCTGGGCGGCACGATCCTGGGAACCTCGCGCACCAACCCCTTCAAGCACGAGGGTGGCCTTGTCCGTTGTCGTGCCAACTATGAAAAGTGGGGCCTGGACGCCCTCATCGCCATCGGTGGCGACGATACCCTGGGCGTGGCGGCGCGGCTATGCGCGGAGGGCCTGCACTGCGTGGGCATTCCCAAGACCATGGACAATGACATCTCGGGCACCGACTATACCATCGGTTTTGATACCGCCGTGAGCATCGTCATGGAGGCCCTGGACCGGCTCACTACCACGGCCATGGCTCATCGGCGGGTTATGGTGGTGGAGGTGATGGGCCGGCACGCCGGCTGGGTGGCTCTCATCGGCGGCATGGCCGGGGGCGCAGATTTCATCCTCATCCCTGAAGTGCCGGTGGACATGAACCGCCTCTGCGATCACCTGCTGCGCCGCTGGGCCTTGGGCAAACGCTACAGTCTGGTGGTGGTCTCGGAAGGGGTCCAGATCACCACGGAGGTGGACGAGTCGCGGCTGGAAAAAGACGAGTTCGGCCACGTCTTGCTCAAGGAGCGGGGCGTGGGGCCGAGGGTGGCCGAGGAGATCGAGCGACGAACCGGCCTGGAGACCCGGGTGATGGTGCTGGGCCACCTGGTGCGCGGAGGCAGCCCCTCCCTCAATGACCGCCTCAACGCCAGTCGGCTGGGTGTGGCGGCCGTGGACTATGTGCGGGAAGGCCGCTGGGGTTATATGCCGGCCATCCAGGGGGGCCAGGTGGTCCCGGTGCGCCTGGCCGACGCTGTGGGCCAGACCAAGACCGTGGACCTGGAATTGTATCGCCTGGCTGAGGTGTTCTTCTAGTCGGCAGCCCACAGCCGCCCACTGCGAAAGCAGTTTGCCAGACCCAGGCCCCGGCCTCGGACATTGACCTGCTGAGCGCCTACCTGTACCTGGACCGCGTCCTGGCGATGAACGAGAAACATCAAAGCGACGCCATGCCGGTACGGGATGACGCCTGCCGTATGACATATGACGCCTACCGTGTTACGCATCCAACTCTTGGGGGGCCTGAGTCTGGCCTGGGGGGACCGGCCCTTGCCGTCGCCCACCAGCGCTGCCGCCCGGTCCCTGCTGGCCTACCTGGTTACGTTCCGGGACCGGCCCCACTCGCGCGAGGTATTGGCCGGTGCCTTCTGGCCGGACCTGCCGGATGAGGTCGCCCGTCGCCGGCTCCGCCAGACCCTCTGGCAGATCCGTTCCACCCTCGCTGATTTCCCTTCTCCCGTGCCCTTCCTCCTGGCCGATGCCGACACGATCCAGTTCAATCCGGCCGCCCCGGTCTGGCTGGATGTGGACGAGTTCCGCGTCAAAGCCCCAAGCCCAAAGCCCAAAACCCAAGATGGTGAACCGGAGATTGGGGCTTGGGACCCGAGACCTGAGCCTTTGCGCGAAGCGGTGGCGCTGTATCGCGGCGATTTCCTGCCCGGCGTCTACGATGACTGGGCGCTGTTGGAGCGGGAGCGGCTGCGGAACCTTTACCTGACCACGCTGGAGCGGCTGGTGGATGGGCTACAGGCCCGGGGAGACCACGAGGCCGCGTTGGGCTACGCGCGCCGGCTGGCCGCCGACGACCCGCTGCGGGAAGAGACCCATCGCGCGATCATGCGGTTGTGCCTCCGCCTGGGCCGGCCGGCCGAGGTCCTGAAGCAGTACGAAGTCTGCCGGGCCGTCCTGGCCGACGAGCTGGGCGTGGAGCCGGCCGCAGAGACCACCGCCCTGGCGCAAGGAGTCGCTGCCCCGGCCGAGGTTCCCCGTCCGCCACCCGTGCCCGGCATAGAGACGGCAACCCTACCCCTGGTGGGTCGTCCAACCGAGCGGGCCGCGCTGCTGCGGCACGTGGAGGCCGCTCTGGCCGGGCGCGGCGGCCTGGTGCTGGTGGAGGGCGAGGCTGGCGTGGGCAAGACCCGGCTCCTGCAAGAGATCGCCCAGGGCGCGGCCTGGCGCGGGGCGCAGGTGGTCTGGGGCCGGGGGCTGGAGCTGACCCCAACACCCCCCTACGGCGTCCTGATCGGGGCATTGGAAGCGGCCCTCTCGCCGTTGCGAGCCAGTCAATTGGTCGAGCTGATCCCCGGCGTCGAGTTGCGGGCTGCCGGTCGGCTCCTCCCGGCCCTGACCGCCGGGTTGCCGCGTGATGCCTTGCCCCCCCACGTGCCGCTTGGCCCGGCCCAGGACCGCGCGCCTGCTGGATGCCCTGGCCGACACGATCCTGGCCCTGGGGCAGATCACTCTCCACCTGCTCATCCTGGAAGACCTCCACTGGGCTGACGAGTCCACCCTGGCGACATTAACCCACTTGACGCCTCGCCTGGCCGAGAGCCGGGTCCTGATCATCGCCACCTACCGGAGCGGCGAAGCCCGCCACCGGCCGGCGATCTGGGCCGCGCTGCAAGACCTGGACCGGACCAGCCTGCGGGACCGGCTCATCCTCCAGCCGCTGGACGCCGCCGCCACCGGCGAACTGGTGCGCCGCAGCCTGGGATTGCCGGCGGCGGCCCCCCGCTTCGAGGCCCGACTCTACACCGAGACCCACGGCAATCCGCTCTTTCTGCTGGAGACCCTGCGCGCCCTGCGCGACGAAGGCATCCTGGCCCGCGACGCGGCCGGCGCCTGGCGTACCCCCTGGGACGAGACCACCGGCGACTATGCCGAGCTGCCCCTGCCGGCCAGCGTGCGCGAGGTCATCGCCCGGCGGCTGGCGCGATTGGATCCACCGGCCCGGGCGCTGTTGGACGTGGCCGCCGTCCTGGACGACGATTTCGACTTTGCGCTGCTGGCTCAGGCCAGCGGGTTGGACCGCGCGGCGGCCCTGCCCATCGTGAGCGACCTGGTGCAGCGGCGATTCCTGGTCGAAGGCCCGACCGCCTATGCCTTTATCCACGACCAGGTGCGCCGGGTGGTTTACCAGACACTAGACGACGAGGGACGGCGCCGGCTCCATATCCAGGCTGGCGAGGCCCTGGAGAGCCTGCGCCCAGAGCGTGTCGAAGCCCTGGCTCACCACTTTGACCGGGGCGGCGTGCCGGACAAGGCTCTGGTCCACACGCTGCAGGCCGGCGAGCGTGCCGAGAGCAGCTACGATTACCCGGCGGCGCTGACGCACTACGAACGTGCCGTTGCGCTGGTGGGCGATGACCCGGCGGCCCGCTGGGACGTGCTGGCCCGGCAGGAGCAGGCATTGGCCGTCCTGAGCCGTCGAGAAGCACAGGCGGCGATCCTGGACGAGATGTGGACCCTGGCCCAGACGCTGGCTGACCTGCCGCGGCAGGCGCGCACACGTCATCGCCAGGGCTGGCGCGAGGTCCTGGCCGGCGAATCTGCGTCGGCGCTTGCCTTGCTTGATGAGGCCACGCGCCTGGCCCGTGCGGCCGGCGAACTCGATCTGCTGGGTCTCTGTCTGACGGCGGCGGCCCGGGCCTGGTGGCGCATCGGCGATGCCACGCACTGCCAGGCCGCCATCGAGGAAGCCCGACTGCTCTTTCGGGAGACCGGCAACCGTCGCGGTGAGTTGCAGGTCCTCAACATGCTGGGCAACCTGCACCTGGGCCTGACCGGCGATTGTGCCCAGGCCCTGGTCTACTTTGAGGAGAATCGCCGCCTCGCCCACGAACTGGACGATCCCTACGCTGAGGCCAGTGCCCAGGGTAACATCGGCATCACCTACGCCCTGCTGGGCTGCCACCGGCGTTCGTTGGAGATGTTGGCCGAGGCAGCCCGGGTGATGGATCAAGTGGGCGACCGTCAATGGCAAGGCATCATCCGCCATTGGCAGGCCGCCAACTATTGGGGCCTGGGGGATCTGGTCCAGGCCCGGGCCATAGCGGGGGAGGCGCTGGCGATCTGCCGGGCGGTCAGCGAACGCAACTTTGAGATCGCCCTGTTGGAGTTGCTGGGCCAGCTCGCTCTGGAACAGTACGATCCAGAGCAGGCCCGGCCTTACTTCCAGCAAGCCATCGCGGTGGCGCAGGCCAACCAGCAAACGATGGATGCGGCGATCAACCAGTCGCACCTGGCGTTGACTTTCCTGTATGCAGGCCAGTTGGAGGAGGCCAACCGTCTGTCGGCGCAAGCCCTCGATATGCTGGAGGGTCTGGGGAGCCGACTGGGTCGCATGAGGACGGTCTACCTGGAACGCTACCAGATCGTCGCCGCCGTGGAGGGTATTGAGATCGCGCGGCCCTACCTGGAGCGGGCCTATCAACTCGTACAAGAATTGGCGGCCGCTATCGGCGACCCAGACCTGCGCCGTTCCTTCCTGGAAAACGTGTCCGGGAACCGTGGCATCCTGACCGCGTACCGCACGGGTCGGCCGCCCATACCTCCCCAGCGGCAGACCGTGCGCCTGCCCCGCGCCGGGGCCCCTACGGGCCGGCCCCGCCGCGCCGACGAGTACGTGACCGTGACCTGGACCATCGCCGCGCCGGAGGACGCCGAGGTTGCCGACAAGGCAGACCGCCGCCAGGCCCAACTCCGCCGCCTGCTGGCCCAGGCCGCCGACCAGGGCGCGGCCCCCACCGTGGATGACCTGGCGACGGCGTTGGGGGTGGGCCGGGCCACCGTCAAGCGGGACCTGGCGGCCCTGCGCCGGGCCGGGCACGCCGTGCCCACCCGGGGCCACCGGAGATGATCTGCATAGGGCGGTTAAGAGAACATCGAGCAGGGGCGACCCGGTCGCCCCTTTTTAGCTAATGGAGTTTGCGGCGGACCAGGCGTAGCCCACAGCGCAGCCCCCCGTGGGTGCGGGCAATCCGCCAGGTTGGTAAATGCGCCTTCTGATGTAGTGCAACTACGCTTCCCGGCCGATGCGCGAACCCGGCAGATCGAATATGATCGGCCCAGATCAGATTTCCGACAGCAGTAGCAGATCGAAGTGAGGAGAAAGGAGGTCAAAAAAAGAGGAGGGGCGAATTCTGAAACATGTCACTCGTGCACGAGCACAGCACTCAGGCAGAATGCCAAAAGGAGGCAGCTATGACTTCTAACAATGCCCGGCTCTACCTGCACGTCCTGACCGCGCTGGTCCTGCTGCTCGGCTGCCTGGCCGGGCCGGCCATGGCGCACAAGCCCGCAGCACCCGGCGCATCCAGCCCCGCGACAACCGCCGCAATGACCTCCGACCAGGCCATCATCGCGGCCGTGAACGACTGGCAGACCACAACCGATGGGTGGCAATTGCGCCATCCGCGCCACACGGCCACCTTCACCCCGGCCGGGGTGCAGTTCGCGCCCCGGTCTGGCCGGATCGAATGGGCCTGGCGCCTGGCCTCCGTGACCGCCGACGACCGACCACTGGCCGGGGTCGTGACCGACGCGGTGCGGCCGGTGCGCGAGTCGTCGCCGGCCGTGACCTACTCGCGCGGCGGCCTGGTGGAGCAATACCTGGCCCGGAAAAGCACCATCGAGCAGCGGTTCCTCATCCCGCAGCCGCTCCCGCTCCCTGCGGGCGGGGCCGACCTGGTCATCGCCGGCGCGGTGCAATGCCCCGGCGAGTTTGAGGCCACAGCCGACGGCTGGCGCTGGCGTGAAGGCGACGGCGCGGTCCGCCTGGGGCGCGTGCACGTCTACGACGCCGCCGGCCGCGACCTGCCGGCCACGATGGCCGTGACCGCCGCCGAGACCCGCATCGTGGTAGACGGAACCGCCCTGGCCCAGGCCGCCTACCCGGTGACGATTGACCCGGAGATCGGCGCCGACGACTTTCGCATCAGCTTCATGGGCAAAGATACCTGGTACGACGCCAACAACCCGGCCGTGGCCTACAACAGCCACGACAACGAGTACCTGGTGGTCTGGCAAGCGGATGACAACTCCGGCTCCCTGGCGGACGACGAGTACGAGATCTATGGCCAGCGCGTGGACGCGGCCACCGGGGCTTTGATCGGCTCGAACTTTCGCATCAGCGACATGGGCGGGACGGGCGACGCCAACTATGACGCCTACAACCCGGCCGTGGCCTACAACAGCACCGACAACCAATACCTGGTGGTCTGGGAGGGCGACGACAACACCGCCCCCCTGGTGGACAACGAGGTCGAGATCTTTGGCCAGCGGTTGACCGCCCCTGGCGGCGGCGTGGGCCCGAACGACTTCCGCATCAGCGACATGGGGCCAGACGGCGACGCCAACTACGACGCCATCCGCCCGGCCGTGGCCTACAACAGCACGAATAACGAGTACCTGGTGGTCTGGCAGGGCGACGACGACACCGGCTCGCTGGTAAACGACGAGAACGAGATCTTTGCCCAACGCCTGAACGCGGCGACGGGAGCCGAGATCGGAGCGGACTTTCGCCTCAGCGACATGGGCGGTGTGGGGGACGCAGACTACAACGCCTATGCCCCGGCGGTGGCCTACAACAGCCACGACAACCAATTCCTGGTGGTCTGGGAGGGTGACGACGACACCGGCTCCCTGGTGGACAACGAGTACGAGATCTACGGCCAACTGCTGACCGCGGGCGGCGTCGGCACTGGCACCAACGACTTCCGCATCAGCGACATGGGCGGGACGGGCAATGCGGACTATGACGCCATCAACCCGGCGGTGGCCTACGACAGCCAGACCAACGAGTACCTGGTGGTTTGGGAGGGCGACGACAACACCGCCCCATTGGTGGACGGCGAGTTCGAGATCTTTGGCCAACGGCTCAACGCCACCGGCGGCGGCCTGGGCGCCAACGACTTCCGCCTCAGCAGCATGGGGCCGAATGGGAGCACAGCCTACAACGCCGCTTACCCGGCGGTAGCCTTCAGCAGCGCGAGCCGGGCCTACCTGGTGGTCTGGTACGGCGACGACAACATCCTCCCACTGGTGGACAGCGAGTTCGAGATCTTCGGCCAGCAGTTCACCGGCTACTATTGGCTGTATCTGCCACTGATCTTGAAGAACTACTGAAACGGAGACCCGCAGGGTTTGCCAAACCCTGCGGGTCTACCGCAAACGGGAGAAGCCAGCCATGAACGTCAACTCCATACCCGGCCTGGTCATACCCTTGCTGCTCCTGACCGGCTGCGCCGGGTTCGTCCCGGCCCCGCCGGCCTGGCGCATGGCCGCGGCCGGCCCCTGCCCGGCCCTGCCCCCGCCGTCCGGCCCCACCGTCACCGTCTCCACCGAGGCCGCCCTGCGCGATCAGGCGTATAACGCGGCCCCCGGCACCACCATCCTGGTGGCCCCCGGCACCTACGATCTGCAAGACGCCATCTGGGTGGTCCACGACGGCGTCACCATCCGCGGCGCCACCGGCCGCCGTGACGACGTGATCCTGGACGGCGGCGGGATGCTCACCTGGACCCACACCCACGTCATCGCCATTGACGCCGACGACGTGACCATCGCCGACCTGACCATCCGTAACGCCGACGAGCATGGCATCTCGGTGCAGGGCCGTGACCGGCCCACCCTCTACAACCTGCACATCCTGGACACCGGCTACCAGCTCGTCAAGGTCAACCCGGTAGGCGACGGCAGCGCCGACGGCCTGCTGGCCTGCTCGTGCCTGGAATACACCACCACGTCGCCCGAAGACTATACCAACGGCATCAGCGCGCACCAGGCCCAACGCTGGATAGTACGCGACAACGTCTGGCGGCGCATCCGCACGCCGGGCAACGCGCCGGTCCCCACCATCCTGTTCTGGTCCGGCTCATCAGACACGATTGTGGAGCGCAACCTGCTGGTAGACTGCTACCAGGGTATCGCCTTCGGCAACGCCAGCCACGGCCCCGGCGACCATACCGGCGGCGTCGTGCGCAACAACATGATCTACGCCGCCCAGCCCCACGATTCGGTCATCGAGATGGTCCACGCCACCGGCTGGCTGGTGGCGAACAACACGGCCCTGCTCCTGAACCCGGACGGCCTGGACTGGGGCCTGGAGGCGCGTTTCCCGGATACTCAGGGTACGTTCGCCTGCAACCTGACCAATATGCGCATCTGGAACGACCGGGACGGCGCGCAAGGCGTGCTGACCGGCAACCTCACCAACGCCCAGGCCAGTTGGTTCGCCAACCCGGCCGCCGCCGACCTGCACCTGAAGGCCACAGCCACTAACGCCATAGACCACGCCGCATCCTTACCCCAGGTGACAGACGACTACGACGGCCAGCCCCGGCCCATCGGCCCGGCCCCCGACGTGGGCGCCGACGAGTATGGCGCGATCACGTACAGCCACTTCGTCTACCTGCCCCTGGTCCTGAAAGGTTGAGCCGCGCTCAGAGATGAGCAGGGCTGGCCTGCGCCACCGGATGCCCGCCGGGCGTCCTAAAAAATGAGCCCAAGGTTCGCCGTCGGCTCACCGTCCAGAGACGTTGGCGAGACGCCACGGTGCTATACTGCCATCCAGAAACGGATGGCGGTTTTTTTGTGGGATGGAGCTGATGGAGGAGAGAACAACATGCAGCCACTCGTTCGTCGTCCGCATCTGGCGGACGGGAGATCAACCATCCGATTGGCGCGGCTGGGTGCAGCACGCCAGCACCGGCGAGGCGACCTATGTGAGAGACTTGAGCGACTTGCTGGCTTTCATCGAGCGCTGGGCCGGGCCGCTCGCCGGTTCCTCACTGGCCCCGGCCCCACCGACCGTCGGTCTCAAGTGAGCGCCATGCTCCGAAATACGATGGAAGGAGGCGATGCGTAACACACGGGATACAACCGACATACGGTATGCTTGGCACTTTATCAACCGAATAGAACTTCCCCAGAAGCCGACTCGACGCTAGACAAACGGGGGCCACTGTGCGATCCTGAGACGCGAAAAACGTTTCAGGAGGTCCGTATGGTACAGCGGCAATCCCGCCAACTGGTGCTGGTAGCTCAGGTACGCCACAACAGTGACCAACGCCTGCAGCGAGCTTATCGGTGGCTGTGGCGTTGGGCCACCACCCATAATGAACCAGAACAACGAAAGGAGTTGAGTCATGCGTCGAGCGGCGTTATATGCCCGGGTCTCCACCCGGCGTCAAGAACAAGAGGCGACCATTGAGAGTCAGGTGGCCCAACTGGTGGCCTACGCCGAGCAGCAGGGCTATGATCTGCCCCCAGCGCGGCAGTTCATCGACCAGGCCATCAGTGGGCAGCAGTTGGCCCGGCCTGGTTTGGACCGCCTCCGCGATGCCGCAGCCGTGCGGGCTTTTGAGGTGCTGCTCTGTCTGAGTCCCGACCGGCTGGCGCGTTCGTTGGGCGCGCAGCAGGTGGTGTTGGATGAATTGCGGCGGGCTGGGGTAGAAGTGGTCTTTCTCAGCCAACCCACCTTGGGCGACGATCCCCAGGCCCAGTTGTTGCTGAACATTCAAGGCGCCTTTGCCGAGTACGAGCGGGTCTTGATCAGCGAGCGGCTGCGCCGAGGCCGGCTATACCGACTGCGCCAGGGCCAGGGCGTGCCGCCCCAAGCGCCCTATGGCTATCACTACCAGCCAGCCACCGCCGCGGGGCCAGGGACCTGGGTCGTTGTCCCCGCCGAGGCCGCGGTTGTAGAACAGGTGTTCTTATGGTATACTCAGGACCACCTGAGTCTGGGCGCCCTGGCCCAGCGCCTCAACCAGCAGGCCATCCCCAGTCCCGAGGGCCACCAGTGGCGCGCCAGTACCCTGGGGCGGCTGTTACGCCAACCCGCCTACACCGGGACCGCCTACTACAACCGCCGTCAGGCCGATTACAGTGGCGTGGGGCAGCCGCGCCGCCACGGGTGGGGGGTCTTACGTTTTCCGCGCTATACCCCCCGTCCCGCGACGGAGTGGATCACGATCCCCGTCCCGCCGCTCGTGGATGAAGCCACCTGGCAGGCGGCCCAGGAGCGATTGGCGATGAAGGCCCGTTTTGCCCAGCGCAATAGTCGGCGAACCTATCTCCTGCGCGGCCTGTTGGTGTGTGGCATCTGCGGCCACACCCTCCAGGGCCGCACGCAGAACGGTATCATCTACTACGCCTGCACCCACGGCGGGGTTCATTGTCCCCCAGGCCTTCCCCCACACACCTGCACGGTGCGGGGCGACGTGGTCGAGCCGTTGCTCTGGCAGACGCTGGCGGAGTTACTGCGTGCCCCCCAGCGCCTCCAGGTGGCCTGGGCAGCCCTTCAGGCCGAGCAAGCGGCGACGCCCAGTGCGGTCCACGGCTGGCAGCAGCGTCAGGCCCTCCTCCGCAAACAACGTCAACGCTTGGTGGACGCCTATCAAGCGGAAGTCATTTCGCTGGCCGAACTGACCGAGCGTCAGAACCCCCTGGTGGTTGAGTTGCAGGAGTTGGAACGCCGCCTGGCCGCCGCTCCGCCGGCCACAGCGCACCAGATTTCGCTGGCGACTTTCACCCAGCGGATCGAACAGGCCTTGACGGAGGCTGACGTCGAGACCCAGCAGGAAGTTCTTCGGTTGTTAATCGAGCGCATCGTCGTGACCGACGAGGCCCTCACAGTCGAGCATATCATCCCGACCGTGAACGATAGTCGGTTGCATCCCACGTGTAGTGAAACGTGAAACGTGAAACGTAATCCCCTGCGTTTTGGTAGTCTCCTCCTTGAAGATTGCTGAGGAATGAGGTATACTTCGAACAGCAAACTTCAGGAGGGCTGACGATGGCGACCCTGGCTCAAGTTGGCGACTTCTGTCCCAACGAAGCATGTCCTGACTACGGTAAGATCCAAAGCGAGCAGCCGAAGAAGAACATCAAGAAGTTCGGCAAGAGAAAAGGGAAACAGCGCTACCAGTGCAAGACTTGCGGCCAGACCTTTTACGAAACCAAAGGGACGATCTTCTATCGGCGGCGGGCTTCAGAAGACGATATCCTGGAAACCTTGGCCCTCCTGGCCGAAGGGGTCCGCATCAGCAGCCTGTCGCGAGCCAAGGGGCACAAAGAAGATACCATCCTGGACTGGCTGCGCGATGCCGCTCGTCACGTCGAGCAGGTCGAAGAGATTCTGATGGCCCGATATCGGGTCAAGCGGGGCCAGTTGGATGCCCTGTGGTCCTACGTTGGTAACAAGGGTGAAAAAGGGGGCATCCCGAAACGGCCACGAGTGGCCAGTTCTGGCGAGCGACGATGATTGACACGGATACGCGCCTGCGCGTGGCCCGCGGGATCGGCAAGACCGAAAAGGAAGCGTCCGTAGAGGTGTTTCAGACCCTGAAGCGACGCGGTCACCCGGAAGCCCCACCGCCGACGATTTCCGATGGCTTGGGGGGCATTCGGGAAGCGCTGGTGGAAGTGTACGGCCAGGTTCCCGCCTACTCGGGCCACGGTCGACCGCCGCGCAAGAAGCGCCCACAGCCCGGCTGGCAGTACGCCCAGATGGTCAAACAGCGTCGCAACGGCCGTGTTGTGGGCACCCGCTTCCGGGTGATCTATGGCGACAAGGAGGTAGTTGGGCAGCTGCTGGGGCAAAGCACGGCCTATGTTGAGCGGACCCATTTGACCTCGCGCCTCAGCAACAGCCGGCTGGTACGCAAGACCTTGGGCTACTCCAAGGACCTGACCATGCACCGGGCGGCGGCGGTCTGGGAGGACAATGTGTGCAACCTGACTCGTCCGCACAAAACGTTGCGCCTGCTGGTCGCCAATGATCCGTCGCGCCGTTGGCTTCCTCGAACACCCGCTATGGCTGGTGGTCTGACCGATCATGTTTGGACTGTTAAAGAGCTCTTGTCAGTTGTGCCTGTCCCCCGTGGTGGTAACCACCGAGAGGCCAGCAACCCTCAAGGGGGAGACTACCGAAATATCTTAATGCCCATTATCATGAGCACTCCCCCAATCACGAAAACCATGCCAAGAAAGCCGTGGATTATAACCACACCAGCTTCGCCAAATGTCTCACGAATGGCCTGAACTCTGGGATTGGTCATGTACCAATTCCAACGAAAGACGATGGCTGCTAAGATAACTATTCCTCCTGTTAGGAAGACCATCCCTGTACACACTGTGCCATTCACACAGAATCCTCCTTGGGGGCAACCAAACAGACTATCCATACGTAACTACTGCACGTTCATGCAAGTGGTCGTCTACGGCATGTTCGGCCCCGATTACTCTACCTGACTTTCTCGAATTCATGGAGAAAAGCTAAATGCACCTGCTCCTGAAAAGTTAAGATACAAACCGACACTATCAGGTACAAACGGGACGAACAACCCGGCAAAATCCCATATAACCCCCCAAGTTTCGTTATCGACGTTCTCTCCTCTGTCAGCTTTGCTGCTAGCATCCAAAATACTACGCCCAAAGTCCGCCACACTGAGGGCTTTTCCTGCACCTTTCGCTAGTTTTACTGCATTAGTTGCCCTCCCCGCTAGTCCGAAAGAAAAGGCGTCACAAACAATACCGGCGGCATCAAGACCTGCCCCTAACCAGTCTACTTTCCCTGGATTGAATCTCCACGCCCAATAGTACTTATGCTTGGGATCGAACACGGCTGTCTGTTCAACGAAGTTCCCGATTACACGAACTTCCGGAAATGGTACAGTCGAATACCGATCTCTAACGCCTATAGACCCGCCTTCGGGAGCACTCTGCATGGCATCCTCGAGACTGCAGTAACTACCGGCACCGTTGCTAAGGCGGATCTGGTGGTTCTCAGCATCCCAATCCCAGTATCCATACACAATGCCTTGTTTATTATCGTAAACGTCTTTGGCCGCGTTGCCGAAAAAGTATAGCTCTTCCCCAGGATCTGCCGCACGTAACGCAGCAAGCCAACCCCACTGGCCGCTTTTCTCAAAGATAGCCAAGACCTCTTCCCAAGAACCAACCCAAAAGTGCCACATGATCTGTTGTTCGGAGAAGTGCCCTGTTGGGTCTATGTACTTGAGGGGGTTATTGAGCACGTAGGCGTAGCGGTTGAGGGCCTGGGGGTTGCCCGGCTCTGGCACTACCGTATCCGCGCTGAGG
>Ga0209162_1002063_pt1 | contig 18329 bp, 13 predicted proteins | sample YNPNPMetaG_FD_187121 | JGI IMG/M metagenome (GOLD analysis project Ga0209162, IMG submission 187121) | Anoxygenic and chlorotrophic microbial mat microbial communities from Yellowstone National Park, USA - YNP NP MetaG (SPAdes) (version 2) ... | reverse complement strand
AATCTGCTACCGGAACAGGCGCCTCAGCAGTGGGAGCTGTGGAAGTAATTGCGAGATCGATGGCGGGGAGGGCTTCAGCTCTCCCCGTTTTTCTTTTACCCGCGCAACAATCGTCTCACGCTTAGGGTCTAAGAGTCAGGGCAGGGGGCAGGGTAGGTTGACAACGCCTCCACGTTGGTGCGATAATACCGGTGATAACGCAGGGCGAAAGGAGTGGGTTGTAGCGAATGCTCAAGCGACTTTTCCGTTATATTCGCGCTCTGTTCGGTAGCCTGTTAGGACAGGTGGAAAACACCGAGGTGATACTGGAGCAGGCGCGCGAAGAGATGCGCGAGAATCTGCTCAAGAACAAGGAGCGGGCAGTACAGGCAATTACCGAACGCAACCGCCTGCGCGCCGAGGTGGAGAAACTGGAGCGTGCGTGTATAGACCTCGAGCGGCGGGCGGAAATGGCACTGCGTAAGGGCGACCGCGAGCTGGCAAAACAGTTCCTGATGGAGAAAGCTTCGTACCAGCGCTCGCTGGAGTCGGTGAAACAGGCACTCGCCCAGGCGGACCAGGTGGTAGAGCAGGTGAAGATTGCCATCAAGCGCGACGAGGAGCGCGTGCGCCAGAAGACCGCGGAAATCCTGGCTCAGAAAGCACGCTGGAAGAGCGCGCAGATTCAGAACTCCATCAACAAGGCGCTGGAAGGGATGTCGATGGACGACGTATCCCGCGACCTCGAGCGCGTGGAGGACAAAATCAGCCGCGCAGAGGCAGAGGCTCAGGCGCGCGCGGAAATGGCTCGCGAAAGCGTGACAGGGCGGGTAGCCGAACTGGAAGACTACGCGGCAAGCCAGGCAGCAGAGGAAGAGCTGGCAAAGCTGGAAGCGAGGCTGGGGCTGGCTCCGCCGGCAGGCGAAACACAGCAGGCTCAACCTGCGCAGGTGGAAACCAGCGAAGTGGATAAAGAGCTTCAGGAACTGGAGGCACGCCTCAAAGGAGACAGCAACACGACAACCTCTGGCTGATGATGAACCGTTTTTGGGGAGTGCTGTTGACAGGGTGGTTGGCGCTGACGGTAACATGTGGCGCAGAGCCGCTGTATGAATTCGGTTTCAATATTCGTGCGCGCATGAGAGTGGACAACAACCGCAACGCCAACCTGCTGCTTTATTCGCAGTTCGGAGAGTACTCTGATGCACACCTTGCCCTGCACGGAGAGAATCGGCTGAGCGTGTACTTTGCACAAAAGCTGCAGAACTTTGACAAACCGGTAGACCCAGACGAGGTAGAGCAAGCCTTTATCCGTTATGATGGGCGAGGTTGGCGTGTCCAGGCGGGCAAGATGTGGATGCCGTTCGGGCAGGGCATGGGGGAGCGCGAACTGGCAAAAGGTGTTCTTTTCGCTGTACCGTTATGGCGTGGCAATGTGCTGGACATCGCGTTCGCCAACAACGGTAGTCGACGGCAGAGAGGCATATTCTGTCGCTTCGGTTCGCGTTCGCTGGGAGCGTCGGCAGCAGTCGGAGAGAATTTCACGCTCAGCAAAACGGCTCTTCGCTTCATCCGCGGTGAGGACTATGAGCCGGAACTGGACACAGGCTACCGGTTGCTGGTGGGAGCGGATACCCGGCAGGTTGCCGGTGTGACTCTCTGGCAGCTGGAGGCGATTGTAGCAAGACACGGTCGGATGATGCCGGATACGGAGTTTCTGATTGTGCAGGCGTCCATACGGCTGCCCGCCGGTCTGAACCCGGTGCTGCGTGCGGAAGCCGACCGGCGTGCCCGTGAACTGCGCTGGCTGGTATCGGTGCAACAAAACATGGGCGGAGGCTTTGTGCTGTATCCGCAGGTGGTGTTTCGGCGTTCGGACTTCGAGCAGGCGAGTATCGAATTGAGGGCGAGTTTCTGATGGGAATCACACGACGTATTCGGCGGATCCTGAAAGGATACATGAGAACCGCTCGTGAAAGGCTGGACGAGCTGGAGGCGGAATTGAACGCACGCCGGGAGCTGGAGGACTATCTGGAGCCGGCAAGCGGTACCGGTGCGAATCTGCCCCCTGAAACCGCTCTGCCAGCTGACACCCCGGTAACTTCTTCGTCAACTCCATCCACGCAGACGCCAGCGGAGCAGGGGAGTACTGTGGGAAACACGATGCAGGTGCCTGCAGACCTGCTGGCACATTTCCGTCTGCTGGGTATCCCCCCCAACGCCGACCTTCGTCAGGCACGGGAGGCATATCAGAAGCTGATGGAACGGGCAAACCCCCAGCGCTTCCCCGAGGGCTCGGATGAGCGACGACGGGCAGAGCAGATTTGCCAGAGGATACAACAGGCGTACGACGCGGTCCGACAATACCTGGACCCCACCAGCGCGCGATTCGACCGCCTGGAAATCTGAAGCAGCCGATGAACGCTCTGAAGACAGAAAGGTTCTCCAGATACTCCATCGCCATTTACCTGTTGTTACTGGTGCTTTTCTTCGCTCTGATCACAGAGGGGCGTTTCATTGAAGAACGCAATCTCGTTAACATTCTTTTGCAAAGTGCCATTAACACGATTTTAGCGGTCGGCATGACGCTGGTTATCATCACCGGTGGAATAGACCTCTCCGTCGGCTCGGTGCTAGCGTTGTGCGGGCTGGTGGGTACAGACATCATGGTGAACGGGCTTGTACTGGGCGGGCGAACCCTGGTTCCGAAGCCGAACCCGGTGCTGGGCATACCGATGGCGATGCTGGTGTCGTGCACGCTGGGCGTGTTGATTGGCTGGTGGAACGGGTGGCTGATTGCACGTTGGAACATCGCGCCGTTTATCGTGACGCTGGCGACAATGACCATTGCGCGGGGGACGGCGTTCGTGTATTCCGATGGCAAGCCGGTGGGCAATCTGCCGGAAGCGTTCAACCGTCTGGGCGGAGGCACCGGAGGCGAAGTGCTGGGTATCCCCGTTCCGGTATGGATTGCAATTATTGTGTCATTATGTACACTGGTTAAGTTGAGGGCAACACAATTTGGGCGCGCGATATACGCCGTCGGAGGCAACGAGCAAGCGGCACGCCTGTCCGGCGTGGATGTGGCAAGAGTGAAAGTCACCGTGTATGTGCTGTCCGGATTTCTGGCAGGGCTGTGCGGCATCGTGCAGGCGGCGCGGTTGGGTGCAGGTGACCCCAAATACGGTGAGATGTACGAGCTGAACGCGATTGCAGCGGTGGTGCTGGGCGGAGCGAGTCTGGCAGGTGGACGCGGCGGCGTTGGAGGCACGGTGGTGGGCGCGATATTGATTGGCGTTTTGGATAACGGGCTGGTGATGGCAGGAGTCTCTGCATTTTATCAGAAAGTGGTAAAAGGTGTGGTGATTCTGCTGGCGGTGCTGGGCGATGTGTGGCAACGGCGCCAGCGGTAAGGGTTTGCCCCGAAATCCACCAGATAAAACATAATATTTCTTATCGGACGTTGCATCTACATGCCGGAGGACGAAACATGAAGCGCTGGTTCCGTGTGTTGCTTTGTTGTATTGCGATTGCTGGCTCCACAAAGGCGCAACCGCTGGAAGCCGGGTTCCGAAATCCGCCGGTGGGACCGGTGCCTTTCGCCGGTCCACAGTGGCGTGAGATGTTCAAACATGTGGTTGCCGAAGCCCATCGGCTTGGTCTGCAGGTGAACATGAATAACGACGCGGGCTGGTGCGGTAGCGGCGGTGCCTGGGTACCCCCCGACAAAGCCATGCAGAAGCTGGTGTGGACGGAAACGCAGGTTACCGGGCCGACACATGTGGACAGAGTTCTACCACAACCGCAGGTTATTGCGGGATATTACCGCGATGTGGCGGTGCTCGCCTTCCCTGCTCCTGCTGCGGATAATCGCATCCCCGATATTGCGGGCAAGACAGCTCTCATTCGGCAGGAATTTCTCCTGCCAGCCTCGCTCCCCGAACAGGATGCTTCTGCCGCAATTAGACGATGAAATGTAATCAATCTTACTTCTTATATACAGGAAAACGGCAGGCTCACCTGGGATGTACCGGAAGGAAACTGGATAATCCTGCGCATCGGACATACGCCTACCGGCGCAATGAACGCCCCTTCGCCTGCTTCTGGGCGCGGTCTGGAGTGCGATAAGCTGAGCAAGGAAGGTATTGAGGCGCATTTTGCCGGTTTCATGGCGAACCTCATTGCCGATGTGGGTGAGCTGGCTGGCAAGACGCTGGTCGCGACGCACATCGACAGCTGGGAGGTTGGCTCTCAGAACTGGACACCGCGCTTTCGGGAGGAGTTCCGGCGACGACGCGGCTACGATCCCCTACCCTACCTGCCAGTTATCACCGGACGGGTAGTGGAAAGCTGGGAAGTATCTGAACGCTTCCTCTGGGACTGGAGGCAGACCGTCTCGGAATTGCTGGTCGAAAACTACGCGGGGCACCTGCGCACGCTCGCCCAACGCCACGGTTTGCGCCTGAGTATCGAGGCGTACGGCGACTGCGTTTTCGACGATATGGCTTATGCCGGTCGCGCCGATGAACCGATGGCGGAGTTCTGGACGACGCCTCGTCTGGGGGGCAGCACCACGCTTCCGGCGATGGCATCCGCCGCGCATGTGTACGGCAAACGCGTGGTGGGTGCAGAGGCGTTTACCGCCGATTCCGCCGAGCGCTGGCTGCACCACCCGGGAAGCATCAAGTCGCTGGGCGATTGGGCGTTCTGTCAGGGTATCAACCGCTTGGTCTTCCACCGTTATGCCCTGCAACCGTGGAAAGACAGACGTCCCGGCATGAGCATGGGGCCCTGGGGATTGCACTATGAACGCACGCAAACCTGGTGGGACTACTCCAAGCCGTGGCACCTTTATCTTGCCCGGTGCCAGTATCTGTTGCAGCAGGGAACACCGGTTGCGGACGTGCTCTTCATGGCGCCGGAAGGTGCGCCCCGCAGCTTTATTCCGCCTGCCTCCGTTAAGCAGTCCGGTTATAGCGCGGATGCCTGTCCGGCGGAGGTAGTGTGGCGCGACCTGCATGTCAAAAACGGGCGTCTGGTGCTTCCGCATGGCATGAGTTATCGCGTGCTGGTTCTTCCAGCCGTCGAACGGATGACCCCGCGTCTCCTGCGGCGCATCAAGCAACTGGTGGACGCCGGAGCGGTAGTCATTGGTGAGGCTATGCCCGGAAAGTCCCCCAGTCTGTCGGGCTGCCCACGTTGCGACGAGGAGGTGAGGACGCTGGCTGCCGAACTCTGGGGGAAGGGCAAGGTCGTCCGGGGCAAATCCGTACAGCAGGTGCTGGCTTCGCTGGGAGTACCCCCAGACTTCAATGCCGACCGCCTGCTGGAGTTCACCCATCGGCGTATCGGAAATGTGGATGTGTACTTCGTTGCCAATACCAGCGACCGCGCCGTCAGCGCGACCTGTGCTTTCCGCATCTCCGGCAAACGCCCGGAAATCTGGCATCCTGAAACAGGACGCATCGAGCAGGTTGGGGTCTACCGCCAGAGCGGACAAATAACCCGGTTGCCCCTGTACCTCAAGCCGTCGGAGTCGGTCTTTGTGGTTTTCAGGAACTCTTCTTCTCGCGACGACCCGACAGTGCAGGTGAGACGCGGAGGGCGCGACGTGTACTTCACCTGCGCACCGTCGCCTCGCGTCCACATCCGCCGCGCGTTATGGGGACCTGAGGGCGAGCCAGCGCGCACGAAAGATGTGACCGCACAGGTACAGCGCATGGTAGATAGCGGCAGGCAGTCGTTCACGGTCGCGGAGCTGGCTTCGGAAGGCGACCCTGCTTTTGGTGTCGTGAAGACCCTGCGGGTGGAGTATGAAGTGGTGGGAAAGGTGTACACAACTTCCGCGACAGACCCTGATACCATCGTCCTGTACCCGGCTCCTGACCGCGAACCACCGTTGCATGTCGAGAAGCTGCCGGACGGAAGGCTGCGTGTGGAAGCTTTTCAACCGGGTGATTATGAACTGCACTTCCGCTCCGGCAAGGTGCAGAGGCTGAAGGTGCCTGCTCCCCCACCTGCCCTGCCCATCGCCGGCGTGTGGAGAGTACGGTTTACCCCTGGATGGGGCGCGCCGTCGGAAGTGGTCTTTACCAAACTCATTTCGTGGAGCAAGCATGAACACCCGGGTATCCGCTATTTCTCCGGTACGGCGACCTATCGTGCGATGGTGCGTATACCGGCGAGCCTGCCGCGTTCAGGGCGGCGCATCTACCTGGACCTGGGACGCGTCGAGGTAGTCGCATCTGTTCGCGTCAACGGAAAACATGCCGGTGTGTTGTGGAAAACACCTTATCGGGCGGAGGTTACCGGACTTCTTCGCCCCGGTGAGAATCTGATAGAGATACAGGTTGCCAACCTCTGGGTAAACCGTATGATTGGCGATGAACAGATGCCTGAAGACAGCAGTCGCAACCCGGACGGTACTCTGCGCGAGTGGCCTACCTGGTTACTGGAAGGGCGTCCAAGTCCCACGGGACGATATACGTTTACCACATGGAGGTTGTGGGCGAAGGACCCTCCCCTGCAACCTTCGGGATTGCTGGGGCCGGTGCGGCTTCACGCTACCGGGTGGCTTACCCTCCGATAATCAAAACAGCCCGAAACCCCGGTTTCGGGCTGTGTCTTTGCTATGCCCGAGATGTTCTTGCGTCTGGTGAGGCTCGGCTGCCCAATTCGCTCTCGATGCGCTGTACGATATCTTGTGAGCGCTCGATCAATCGCTGCACCTCGCTAATTTCGCTCTGCGCTCGCTCATGGCGCAGGGCAAGGTATGCCGCTACCCCTACGCCTACCATCGTGGCGACAGCCAATCCCAGCCACAGCCCGAGACGGTTCTTGCCCATCGCATTCCTCGCTTTCGGGTTACAGCTCGTAGCGTTTCTCGCCGCCCGCCTCTTTGGACTTGAAGATGCGCTTCACGAAGGAGATGAGTTCCATCGGGTTGAACGGCTTGGTGAGGTACAGGTCCGCGCCAGACTGCCACCCGCGGAACACATCTGCATCCTGCGCTTTCGCGGTTAGCATGATGACCGGCAGGTCGCGCGTTTCGGGATTCTTGCGCAGGGTCTGTAGCACCTCGAAACCGTCCATGTACGGCATCATCACGTCCAGTACCACCAGGTCTGGTTTCTCGGCAGCGACCTTCTCCAGCGCGTCCTTGCCGTCAGCAGCGGTCACCACCTCGTATCCGTGCCTTTCCAAATTGACCTGCACCAGACGGCGAATGTGTGGCTCGTCGTCTACCGCGAGAATCTTGTATTTGCGTTCCATCAGTCGCGCCTTTCCTCCTCTATCCTCCCATCAGGCTTGTGTGCCCTCGTGTTCGTTCCTTAATCATGCTATCATACCTGTCGGTAGATTGTCAACAGGTCTGCATAGTATACATAAATACACTATTCCCGATGTTTTGCGCGCGTCACCTGTTGCAGGGCGTTGAGGTGTTTCTGTCTGCACTCCGTCAGCGTCGGCTTCCACGTCGTTTGCAGGAAGCCCAGTAACCTCTCCGGCGGTACGTTTTGAGTACAGAACTGTACGGTACGCTCGAAATTCACATCGTTCGACCAGTTGCTGCCGGTCGGTATCTGCTCGAAGCCGTGTTGCGCCAGTTCGATGTACGTGCGCACCGCGACATCCTGCGGGTCAAACCCATCGCCGTAGTACCAGTTGCTCTGCAGCACCGAACGAGGCATGTTTTGTAGAAAAGCCTCCGGGTGATGCCAGTAATAATCCGACCATATCCATGCGCGCACGCCATGCCGTTCTACTTGGTCCACCAGAAAGCGAAAATCTTCCCACCAGAGTTCGTGCTGCCGAACGACCGCATAGGCATAATGCCTCTGATGCTCCCATGTTTCTTCATCCATACCCAGGTGGAAGAAGCGAGGCTGTTCGAACAGATCGACGACCTCTTCAATCAGGTCCCGGCACACAGCATAATATCGCGGCGTGGAGACACAACGGGAGTACTCGCCCATCCACGCATCATGTGCAGTGGAGAAATTGAGTTTGGGAACAGGCTCCAGCCCTCTTTCCCGGAGGCGTTTCAGTTCTTCCTTCAGCCTTGTGGTACTCCACGCGCCCTGGACGGCGATTTCAGGATGAGAACGATATTGCACCCCATCGCCAAGGTCTATAACCACCATATTAACTCCGACACGAGGCATCTCATCCAACAGCTCATTCCACAGTCCGTCGTCAAAACGCAGGGTGGGCTGGTAGATACCGTAGCCTTCCCACTCTGGCGCATGACGGTCGCACCACATATTGAAACTCAGGTGCAACAGATAAGCCCAAATGGTGCTTTGATTGCTCACCGACGGGGCTCCTCCTCTCCCTGGAGATACCTGTTTATTAATTTCGCCACAGGTGAGAGCTTCTCCTGCTGAGGCAGGAACAAAGCGCAACTTTGCCAAAGTACTAAAACGGTTAAGTACCCTATCTCAATGGTTAAGGAGGTTCGCTGTGGATAGAAGAAGCTACCTGTTGCCCCTGCTACTTGTGGCAGTAGTGGGTTGCTACGCCCAGACCTCTGCCCTACGCCAGCCCGCACGGGCGGCTCTGATGTGGGTGTGGTGGGAAGGCGAAAAGCCTTCAGCGACCAACTTCCCGAAACGTCACTCCTTTGCACCTGCTAATCCGCAGGAAGCCAGTGTGTTGTCTGAAGGCGAGTGGATTGGCGCGGACGGCAACTACGGCGGCAAAACGCTGTTTCTGGAATATGAAGTAAAGGTACCGCAAACCGGCAACTACTTTTTCTTCGCCCGCAAGTTCTGGAAGCATGGTCCCTTCCGCTGGCGATTCGATGACCAGGAGTGGCAGATATGTGGACGCGACGTATCGCTGCTGGACGAAGCCCCATTACGGCAGTTCGTGGTGGCAAACTGGGTGTCTCTCGGGCAGGTGAAGCTATCGGCTGGAACCCATCGGTTGCGCATCGAGGTGATGCAAAACGAGGGCGCGGTCTGCTTTGACGCCTTCCTGCTCGCCAGCAGCTATATCATCCCACGCGGTAAACTGAAGCCAAACGAAAGGTACAATCTGGCAATGGATGGATGGTTTGCCTTTGAGCCTGCACCGGATGCCTTTCGCCCCTCTCCCATCGATTTGCGATTCTTGAACGAGAAGGTCGCGGGTGAGAACGGCTGGATTGCAGTCAAAAACGGTCGATTCGTGCACAGCAAGACCGGCAGGCCGGTGCGTTTCTGGGCAGTCAACGCCGGTCCCGACATCATCCGCATGGACAGGGCATCGGTGGATTACCTGGCACGTCACCTGGCCAAGTACGGCGTGAACATGGTGCGCATGCATGGGGGCATCTGGCAGGAGAACGACTACACAAAGGTAGACAGGGAGTATCTGGACAAATACTTCTACTTCATCGCTGCGATGAAGCGGGAAGCCATCTACGTTACCCTGTCTATTTACTTCCCTCTGTGGTTGCGGTTCACGCCACAGGACGGCTATGGGGACTACAACTACCAGCATCCTTTCGCCATGCCGTTCTTCAACAAGCGATTTCAGGACGTCTACAAGAGCTGGTGGCGCGAGCTGATGACCACACGCAACCCGTACACGGGCATCGCGCTGAAAGACGAACCGGCGGTTGCAATGGTGGAGTTGATGAACGAGGACTCCTACTTCTTCTGGACTTTCACCCCCTACCAGAACATCCCCGCTCAGCAGATGGAGATACTGGAGAAGGAGTTCGGCAACTGGCTGAAGGCGAAGTACGGGTCGCTGAGCGCGGCGTTTGCGGCGTGGGGGGGCGACCGCATCCGCGGAGATGATGAAGCGGCAGGGCGCGTCGGGTTCATGGGCTTGTGGGAGATGTTCAACCAGCGCAACAAGCGCGCGCAGGACACCGCCGAGTTCCTCGCCAAACACCAGCGCGCCTGGTTCGACGGTATGCGCGATTATCTTAAGAAGGAGCTGGGTTACAAAGGGCTGGTGCAGGCGTTGGATTACCGCCAATGCGCAGATACTGGGTCCTCTGGACAAGTGGAGCAACGCTGGTTGCGACTACATGGACCGGCACGGCTACTTCGGCGGGCCGCATGAAGGCGAGCGGGCGGGCTGGTCATTGAATGTGGGCGACCTTTACGACGACGCCTGTGCCCTCACAGAGGTAGCGAAAGGTTCCCTGCCGCTGATGGATGTTATCTACAACGGTCTACCCTCCATCATCAGCGAGGTGAACTGGACACCGCCCAACCGATTCCGCGCGGACTTCCCCTTCCTGTTCGCCACATATGGCGTGCTGCAGGGCACCGATGGCGTGTATTTCTTCGCGCTCTCCGGTCCCTGGTGGCAGCAGGTACTCAGCAAGTTCTCCATTCAGACGCCGGTGGTGATGGCACAATTTCCTGCTGATGCGCTGGTATTCCGACTGGGGCTGGTGCAGGAGGGTCCAACGGTCGTGGAAGCGAACCTGAAGCTGGCAGACCTCTTCGCCCTGAAGGGCGCACCTGTCTCTCAGGCGGTAAATCTCGACGAACTCCGGGCGAAAGATATCCCCGCCGGGCAAACCGCCCAGGTCCAGCAGCTGGAGGCGATAGACCCTCTCGCCCATCTGGTGGGCAAGGTGCAGATGAACTTTGTGGAGCGCGATACAACGTCGCGAATTGCAGACCTCTCGCGCTACATCGACCGCAACAAAGGCGTTGTACGCAGCGCCACGGGCGAGCTGGCGTGGGATTATCAGCGCGGACTGGTCACGGTAAACGCGCCGAAGGCACAGGGAGTGTGCGGCTTCCTGCAGAAAGCAGGCACCGTGAACCTGCGCGACGTTAGCATCAGCACACAGATGGAGTATGGCACCGTGTTGCTGGTGCCGCTGGATGGGCAACCTTTGCGCACTTCGCGGAAGATGCTCCTGCAGGTGATGAGCGAAGATACCAACTACGGCTGGAGCGCACCGGGCACCGGCAAGAGAGCCATCCAGAGCCTCGGCACCGCGCCGATTAATGTCCGGCGCTTCGCAGGCACGATTACTCTCAGCCGTCCCGACGCTGGCAAGCTGAAAGTAACTCCTCTGGATGCAAACGGGTATCCGACAGGCAAAGCGTCGACGGGCGGCAAAATCACGCTGCAACCCACGGTGATGTACTACCTCATTGAACGATAGCCTGTGAATCGGCTATAATACGGGCGGAGGTGAGCCGCATGGCAACACTGGTGCAAGCGACCTCCGCCCGTCCTCTGCCCGAAGGAAAAATCTCCTACGAGCAGTTCCTGGAGTGGTTGGATGAGGACACCTGGGCGGAATGGGTAGATGGAGAGGTTGTTCTCATGAGTCCGATTAGCGATGAACATCAAGCAGTAGTGAACTATCTCACGACGCTACTCCTCTTTCACACGCTCGAGACCCGTGCTGGCAGAGTACTTACCGAGCCTTTCCCGATGAAGAGCGGTCCCAACCTGCCCGGTCGTTCACCAGACATTCTCTTCGTCTCCGCCGAGCGACAACATCTCATCCAACGGCACTTCCTGAACGGACCTGCCGACTTGGTGGTGGAGGTTATTAGCCCGGAAAGTCGCGCCCGCGACCGAGGAGAGAAATACTATGAGTATGAGCAGGCAGGCGTGAGGGAGTACTGGATCATCGACCCAGAACGCAAGCAGGTGGAGTTCTACGTGCTTTCCGAGAAGGGTATCTATCAGCCGGCCTTTGTGGGACAGGAAGGCGAGTACCACTCTGTTGCGATAGAGGGCTTCTGGCTTCGAGTGGAGTGGCTGTGGGAACGCCCACCAATGATGGAGGTCATCAAAGTATGGGGTTGGGTTTGACGCCACTAGTCGCGATACCCTTTCGCCCCTATCTTCTCCAACGGTATCGGCTTGAAGCCGAGCCGGTATGCGGGCGAGTCGGGTCTCAGTCGATAGTCGTCCTTCTCCGGTGCGACGAACAGCGGGTCGGCAACCACCGAGTGTGCGTCGAATCCGGCATTCAGCCAATCGGCAAAAGTGCCAAAGGGCGTGATACGCCGACTTATTGTGCGCAAATCCGCTCCGCGCAGCCAGTAGAGGTTATAATCCCACTCGCTGAAGCGGTCACGCCGGGTGTCCCATGAGAAGATAAGCGATGCTTCGGGCTTCGAGTAGACCACGATGTTGCGCACAAAGCGGTTGCCCTGCATGAAGTCGTCGCGGGGCTGCAGGCGGATCTGTTCTACCGAGGCATCCAGAAAGATGTTGTTCTCGAACAGGTTGTTTTTGCCCCCGTGTACGCAGATACCCCCGTTCACCGTACGCGCCACGATGTTGCCATAGACTGTCGTGCCGCTGCTGTAGTCGTCCAGATAGATGCCCCAGGAGAAGTAAGGGGTGATAATCCTGCCGTCAGGTGTGCTGGTCATGCCCACCGAATCCAGGATCAGGTTGTAGCGAATGATGTTTCCAGTGTCCTGCTGGTCTCTGCCCAGTGTTTCTATTGCGCCCGTGTCGTTGGTCTCCAGATTGGTGCGGCGCAGGTCGTTGTATTCCACAGTGTTGCGGTGCGACTGCCGTGTCTCGTCCAGCGTCTTGAGAGAAATCGCATAGCGCGGGGTATCCCAGATTGTATTGTGCGCGATGCGGTTGTCACTGCCGGTGATGACGTAGACGCCCGCAACATGTTTATATACCAGCCCCAGCTGCTTCATCACGTTGCCCGCGATGAGGTTGTGATGGGGTTGCGAGTGGTTATCGCCCACGAGGATGACTGCCCCCTGCCCCACTTCCTGCACGCGGTTTTTGACAAACTGCACGCGATGGCTCTGCTCGTCCAGCCGAAGCGCATAGCCGCCCACATGGCGGAACGTGCAATCCCTAACCACACAGTCACGTGCCCCCGACATCCATATCACCGCATCGGCAGGCATGTAGTAGTTCGTGGTGAGGGTGTAGTCGGTGTCCATAAAAGTGAAACCAACAAAACGAAGGTGTTCTACCCAGCGGTTCTGGCCCGGCTCACCCTTCAACACGATGAGGCGGTCTAACCGTGTCAGCACGGCTGGCGCCACAGGAGGCTTCTCGTTCTCAGAGATGTAGAGCAACTCGCCCGTGCGCTTGTCCAGATACCACTCGCTCGGTGCATCCAGCGCCTCGCGCACGTTTTCAATGAAGTAGCGATTGCCGAGCCGTATCTCGTCTGTATAGCCGTCGGGTGGTAAAATCACCCTTCTGGCGTCGTAGTCGATGCGCACAATGGGCGCGATGGCGTTAACCCAGCCCCACGCAGGGAAGATATGTAGCTCCGCGCCGGAGACTTCTCGCCAGCGCGGAATATCTCCCTCGCGGAAAGACAGCACCTCGCGCGAGCCGGGGGGCTGTGGAGTGGCAACGGTCACCTCTTTGCCAATGGCTTCGTCGCAGGCTTCCGCCTGGATGAGCAGCAAGTGCCCTGTTTTGGGCTGTTCCAGACGATACGCGCCCCACCACTCGAAGCCGCCGATGGCGGTTTCGGGGTTCCAATCGCTGTCCTGCACCAGCACAAGCGCGTCCATGTTCAGCCCGCCGCCCAGCAGATTCCGCCATCGCAGCATGCACTCCCCTTTTTCCAGACGCAACTCCGCGACCATCGCCCAACGAAAAGCACCCCAGCCGCCGGTGTTCGGCAGGTTTTGCAGAGTTACCGGTTGACCGTCGTTCACCTGCAAGGCACACCGACCGCTCATATCCGCTGCCTCACCCGTGTTATCGGCGGCGTAGCGCATCCATACCCGATACGTGCCTGTCTCTGGCACACGCACGCGCCACACGAGGGTATCGCCTGGATTGTGGATGTTACCGACACCCTGCCCGAAAACGCCGCGCTCCCATCGCTCCCCATGAAAATCTGCAAACAGCCAGCCGCCAGTCAAGGGGTTTTTCGCGTCGAAGTTAGGATGTCGCGCGCGTATCGCCCAGCGGTTACCCAGCCGCAGCAGGCGCGGTGTCCAGTCGCCGCTTCGCGCTTCGGATACCCGCGCTGACCAAAGTCTATCCCCCACCCTTCGCCAGCCGGATACAACCTTGCCCCCGCTGAGAATGACCTTGCCCGGCTGTTGCGCCCGGTAGGTGACCGGAGCGCGGGCACTGCCTGAATCTTCTGGAGTGAACACCAGCGGCTCGTTCAGGTAATAGACCCCCTGCGCCACAATGACTTCCACCGGCGCAGTAACTCCTCTGGCTCTGACCGTACGCACGGCTTTTTGTGCGCGCTGCAGCGTGGCGAAAGGACCGTCGGTGCGACGGGCGTTCGGTCTCGCAAGCCTGCCCGACCACGCATCGTTGCCCTCGGTCGAGACATAAAAGCGAATGGGTTGTGCCTGTGCCGTCATCAGCGGCAAAGAAAGCAGCAAACACAATATGAGACCGTTGTACATAAGCATCTGCCTCCGTTGAGAGATTTTTCCTCTGCTGCCCGTCTATCGTGCCGTCCGTTGGTAGGTCGGTTCACAGTGAAGCGACCTGTGCGACGCTCTGCCATTGGTCCACCGGTACTTGATAGCGCACCACCCCCTGAATGGGACGGGGTTCGAGAGCCGATGCAGGGTTCTGGATGCACCGCAGACGCGGCTGGCTTGCCGCATCGGTGAGCACATAGAGCCAATATTCGTCGCCAAGGCGTCGTGCCATCATCCACTCGTTGGGGGTCAGCACTAAATCACCCGTTTGGGCGCGCGCTTTCACTTCAATGTAACGCACGCTGCCGTCGGGTGACTCAGAGCGGATGTCGTAGCCGCGGTTCTCGGCAGACACATCGACGGGGGTACGCCCCTGCTGCCGCTCGTACTCCATCGCGACCTGCATCCCGACGGCTTCAATCGCGGCATCGGACTGCATGGGTAACCCTTCGGGCGTGGCGGGTACGACCCGTGCCACGCCGAGCAGGCGCGGCGGCGTGCGGCGAATCGTGCGCTCGCGCTCAATCTGGTTTTCCAGTTCCTGTTTGCGCTGTTCGGCCTCCTCTTTACGGTGGCGCACATTGGCTACCTCGGGCGCAGGCACATTCCGGCTTTCGTAGTCCAGCAGCCGCTCATTCAGCTCGGTGATGCGTCGGTTGAGCGAAGCGATGCCATATTTGCGTTTAATCTGTGCCAGCTGCTCACGATGCGCCTGCAGTTCCGCTTCCAGTGGCTCCATGACCTGACGCATCAGGTAGGTGAGCATGGTCTCCTCGTTGGGCGGCTCGTCATCGCCGGTGGGCGAGCCGGCGGGATGTAAATCCCACAGGATGGAGGGGTTGACGCACTGGGGCGCGCCCTCGCGCGGACAATAAAGCGTCGCCAACCGCTGCGCGGCGATATGGTCGTTTCCATCGCGCAGCTCCACCATGTAGAAATAGAGCCACCCGTCCCGTTTGCCGTCGGGGTCATGGAAGAGGGCACCCTGCTCCAGAGCCGATTGGCTGGAATGCAGAATCCGCTCGACAATCGCCTCCAGCAGGGGATGTCCGGGCGCGATGAACTCCACCCCTTGCTCGCGGGCGATCTCTTTGTGGAAGGTGATGCGCTTGTAGCTGTCCTGCACCTCACCGTACGTGCGCTTAAACGTATGAGGCTGTTGGCGCAGCTCGTAGGGCACCTCGACGCTCCATATCTGGGACGCAGGGCGGCGCGGCTGGATGCCGATTTTGCGGCAACCACGCAGGAAAAACTGCTCCACGTATTCGGGCACGAGCCGTTGCTCACGTGCCCGCCGCTCCTCACCGAGTATCGCTTGCATGTTGATGTGGCGCGTGGCTAACGCTTCCTGCGCGGCTTCGCGCACACGATTGATGAGTTCCTCGTCGGGCGTCGCGGCAATCTGCTTCACAATCTCGTGCCAGCGGCTGGGGTTCGTAATCGCCTCGACAATCAACTCGCGCAGGCTCTTGTCGAGCAGGTCGCCGATGACATCGAACACGCGGTCGGTACCCATCTGCTCTTGGATTTTCCGCAGTTTCTCGAACAGGATTGCCAGCACCTCGCCCTCGCGGGTGTCCTCGGCGACGAGGTTATAGATATGCACCTCGCGGCTCTGCCCGTAGCGGTGGATGCGCCCCATGCGCTGTTCCAAGCGGTTCGGGTTCCACGGGATGTCGTAGTTGACCATCAGCGCACAAAACTGCAGGTTAATCCCTTCACCGCCCGCCTCGGTGGAGACCATCACTTGCGTTTTATGGCGGAACTCGTGTTCGGCGCGGATACGATCGTCCAGCCCCAAACCGCCATGCAGCTCGGTAACGGCGTAGCCCCAATTGCGTAGCTGCTTGACCAGATAGTCCAGCGTATCGCGCGATTCGGTGAACACGAGCAGCTTCTCGCGCGAGTCGCGCAACTGCAGTTCGTCCAGCACCCCGCGCAGTTCGTTCAGTTTCGTCTCGATTTCGCGTTTCTCCGCTTGGCGCGCCAGCTGCACCAGTTCCTGAAGCGTGTCGATTTCGCGCTTCAGCTCGGCTTGCGTGGTGGCGTTGGTCAGCTTCTCCAGCAGTTCGTCTTCTAACTGAACGCGCTCTTGCTCTTCCATCTCTTCCAGCTCGTCTTCGTCGAGGAGCAGCACGCCCTGTCCCTGCTCGGTGAATCGCGTGCCCAGCTCCAGAAACTTTTGCAGGCGGTTGAGGCGTCGCTCCAGCGATTTGCGCGCGGCGTAGATGCTGGAGGCGAAGCGTCGCTGCAGCAAGAGGAGCGCGAAGGCAACATTGCGCTTCTCGCCCTGCATCGCGCGCCCGTATTCCTGCTCCACATACTCCGTGAGCCGATTGTAGAGCCGTTTCTCGTCGTCGCACAGCCGAAAGGTGCGTGTGTAGACACGGCGCGGCGGGAACAACGGTCGCCCGTTGAAGTCCTTCAAATCCTCCTTGAGGCGGCGCAGGAACAGCGGGTTGTCCCGCTGCTGTATCGACTGGTCGAGCATCTCGTTGGTGGCGAAAAAGCCGGGGCGTAAGAGCTCCAGAAAGAGGCGAAAGTTCTCAGGGTCGCCTCGATGGGGCGTCGCCGTCAGGAACAGCAGCCCATGCGTGCGTTGCGAGAGCACCTCGCCCAGCCGATAGCGTGCGGTCTTGTTTGTCTTGGAACCGTATTGGTACGCCGCCATCTTGTGCGCCTCGTCCACTATCACCAGGTCCCAGTGAACTTCTTGCAGCGTCTGCAGCACCTCTTCCTGCTTGGCGAAATCGAGCGAGGTAATCACCTGCGCCTGCTCCTCCCACACATTCCGTCCCCAGTGCGCGTCCAACACCCCGCGGTCAATGATGGCAAACGCCTCGCCGAACTTTTCTTTCATCTCGCGCTGCCACTGGTACTTCAGGTGCCCGGGCACGACCAGCAACACGCGACGCACAATCCCGCGGTACTTCAGCTCCTTGAGCAGCAGTCCCGCCATAATGGTCTTACCCGCGCCGGGGTCGTCCGCCAGCAGGAAGCGCACATCGGGCTGGCGCAGAATGTAGTGGTACACCGCCTCAATCTGGTGGGGCAGCGGGTCGATCTGGGAGACATTGACCGCCAGCAACGGGTCGAACAGGTAGGCGGCGCGCAGGCGGTGCGCCTCGATCCCCAGAAAGAACAGCTCCGCATCGCCTTGCAAATCGCGCACGGGCAGCGTGACGGGACACAGCGACTGCAGCTCATCCGTTGTGAGGATTTCGCGGTAGGTTTTCTCCGTCTCTACCCCTGCCGCAATCAGCTTCCACCGCCCCTGTCCGTCGTAAGGCTCCAGCTTGATAACCTCGACGGGTTCAGGGTAGCGACTGGACTCCAGCACTTGCCCTTCGCGAATCGGTGTGTCCATCCCTACTCTTTCTCCTCATGTTCCACCTGACCGAGTTGCCGCGCCGACTCCGACACGCGCATATCGACCACCTGCTTGGGCAGCTCGCCGTCTACCTCGAACTCTATTGTGAAGGTGAAGCTGCGCCCTGACTCATCGAGTATCGGCTTGATGACACGGGAGAAGACTTCGGAGAACTTGTCGGTGGAGAAGCGGGCGCGCAGGGCGTAGCGTCGGTAGCGAGGTGCGGCCGTCGGCGCGGATGCCGCAGGCGGGGGGAGCAGCTCGAGGCCGCTCTCATTCACAAGGGCAGCGGCGGGCGTTGCCTCGTCAGGGGCGGGTGCGGTACGCATGGACGGCTCCGCAGCGGGCGGCGTGTAGTCGGTGCGCACCGTCGCATCGTACGTACTCTCGCTCAGCGACACAGGCTCCTTGAAGTAGACGCGCTCGCCGATTTGCACGGCGAACAGCCCCTCCTGCACGCCCCGCGCTATCGCCTGCAGCACGACGGTTTCCGACTCCACAATCGGCAGCGAGGGGTACTTGTAGAAAGCGTCGACGACCTCCGCCAGGGGCTTGGAGGTGTCCGCGCCTACGACTTTGTCGCGTATCAGCTGCGGTGAGACGCGGCTGACCAG
>Ga0209162_1002058_pt1 | contig 18360 bp, 20 predicted proteins | sample YNPNPMetaG_FD_187121 | JGI IMG/M metagenome (GOLD analysis project Ga0209162, IMG submission 187121) | Anoxygenic and chlorotrophic microbial mat microbial communities from Yellowstone National Park, USA - YNP NP MetaG (SPAdes) (version 2) ... | reverse complement strand
GATTGGGGCCGGTTTCCTCGCCACCCGCTGTCGAGGGCCTGCCATTGCCAGTCGATACCCTTGAGCTCATCATAGCGTTCCACCAGGATGGCCCACAGCATCCCATCGGCAGTCCCTATGTCCGCCTTGGCTCGCGCAGGGTATCCTGCAATACCAGCGCCAGGCCCCCCATGATGCAGGCATCGAACCCGTGCCGGGCCAGCACCACCTGGGTCGCTTCTCGATTCCAGCGCAGGGCTCGCTTTTGCATCTCTTCTGTCACCGCCGGCAGAAGGAACTCCCAGGCCAGGCTGAGGATGCCGCCAAATACGACCATCTCAGGGTTCAGGGCATTCACCAGGGAGGCGATCCCGATGCCCAGGTGATGGCCTACTGTCTCCAGAGCTTCAAGGGCGACAGCATCGCCGGCGCGGGCCGCATTGGCTACCAGAGGCACCGTCAGCCGGCTCAGGTCGCCATTCACCTGATCCACGAGCTGACTCGGCTGCCCCTGTTCAATGGCCTGCCTCACGTAGCGGAACAGAGCCTGCTGACTTACCTGGGTTTCCCAACAACCTCGATTGCCGCAGTTGCACTGCTCGCCGTCGGGGTCCATGGTCATATGGCCCAGCTCGCCTCCTACCCCGGTGGTACCCCGGCACACCTGGCCGTTGTGGATGATGCCCCCACCCAGGCCTACCCCGGAGCTGACATACAGCACCTCTTCATACCCTCGCGCCACGCCGAGATAGTGCTCCCCCAGGGCTGCCAGGTTGGCTTCATTATCCACAAACACGGGAGCCTCGAACCTCTGTTGCAACAGGGTGCGTATCGGCACATCCTTCCAGCCCAGGTTGGGTGCAAACAACAGGGTACCGGTTGCCTGGTCAACCAGGCCGGGCACCCCAACCGCTACCCCCAGCAGGGTACGACAGGCGGATAGCCCCTGGTCCGTTGCCTGTCGGAGCAGAGCGGCGGCCTGGTCTACAATCGCCTCCTGGCCCATGGCGGGGTTGATCCGGACCTGATGGCGCCAGAGGACCTCGGCGGCAAAGTCGGCTGCGATCACCGAAATAAAGTCCACCCCGATCTCGCCGCTGACCACACAGCCTGCCGCCGGGTTGAGTTTCAGCAACATGGCCCGGCGTCCGGCCATCCCCGCCGCCCCCAGGCCGATCTCGCGCACAAACTGATTGGTGATCAACTCGTTCACCAGGCTGGAGACAGTGGTTTTGTTCAGGCCTGTGATCTCGGCCAGCGCGGCGCGCGAGATCGGCGCATTTTCGCGCAGGTGGTGCAGGATCACCGACAGGTTGATCTGGCGGACCAGGGCCTGATCCCCTGTGCGATAGCGGGTCTGGCGTGACAAGATGGCCTCCTCCCTGGATTTAGTTGGTTGTCACAACCAACTAAATTATACTACAAATTCGGGCCGTTGTCAAGACCCAATTTGAGCCAGTTCCGGTGCCAACCTGGGCCGGGCTCATCTTTTCAGAGCCAACCTGACCGGTGCCGATCTGGAAGGTGCACATCTGGCAGGTGCCAACCTGGCCGGAGCGAATCTGACAGGGGCCAATCTAACCGGAGCGAACCTGGCGGGGGCCAATCTCGAAGGGGCCTTCCTGTTCGGAGCCAACCTGTACAAGGCGGATCTGCGGGGGGCCTGTCTGCGGGAGGCCGGTCTGGGGGGGGCCAACCTGGCCAGGGCCAGGCTGATCCAGGCCGAGCTGTACCGGGTCGGCTTGGGCGGGGCCAATCTGGTGGGGGCCGATCTGCGGAGAGCCGATCTACGTCTGGCCAACCTTCATGGCGCCAATCTGGCCGAGGCCAACCTGGCCGGGGCCAACTTGAGCCGTGCCGGGCTGCAAGAAGCCAACCTGCAACAGGCCGACCTCGGAGAGGCTGACCTGAGCAAAGCCGACCTGTTGCGGGCCAGACTGAACGGGACCGACCTGAAAAAAGCCCGGTTGGAGGTTGCCAATCTACAAGAGGCCGAGCTGAGCCAGGCCAATCTGCTCGAGGCCGATCTGAGTCAGGCGGACCTGAGTCAGGCAGACCTGTCTGGAAGCTGTCTGGTCAGGGCTCGCCTGGCCGAGGCCAACCTGTGCGGGGCCAACCTGGTGAAGGCAAGGCTGACAGGCACCATTTTGCCTGATGGCCGGAAAAAGAGTTGCTTCACCAGCCTCAAGAAGTATACAGGTTCAACCGATCATCATTGACGGTCAGGCGGACAACTGCCCCGTTGGGGCCACCGGATGGTTATGCAGCGAGGGCGGCTGTGAACGGCCAGGGCTATCCCTGTCCATCCAACCCCAGGTCGGAGGCGATCTCCTGCATCGCTCCCAGCACCAGGGGGACATGCTCCGTCCACAGATCCACGCCCAGTTCCTGGCAGGCGTGCTCGATCTCTTCCCGGTTGACCGCGGCGGCAAAGGCCCGGTCCTTCCACTTTTTCTTGACCGACTTGATGTCGGTGATGTCACGGATATCTTTGCTGGGCCGGACCAGAGCCACAGCCACCAGAAAGCCGGTCAGCTCATCAACAGCGACCAGGGCCTTCTCCAGCCGCGATTCGGGCCGGACGCCGGTGTATTCGCCGGCATGGGCCAGCACGGCGTGCACCATCCCCTCCGGCCAGCCGCGCTCGCGCAACAGCCGCGCGCCGACCACCGGATGTCCCTCCACCGACAGGTCGGGGTATCGCTCGTAGTCGAAATCGTGGATCAGCCCGACGAGGCCCCACCGTTCCTCATCCTCGCCGAACTTGCGGGCGTAGGCTCGCATGGCCGCCTCCACGGCCAGCATGTGGCGGATCAGGTTCTGATTGGATGTGTATTCCTTCAACAGTTGCCAGGCTTCTTCACGAGTTGGCATCTGTTCCCCTCTCTTTCTGTGCCGTTTTCAGGCCATCTTGCGGTCAGGCTGACTGGCACAGCGCCTGGTGCGCCTTCTTGAGCCAGGCCGGGATGTCGATCCCCTGCGGGCATTTGTCCAGGCATTCACCGCACTCCAGACAGCCGTCGGCCCGCGCCCCTTCCTCCAGCCAGCCGTAGAACATTCCGGCCCGCTCCCTGTCGCCGTACATCAGCAGGTCGTTGTAGATGCTGAACACGCGGGGAATCGCCACACCGTTGGGGCAGGGCAGGCAGTACTCGCAGCCGGTGCATGGCACCGCACATAGCTCCCGGTACCGGGCGCGCACCTGGTCAATGATCGCCAGTTCGTCCGCGCTCAGCAGCCCGACCCCGGACCGCCGGGCACTCTCGACATTCTCCACCACCTGTTCCATGGTGCTCATGCCGCTGAGCACCACGCTCACCTCCGGCTGGTTCCACAGCCATTGCAGGGCCCATTCGGCGGGCGAACGTTTGACGGGCGCACTGTCCCAAATCGCCTGGATCGGCGGTGGCACAGACCTGGTCAGCAGGCCGCCGCGCAACGGCTCCATGATCACCACGGCCAGCCCCTGGCCGGCGGCGTACCTCAAGCCCCTGACACCGGCCTGGTACTCCACATCCATATAATTCAGTTGGATCTGGCAGAATGTCCACAGATCGGTGGCGTCCACAATCTCTTGAAAGACCTCATAGCGATCGTGGAAGGAAAAGCCCAGATAGCCGATCCGGCCGTCGGCCATAGCCCCTTCTGCCCAACGCAACACACCCAGATCACGCATCCTGGCCCAGCTTGTGGCGTCCAACGAGTGGAGCAGATAAAAGTCAATCCGATCTGTCTGGAGCCTGGCCCGCTGTTGGTCGAGGAAACGATCAAAATCTTCGGCCTGTTCGACCTTCCAGCAGGGCAGTTTGGTGGCCAGTCTGATCCGTTGCCGATATCCCTCTTGCAGGGCGCGGCCCAGAAAGGCCTCGCTCGTCTCCCGGTGGTAGGGATAGGCGGTGTCCACGTAATTCACGCCCTGGTCAATGGCGTAGCGGATCAGGCGTGTTGCTTCCGGTTCATCAATCCTGCCCGGATTGTTGTCAAGGATGGGCAGGCGCATGGTGCCAAAGCCGAGGGCGGATGGTTTCCAGTTCAGCCGGCCAAATGGGCGATAGTTCATACCACACCTCCAGACGGCCGGGCAGCCGACGGCATTGCCGTCGGCTGCCCGGCCGGGCTGTCATTCCGCCGGATAAAAGTAAACATCCGTTGGTTTGAACTTGCTCAGGCGGCGGAAGCGGCCTTTGACCTTCATCCCGATCCAGTGCGGGCCGGCCTCTGCCGGGTTGACGCCGATCAGGCGTGCCAGGAAGAGGGTGTTCACGCCGGGAAACTCGACCTGAATCAGCACAAAGGGGCATTCGGGCAGGAACTCTTCGCTGCCAAAGTGACACACGGTAAAAGCGTGGATTGTGCCTTCAGCCGGGATCTCGACCCACTCGGTCTCGTTGCCGGTGTACATGTCGTGGCCGCGCGGCGTGCCGTAGGTATAACCTGTCTCCGGGTCCCGAGTCACCAGAAACCTGCCGTTGGCTAGGCCGGCAAAGAAGGGTGAATCCTGGGCGTAGGAGTGCAGGTAGGTGATGCTGTAGGGTTGCTCGATCAAGATGGGGGCCATCTTTTTCAAGCTGGCCAATGCCGCTTCGTTCAGCTCGGTGGGGAAAGGGACATTATGCAGGATATAGCCGCCAAAGCTTTCTTCCATCCTGTCCTCGGTCATGTTACTCCTCCTTCTCCAGGATGCTGACCGTCACATAGGTTCCGGTCCCGGCATGGCTGTGGATGGCCCCTCGTCGTGCATGGGGGACCTGGAGAGTCGGGTTGCCGAAATGTTTTTCGATGGTCCCCTGGCACTGCCAGATGGCAAACACGGCCTGCATCAGGCCTGTTGCGCCGACCGGATGGCCACAGGCGATCAACCCGCCACTGGGGTTGACCGGACAGACCGGCTTATCAGGCAGGTTGAGGCCATAGTCAATGCCGGGCATGAACGCTTTGCCGCTGGCCGCGAACGGGCCACCTTCTCCATAACGGCAAAGCCCCATATCCTCGTAGGTCTGGATCTCAGAGCTGGTGTAGGCGTCGTGCAGTTCCACGAAATCGATCTCGTGCAGCGGATCGGTGATGCCGGCGTTCTTGTAGGCTTCTTTGGACCCCATCCGGCCGGCGCGGAAGGAATGGACGCCCGGATAGCGGAAGCCGCGATCCCACAATTCCTTGTAATAGGCCCGCGTCTCGGCTGTGTCCTCGTGAGGGAGCAGGTTATACTTCAGGAACTCCTCATAGCTCTGGTGAGGACGGTCAGCCATGCGCATGGCATCGGTGCCACGCCCGATGCCGGTCACCCGCACACGGGGAATGCGCCGCCCGCTGGCTTTTTCCAGTCTGGTCAGGCCCTCTTCAGAGCAGAGCACAGCACAGGCCGCCCCGTCGGACATGACGCAGATATCGAGACGGGTGAGAGGCCAGGCGACCATGGGGGCGTTGCGCACCTCGGCGATGGTCAACCGCTGCCGCTTCTGGGCGTACGGGTTGTAATAGGCGTTCATGTGGTTCTTGACCGAGACATGGGCCATCTGCTCCGGCGTGGTGCCAAATTCCTTCATGTGACGGGTGACCATCATGGCATAATAGCCGGAATAGAAGCCGCCGACCGGATAGTCAAAACTGACATCCGAGGCCAGGGCGATGAACTCGTTCCCTTTCCAGGTGGCCACATGGCTCATCGTCTCGAAGCCGTAGGCCAGGCAGACATCCATATAGCCGGAAGCCACCGCCTTCCATGCTTCCTGGAAGCAGATGCCTCCGGTCGCCCCCCCTCCCTCCACCCGATGGCTGGGTTTGGGACACAGGCCCAGGTAGTCCTGGACCATAATGCCGGCCATCAGTTGTCGGGTAAAGTGATCAGAAAAGTAGGAAGCCACACTGCCGTCCACGATCTCGACAAACTGACGATGGGTCAGGCCCAGGTCGGCGATGGCATAGTCGTACGCTTCTTTGACCAGGGCCGGGAAGGTCTTGTCCGGGCGGGCTTTGGCAAATTTGCTGACCCCGCCCGCAACCGCATATACAGGCCGCATTGAGTTACCCTCCTTGTAGAATGACCAATGACGAATGACCAACGGCCGATGGCCTCATGATGTTTCGATGGACATCACCTCCTTGTTCCTGACCGGAATCGGGCCGCGCCGGCTACCTGCCGAACCGGGCCCGGAGGATCCCCTCCAGGGTCGGCTGGCCGATGACCTGGAGTTCGTAGCGCACCCGCTGATGGGGGCGGTGAATGTGCAGCAGACGGCCCAGGTCTATCGGGGTGGCGATGATCACCAGGTCGCACGGCGTGGCGTTGATCGTCTCTTCCAGTTCGCGCATCTGTTGTTGGCTGTAGCCCATGGCCGGCAGCACATCGCCGGTGGTGGGATATTTTTTGTAGGTTTCGACGATGGAGCCGACGGCATAGGGGCGTGGGTCTATGATCTCCGCCGCGCCAAAGCGCCGGGCCGCGACCACCCCTGCGCCGTAGGCCATCTCGCCGTGGGTCAGGGTCGGACCATCTTCGACGACCAGCACCCGCCTGCCGCAGATGGCCTCGGGGTCCTCGACAAAGATGGGGGATGCCGCTTCGACAATGGTGGCCTTGGGATTGACCTGGCGCACATTTTCGCGCACCCGGGCGATGTTGGCCAGATCGGCGGTGTCCACCTTGTTGATCACCACCACATCGGCCGCGCGCAGGTTGCTTTCGCCCGGATAGTAGGTCAGCTCGTGGCCGGCGCGGTGTGGATCGGTGACGGTGATGTGCAGATCAGGGTTGTAGAACGGCAGATCGTTGTTGCCACCATCCCAGACGATGATGTCCGCCTCGTTCTCTGCCTGGCGCAGGATGGCTTCATAGTCCACCCCGGCATAGACCACCACTCCCCGGTCAAGGTGCGGTTCGTACTCTTCGCGCTCTTCGATGGTGCAGTGGTACCTGTCCAGGTCGGCATAGTCGGCGAAACGCTGCACCTTCTGGGCCACCAGGTCGCCATAGGGCATCGGGTGGCGGACGGCAACCACACGGTGGCCCATCTTTTGCAGGGTGTCGCACACGTGGCGGGTTGTCTGGCTCTTGCCGGAACCGGTGCGCACGGCGCAGACGGCGACCACCGGCTTGTTGCTGTGGAGCATGGTGTGCCGGGTGCCCATCAGCCGAAAGTCGGCGCCAGCCATCAGCACCTGGGAGGCCTTGTGCATGACATATTCGTGCGACACATCCGAATAGGCAAAGACAACCTGGCCGATCTGATATTTCTGGATGAGGCTGACCAGTTCCTCTTCCGGGTAGATGGGAATGCCGTTGGGATAGAGGTCGCCGGCCAGCTCCGGTGGATAGAGCCGCCCTTCGATGTTTGGGATCTGGGTGGCGGTAAAGGCCACAACCTCGTACCTCTCCCGGGTGCGGAAGAAGGTGTTAAAGTTGTGAAAGTCGCGCCCGGCGGCACCCATGATCAAGACGCGCATACGGGACATATTTTGGTTCCTCCTCGACCTGTTTTGTCGTTTTGGGGTCACTACCTATCCGCTCCCCTCCCGCAGGTTAGAAACTGGCTGGCAACCCATTGCGGCGCACTTTAATCCGGAGATTGCGCCCAAACCTGCGGGAGGGGAGGCAGTGATTGGTCATTGGCCTGTCAATCAAGGTCAGGCAAGTCTGGCCAGAAGCACTCCGATCTCGTACAGGAGGATCAGCGGCCCCATGACCAGGCTCATGTTCACCGGGTCCACCGTCGGCGTGATCACCGCTGCCAGGATGGCGATGACGACCAGCGCATACTTGCGGTTTTTGCTCAGTGTTTTGGCGTCAATCAGGCCGATCCGGGCCAGAAAATAGACAAACAGCGGCATCTCGAACGACACGCCGATCCAGAAGAGCAGCGAGGTGACGAAGGACAGGTACTCGCCGACGGCCCATTCCTGTTTGATGATGTCGGCCATAAAGCCCTGCAGGAAAGGGATCGCGGCCGGTAACATCACCAGGTAGGCAAAGGCCACACCGGCCACGAAACAGAGGGTCGCGCCCGGCACAAGCAGGAGCAGGGCGCGTTTCTCCTTCCTGGTCAGGCCGGGGGCGATGAAGCGGCCGATCTGGTAGACGATCACGGGCATGGCCCCGATCACCCCGGAGAGCAGGGCCACCTTCATATAGTTGCCCAACGACTCGGTGGGTTTGAGTGCCTGGAGTGTGGCCTGGTCGCCCAGCGGTGCCATCAGGATGAGGAACACCCGTTTGGCAAAGGCGAAACTGGCCGCCGTGGTGATCAGCAGGGCAATGCAGGCGCGGATGAGCCGCGTGCGCAACTCTTTGAGGTGCTCCAGGAGGGGCATCACGGTGGTGTTGGTGCCGGCGCCCTTTTGCGATACGGTCTGGGTGTCACTCACGGCCTGTTGTCTCCGTTGGCTCGCCGGCTATCGGTTCCACCGCCCTGCTCGCTTCTCCTGAGGTGGGAGCCGGTTCGGCGGGCGTGAGTGAGTCGTGGACAAGGGTTGCAGCGGTCTTGACAGGGCTTTTGATCGCCTGTTCGGCGGCTGACAGGGTCTGGCCGATCTGTCCTGCCTCCTCCGTCACCTGCTTCAGTTCCTGGATCGTGTCCTCCAGGGCGGCGGCTTTGATCACCGCTTTCCCCAGGTCCTGAGGGATGGAACTGACCGACTCGACCGCTTCCCGGATCTCCAGGGCGTTCCTTTGCAGTGACATCAGCTCTGGGCCCAGGTCGCGGGTCAGGTTGTTGTAGACCTTGCGCACCTCGCGCAGGGTCCTGGCCAGCTTGCGGCCCAGCTCGGGCAGCCGCTCCGGGCCGACGACCAGCAGCGCCAGCAGCAGGATCAAGAGCAGCTCGCCGATGCCGATGTTGCTAAAGAGATTCATCGCTTGCTCAACGCAGCTTCCCTGGCCACCAGGGTGCCCAACACGCCGTTGACAAACCGGCTGGAGCTATCGCTGCCGAACTGCTTGGCCAGTTCGACCGCTTCGTTGATGGCTACCTTGAGCGGGATGTCTGGCCGGAACAGGATCTCGTAGATGGCAATGCGCAATACGTTGCGGTCTATGATCGCGATCTGGTCCACAGGCCATTCCGGCGCATAGCGCCCGATCAGGCTGTCCAGTTGGGGGCGATGGGCCTGGATGCCCAGCACCAGGTCGCGGGCAAACTGGGCAACCGGTTCAGGCAGGTTGGCTTCGGCCAACCGCCGCTCGATCACCGCCGCCGGCGGGTGCCCGGCGCAGTCAACCTCGTACCATGCCTGGAGAGCCAGGACCCGTGCCTGGTGACGCACCTTCATCGCGCCGACTAGCCCCTCTCCAGGCTCTCACCGGACGCAGGTTCGACGGCGATCTCTTCGATATGGACATTGACCGCGCCGACCTGCATGCCGACGATATGCTCGATGGCGCGGGTCACTTCCCGTTGTACCTGCCGGCCCATCTGTAACAGGTCCACATTGCGCCTGGCGGTGAGGTAGACCTCCACATTGACCTGGTCCTCTACGACCTCCACTTCCACGCCATGCCCAACGGTGTGCAGGCCCAGCAGGCGCTTCACCCCCGGCACGCGATCGCTCAGGTGGGCGACGCCGGGCACTGAACCGGCCGTCTTTTGGACGATAGTGACCAGCACATTGGGCGCGATCGTCACTTTGCCCAGATTCTCATCCACCGCCTCATCCCCCTGGGCGCTCACAGCGCCAGGCCCCCATCCACGGCCAGCACCTGGCCGGTGATAAAGCTGGCCTCGTCAGAAACGAGAAAGGCAACGGCGGCGGCCATATCCTCCGGGGTTCCGGCGCGGCCCAACGGGGTGCGTTCAATCGCCTGCTGGACCAGCTCCGGCGGCAGGGAGGCGGTCAGGTCGGTGGGCACATAGCCGGGGGCGATGGCGTTGCAGGTGATGTTGCGCGAGCCCAGTTCTTTGGCCACCGTCTTGGTCAGGCCGATCAGCCCGGCTTTGGCAGCCGCATAGTTTGCCTGGCCGGGATTGCCGGCCAGCCCGGACACCGAACTGATGTTGACAATGCGACCATATTTCTGCCGCATCATCGGTCGGGCTGCGGCTTTGATGCAGTTAAAGGCCCCCTTCAGGTTGGTGTCAAGGACGGTGTCCCAGTCCTCTTCGCTCATGCGCATAATCAGCGTGTCACGGGTGGTGCCGGCGTTGTTGACCAGGATGTCCACCCGGCCAAAGGTTTGCCGGGCGGCTTCGATCAGCGCCTCGGCCTGGGCCATATCGCTGACATCGGCCTGGACGGCGATGGCCTGACCGCCGTGGGCCTGGATGTGGGCCACCACCTCCTCAGCGGCGGCCTGGTTGCCCCGGTAATTGACCACAACCCGGGCGCCTGCGGCGGCCAGCCGCAGAGCGATGGCCCGCCCGATACCCCGCGACCCGCCGGTGACGATGGCGACTTTGCCGGTGAGATCCATCGCTGACTCCTTCAATTTTCCCTCCGCCTCATTTCCAGGCTGCTACCCCGGCCACATTCCCTACGCTGACCGCTTCCACCCCGGCGGCGATCCGCCCTACCAGTTTGGTCAGCACATCCCTGGGGCCGATTTCGAGAAAACGGGTTACTCCCTGCCCGACCATCCATTGCACCGAGTCGGTCCAGCGCACCGGCCAGGTGAGCTGCCCGGCCAGCTCGTCGCGGATCTCCTCCACACTGCGGAGCGGGCGGGCGCTGATATTGGCCACGACCGGCATCCGGGGGGGGCGCAGGGGGGTAGCCTCCACGGCGGCGCGGTACTCCTGGACGACGCCGGCCATCAGCGGTGAGTGGGCGGCGATGCTCACTGCCAGGGGGACGATCCGCTTGCAACCCCGTTCCCGCAGCAGATCGCCGGCCCGCGCCAGGGCCTCCCGGTCACCGGAGATGACCACCTGCCCGGGCGAGTTATAGTTGGCGATCTGCACCGGTCGGCCGGTCTCCGCACTGGCCTCGCGGCAGGCCTGTTCCACTTCGGCTTCGTCCATCTTGAGCACGGCCGCCATGCCGCCTGGACTTTGCTCGCCGGCCAGCTTCATCAGCCGACCCCGCTCCCGCACCAGGCGCAATCCGTCGGCAAACTCCATCGCTCCGGCAGCGACCAGGGCTGTCAGTTCGCCCAGACTATGGCCGGCGGTCATGGCCGGCGAGGGCAGCCGTCCTTCCACCTCCAGGGCCCGCAGCACTGCCAGACTGGTGCAAAAGATCGCCGGCTGGGTGTTGAGGGTATCATCCAGCGCCTCCTGGGGCCCGGCGAAGCACAGGGAGGACAGGGCAAAGCCCAGGATCTCATCTGCCTGCTCATAGAGCTGTCGGACCTGGGGATAAGCCTGGGCCAGGTCGTGGCCCATCCCCACCTCCTGAGACCCCTGTCCCGGAAACAGCAGTGCAATTTTGCTCATTTCGCCGCTCAGCAATATCTAATATCTAATACCAACTATCTAGTACAGAAGCCATTTGATATTGGATATTGGATATTGGATATTGGATATTATTGCTTTGCAAGCTGCCGGGCAATCACCATGCGCTGGATCTGGTTCGTGCCCTCGTAGATCTGCAAAATCTTGGCGTCGCGCATCAGCTTTTCGACCGGGTAGTCCCGCATGTAGCCGTAGCCGCCAAAGATCTGCACGGCGTTGGTTGTCACCTCCATGGCCGTGTCGGAGGCGAAGCACTTGGCCATGGCCGCCTTGTCGGTAACCTTCATGCCCTGGTCGGCCATCCAGGCCGCCTGCCAGGTGAGCAATCGGGCCGCTTCGATCTTGGTGGCCATGTCGGCCAGCATGAACGAGATGCCCTGGTTGTTGATGATCGGTTCGCCAAACTGTCGCCGGGTACGGGCATATTCCAGGGCATACTCCAGAGCGGCCCGCGCCACCCCAACGCTCAACGCCGCCACGCCGGACCGGCCAAAGTCGAGCACCTGCAGGGCGATGCGGAAGCCATGCCCCGGCTTGCCCAGCAGATTGGCCTGGGGCACGCGCACATTCTCAAAGGTCAGCTCGGCCGTGTTCGAGGCCCGCTGGCCCATCTTGTCTTCGACCTTGGTGACGCGGATGCCGGGGGTGTTGGCCGGCACCAGGATGGCCGATACACCCCGTGGCCCTTTCTCCGGGTCGGTCAGGGCAAAGACGGTCATGATCTCGGCCAACCCGCCGCTGGTGATAAAGCACTTCTGGCCGTTGATGACCAAGTCATCGCCATCGGGCAGGGCGGTGGTCTTGATGGCACTGGCGTCCGACCCGGCTTCCCGTTCCGTCAGACAGAAAGCGGCCAGCTTGCCCCCTTCGGCGGCGGGGCGCAGGAACTTTTCTTTCTGCTCCTCGTTGCCGAAAAACTGGATGGTGGCCAGGGCCAGGCTGTTGACCAGGAGGGTAATGCTGATCCCGGCACAGGCTGCTCCCAACTCTTCGGCGATGATGACGCTCTCCAGAACACCGTAGCCCATGCCGCCATATTCCCGGGCAATGGTGACATTCAGCAGGCCCGCCGCCCTGGCTTTGGGGATGATGTCGAGGGGCACTTCAGCCCGGCGGTCGTATTCGGCGGCGATGGGCAGGATCTCCTCCCGCGCGAATTTGCGCGCCCGGGCCTGGATCTCCAACAGATCATCGGACAGAGAAAACCCGATCATCGGCCTCTCCTGTTTTCATCTTCTGCCGTACCTGTTCAGGTGCCAGGCACCTGAAACCTGGGGTGCCGGTTATTTCTTCTCGGCTTTGACTTCCACGACTTCGATGCCCTTGTAGGTGCCGCAGTAGGGACAGACCTGATGCGGCAGGCGCATCTCGTGGCACTTGGGGCAGGGCACCAGATTGCTGGCCCGGAGCGCCAGGTGGCTGCGTCGCCGGCCCTTGCGGCCTTTGCCCAGTTTGCGTTTGGGTAGTGCTCCCATGATGAAAACCCCCTTTCTTGACCGTTCCTCAAATCAACTATCGGATAACAGCGCTTGCAGTGCTGCCCACCGCGCATCAACAGCTTCCTGCTCACACCGGCATTCCCCCAGGTTGCGGTTCCCGCCACAGCGCGGACACAACCCGGCGCAGTCAGGGCGGCACAGAATCTTGTCCGGCAACGCCAGCCACAGCCCCTGGCGGACCACCTCGCTCAGATCGAGGATATGGTGCTCGTCAATGCGCAACGCTTCGTCGAGGTCCTCTTTGGGCACCCGGTCCAGCGGCACATCCTCCATCCGCACCACCGGGTAAAACTCTTCCTCCAGGTTAAGCTCGACCTCCACATCGCACGGCTCCAGGCAGCGCAGGCATTCCCCCCTCAGGGTGGTGTGCAGGGTGCCGGTCACCAATACCCCCTGACTGGTGCGCGTCAGAGTCACCGACCCGACCAGGCGGTGGACCGCGACCAACTCGGGGTCCAGGTGGCCGATCTCCTCGTCAAGATCGTACTGGCGACGCCCCCCGGTTGGCCCTTTCAAAAGCTGGGCCACATTATACCGCATCGCTGTTGCCAACTCCCTCCTGCCGGGTCGCCCCATTATAGGTCAGAGTAGCCTGCATGTCAAAATAGGCTGCCTGCACCGCACAGGGTTCAGAGTTTCTCCGAAAACCGAAAATCAGGAAAGTCCATGGAAATGCTCCCACCGGGTGACTGTCCGCCCTGCGCCCCGGCCGCGGGTGCCGGCTATGGCCCTTCTGTCAACTCTTCGGTGTGCGAGAGGGCCTCCAGGCCGTTACGTACGGTCCGCATCAGGGCGGCGATCTGCTCCTGCACAACCCCTAACTGCTCGTCCAGGCTGCTCAGCACCTCGCGGGCATATTGATCGGCTTCATTCTTGAGGTTGCTTGCTTCTCGCTGTGCCCGTTGGAGGATCGTCTGCCCCCGCTGGTCGGCCAGGCGGATGATCTCGTGCTCCTCGACCAGCCTGGCTGCTTCCTCCTGCGCCAACTGCACGATGCGGTGGGCTTCCTCTTCGGCCTGGGCGATGATCCGGTCGCGCTCCTGCTGGATCCGTTCCGCCTGTTTGATCTCCTGGGGGATGGAGGTGCGCATCTGGTCAATCACGTCGAGAAAGTCATCTTCGTTGATAACCAGATAAGTGCTCAGGGGCACCTGCCAGCTCTCGTTCAGCAGCCGTTCCAGGCGGTCAATGAGGTGGTAGATGTTGCTCATGGGAGTCCCCTCCTTTCTTGCCTTCGTCGTGTCCGGCGTTCAGTCTCGCAGCGAGACCAGTTTGACCGATTCCTCTCCTCTGTCGCTGCCCGCTTTGAATTTGGCCTGCAAAGCGTCGGCGACGTGTGGTGGCACCATGCCGGCCACGCACCCGCCCAGCATGGCGATCTCTTTGACGGTGCTGGCGCTGAGGAAGGCATATTCCTGGCCGGTCATCAGGCATACAAACTCGATCTCCGGGGCCAGCTTTTTGTTGGTCAGCGCCATCTGGAACTCCAGCTCAAAGTCGGAAATCACGCGCAGGCCACGGACGATGGCCTGCGCCCCGATCTGCCGGGCAAACTCCACGGTGAGCTGGTTGTAGGTGGCCACGCTGATGTTGGGGATGTGCTGAAAGGCTGCTTCGATCATGGCCCGGCGTTCCTGGGTCGAAAAGAGCAGGCTCTTCAGCGGCCGGTCGTAGATGGCGATGGTCAGGTGGTCAAAGAGAGCGGCAGCGCGCGTGGCGATGTCTATGTGGCCGTTGTGCACCGGATCGAAGGTGCCGGGATAGATCGCTGTGGACATCGTTGCCTCCGTTCAGGTTTTAACTCAAATCTCCCTGTCCCTGCCAGAATTGGGCGACCTGAGCAGCCAGGAGCTGGTGTTCCGGTTTGCTCAGGGTGGGGTCTTCCTGAAAGAGAAGTTGGGCTTCGGCCCGTGCCTGCTCCAGGACCTGCAGGTTGCTCAGAGCGGCCAGGCGCAGGGTCGGCAACCCGCTCTGCCGCACCCCGAAAAAGTCACCCGGCCCGCGCAGTTCCAGGTCTTTCTCCGCCAGAACAAAGCCATCCTGGGTGTCCTCGATGGCTTTCAGCCGCTCCCACGTCGCTTTCGTCTGGGGATCGTCCGGGGAAGCGGCATCCGACAGGAGCAGGCAATAGGACTGGTGGGCGCCCCGGCCCACCCGTCCCCGGAACTGATGCAGTTGGGCCAGGCCAAAGCGGTCGGCCCCCTCGACCAGCATCACCGTGGCGTTGGGCACGTCAATCCCGACTTCGATCACCGAGGTAGAGACCAGGATGTCTATCTCGCCCTGGCGGAAGCGGGCCATGACTTCGTCCTTCTCCCTGGCTTTCATCCGCCCGTGGAGCAACCCCAACCGCAGGTCGGGGAAGACGGTGTGCTGCAGACGTTCATACTCCTCCACGGCGGCGCGGGCTTGCACTTTGTCCGACTCTTCGATGAGGGGGTAGAGGATAAAGGCCTGTCGTCCTTTTTCGATCTGACTGCGCAGGAAGGTATAGGCCCGTTCCCGCTCACGGGGCAGCAGCCAGCGGGTCTCAATCGGTCGGCGGCCGGGCGGCAGCTCATCCATCACCGACAGGTCCAGGTCGCCATAGAGGGTCAGGGCCAGGCTGCGGGGGATGGGGGTGGCGCTCATCACCAGCACATGCGGCGCACGGCCTTTGCTCCGCAGGGCACCTCGCTGGACCACGCCGAAGCGATGCTGCTCGTCCACGATCACCAGCGCCAGATCGTGGAAGGTGACATGCCGCTGGATCAGGGCATGGGTGCCGACGACGATGTCGGCCTGGCCGGCAGCGATGGCGGTGCAGGCCTGGCGGCGCCCGGCCTGGCTCAGGCTACCGGTGAGCAGCACCACCGAGATCGGCCGGCCCAGGCTCCAACCCGGCGAACCGGCCAGCAGCTCCGAGATGGTGCGGTGGTGTTGCTCGGCCAGGATCTCGGTGGGGGCCATCAGCGCGGCCTGTTTGCCGGCGGCCACGGCCATCAACATGGCCGCGGTGGCGACGACCGTCTTGCCGGACCCGACATCGCCCTGCAACAGGCGGCTCATGGGTTGGGGTTGGGCCAGGTCGTGCAGGATGTGGTCCATGCTGCGTTGCTGGGCGGCCGTGAGCTCGAACGGCAGCGAGTGCAGGAACTGGTCCAACAGGGGGCGCTGGATGGGCAGGGGGGTCCCTTCCTGGTTCTGCCAGTTGTGCCGCCGGTGGAGCAGGCCCAACTGGATGAAAAAGAATTCGTCAAAGGAGAGGCGGCGGCGGGCCTCCTGGGCCAACTGCTGGCTGTCGGGAAAGTGGATCTGCCGGATGGCGGTGGGCAGGTCCATCAGGCCGGCCCGCGAGCGCACCCTTTCGGGCAGATGATCCGGCAACCGGGGGGCCCAATGGTCCACCACTCGCTTGATGATCCGCCGCAACCAGCGGCCGGTGATGCCGCTGGTCAGAGGATAGACCGGCACCAGTCGGGCGGTGTGGATCAACTCCTGTTCCAGCGGCTCCCAGACCGGCGAGCGCAGGATGAGCCGCCCCAGGTATTCGTCCACTTTGCCGCTCAGCACAATGCGCCGGCCCGCCCGCAACTGGCGGGTCAGGTACGGCTGGTTGAACCACACCGCCTCGATCGTTCCCGAGGCATCGGCGATGATGCTGCTGACGATGGCTGCTCCGCTCCGCGTCTGACGGGTTTTGGTCTCCCAGATCGTGCCGATGACGGTGGTCTCTTCCCCATATTCCAGGCGGTTGATCGGCTTGAGGGTGGAATAGTCGTCGTAGCGGTGGGGAAAGTGGTAGAGCAGGTCGCCCACCCGGGCGATGCCCAGCCGTTGCAACCGGGCGGCATAGGCGCTGCTGATGCCGGGCAGGGTGGTGACCGGGGCATCGAGGCCGGTGGCCGGGCGCCCGGGCAGGGGAGGGGGCGGAGCGGCTGCCGGCTCTGGGGCGATGGCCGCCCCTGGTTCAGGCTGGCGCACCGTCGGGGCCGGCTCGCTCTGTTCCAGCCAGGTGAGGATGTCACGCACCATCTCGGCCCGGCGGTTCTGGTCGGCGGCTGTGTAGCGGCCCAGCAGGTCGGCTATCTGACCGATGCGGCTGCTCTGCCCCTCATCCCCGGTTTCCGCCAGGGCCTCCTCTCGCCAGCGACGGGAAAAGTTTTCCAGGCCGCCGATGACCGCCCGGTCGCGGTAGCCCTGGCTCTGTTCCAGTTTCAGGATTTTGCTCAGTTTCTCAAACGCTGATGACATAAATAAGTCCCCGAGAGCTTGTCTGAAAAGCCTGTCACCGATTTACCTGCTCGATTTTGCTTTTCGGTTGCCTCTCGCTGTTTCAGAGAGGCTCAGGGCATCAGCAGGGCGGTGATGGTGATCTTTTCCCCACCGTACTCCGGCAACCCGCCGCTACGGTCCTCCCAGGCGTCGCCCCGATCCCCGGAGTAGTACAACCGATAGGGTTCCCCGCCGTAGCAGGCCCCGCCACCGACGAACAGCAGGTCGGCCTCCGTCGGGCTGGCGACCAGGGCCTGCACGACGAAATCGGCCGGCAGCCCCGCCGTGATGGGCGTCCAGATGCTCCCGCCATCCTCGGTGCGCCACACGTCAGAGCCGGAGCAGCCGAGGGCAGGAGTGTTGCCCTTGTACACCACCTGGTTATCGGCGGCATCCTGGGCCAGCAGAGTGGCGTTGGTCCCGGTCAGGATGTAGGTCCAGGAGGCGCCGCCATCCCCGGAGCGGAGCACCCCCTGATGAGCCGGGTATTGGCTCCAGGCGGTGGTAGCAGCATAGGCCACTATCGCCGTCGCCCGGTCCGGGAGCAGGGCTTTGACGGAGCAATAATTCCCGGTGATGCCTGGATCGCTCCAGACGATCTCGAAACTCCCGGCCCCTCCCCCGCTGGTGCTGCGGGCGATGACCGGCCGGCCGTTCGACGCATAGTTGTTGTCGCCCCCCACAAAGACCAGGTTCGGGTCTACGACGGAGAGGACCCATACGCATCAAGCTAAGCGACTCAAGTCGCACCTCAGGGGCCTGCGGCCAGGCATCCACCGGCGTGGATGCCTCCGTCCGCGCAGGCGGACGGCCAGGGGCAGAGCAGCGCTCTGCCCCTACCGGCGCGATTTCCAATCGCCCGCGCCTTAACTTGATGCCAATGGGGTCTACGACGGAGAGGACCACGCGCTGGGCCTCATAGGGCCAGGTCGGACCGGAGCCATCCCACACCCGTTCCCAGCTCTGGCCGTGGTCGAGGCTGCGGTACAGGCCGGTGCCGACGTGCCCCTCGCCCCCTTTCGAGCCGGCAAACACGATCTCCGCGTCGCTGGGGTGCAGGGCAATGTCCAGCCACCTCTCGCCAGTGAGGATCTGGGTCCACGACACGCCGCCGTCGCCGCTGCGCCAGCCGTCGCCGCCGCCGATGGCGTACAGATAGGGCATCCCCCGCCGGCCCACCAGCCGGGTCACGGTGCCCAAGGTCTGGCTGCTGATTTCGGTCCAGGTCAGGCCGTCGTCGTCGGAGC
>Ga0209162_1002055_pt1 | contig 18388 bp, 14 predicted proteins | sample YNPNPMetaG_FD_187121 | JGI IMG/M metagenome (GOLD analysis project Ga0209162, IMG submission 187121) | Anoxygenic and chlorotrophic microbial mat microbial communities from Yellowstone National Park, USA - YNP NP MetaG (SPAdes) (version 2) ... | reverse complement strand
CCCCGAAGCACCGGCTCCGCCGGGACCGCGGACGTCTCGTCCGCAGATCGCGAACGTCCGCGTCTCATCCGCGCCCCCGAAGCACCGGCTCCATAAGCCTCCCTGCCCCATTCCATTGCTTTTTACTTTGCTTATGTTAGAATGACCGCCGCCCTAAGCAGGTGCTGGCCTGTCCGCCTTCCACCTTAACGGACTTGCGCCAGGCGTCCTGCCCTGTGACAGATTACACTTGAAAGCAATTCAAGGAGAAACCTGATGAGCAAAAGAAATCTCATTTTATGGCTGACCATTTTCATGCTGGCGTTCAGCGGCTGCGCCCGGCTCAGCGGCTACACAGCGCTCAACGCTGAAGCGCCTGCCATAGCCCATCCCGACGGGCTGAAAATCCGCATCAACCCCGACCAGGTGCAGGGATTGAGCGTTAAGCTGGAAAGTATCCCCCTGGATCAGTTTCTCACTGGGGAAAAAGGCCCCTTTTTGACGGCCCGCCAGGCCATCCCCCAACAGCTCACCCCAAAAAGCGCCTACTATCTGATTCAGACGCGCGGCGCCGCGAGCCCGGCTACCCTGGAAGTCGTGATCCCCGACCAGGCCGAACCCTGGGAGGCGCTCGCGCTCTATACCTTCGACGGCAAGGCCTGGCAAAAGCTCCCCGCCTCCCTCGATGAGGTGCGTGAGCTGCTCGTCGCCGAAGTACAAAGCCTTCCCCCCAACGTGATGGTGATGCAGGCCGCCGCGGCGCCCATCACCATCTACACCGGATCGGAACTTAGCCCGGCGGCCCAGCCCGCCCTGGCCGGCGTAGATGCCTGCGACGCCGCTGTCCTGGTCCTGCAAAGTGACGGCTCGCTCAAGACCGGCCCGGCGCTCAACGCCTGCGCGGGCCTGCCGCGCGTTCTGCTGGCGCGCAACTGGACGGCCGGCAGCGCTCCTGATTCCCAGACGCTGCAACGCATCCTGGATGACTCGCTTTCCGTAGCCGGGGACCGGGAGACGCATATCAAGCGACTGGTGCAGTTAACGCAGCAGGGCGGTTATGCCGGCCTGGTGCTGGACTATCGCGGCCTGCCCGCTGCCGCCCAGAAAGATTACACCGCTTTTGTCCAGGCCCTGGCCGAAGCGCTGCACGCGCAGAATCTCTGGCTGGGTGTCACCCTCACCGCCCCCGCCTTTGACGAGGCCGGGACGCCCGATTACGCCGGTTACGATTGGACCACCCTGGGCAAACTGGCCGATCAGGTGCGCCTGGTCATGCCCCTGCTGCCTACCGCCTACGAACCCGATGGCGAGGCGCTGCGCCTGCTGGAGCTGGCCCTGAGTCACTTGGAAAACTCCCGGCTTTACCCCGTCTTCCACGTGCTCAGCACGGATGGAGAACACCTGGAATCGTCCGAAACGGTCCTGCGCTATCAGGGGCGCGTGCAACCCCTCCAACCGCTGCCCGACCGGGTCCTGGGCGGGACGGCTTTCATTTTCGGCCTGGATAAACCCTTCACCAGCACGACGCACCTGCCTACCGGCGCCATCGCCGTAGCCGCCCAGGAACGGGTCTACTGGCTTGGCACACCGGAATGGCTCTGTATGCGCCTGGAACTGGTCAGAAGCTACCGTCTGGGCGGCGCTGTCCTGGCCGACTGGCTGGACGCGGGACACCTTCCCAGCCTGGATCAGGCCCTCCCCCGCTGCAAGCAGGGTGAACCGCTCCCCCAAAAGACCGACATCACCTGGATAATCACCCATACCGATGGCAGCACCAGCGAGGTGCACACCCCGCTGCAACAGCCCCAGTTCAACTGGGAAGCGCCGCAACAGACCGGAAAATTCCGCATCGGCATGCTCCTGGCCGGCATAGATCGCGGGAGCGTGACCGTCAACGTCGTCGCGGCGCCCCCGACCCTGCCACCGACGGCCACACCGGTCGCCACGCCTACGCCGCAGCCCACGTCCACGCCGGCCATAACTTATGAGGCCACCTTTGTGACCGATGTGACCATCCCCGACTACACCCGGCTTGATCCCGGAACGAAATTCACCAAAACCTGGCGCGTGATGAACATCGGCAACCTGCCCTGGCCGGCCAGCACGACTCTGATCTTTGGGTACGGCGAAGCGATGACCGACCAACTCCAGGTGCCTGTCGGCGCTGTGGGGGTCGGGCAAACGGTAGACATCTCGGTGGAGTTGCGCGCCCCCGAAACGGATGGGACCTACCTGGGCTATTGGGCCTTAATGGCCGATGGGCAACCTATCTTTGGCGGTGGGCTGGTGGTGGCGATTGTGGTCGGCCCCGAAGCCACCCCCACCCCCTCACCCACGCCCGGACCGTAACCTGCTCAGGGCCGTCTCTTACCGGGACGGCCCTTTCTCTTTAACCCTGCCGAGCTGGAGGCTTATGAGCAATCAGACTTTCGCCAACGGTCCCACATCGCTTGCGACGCTTTCGCGTGAACAGCGCCGCAGTTTCTGGCTAAGTGTCTTCAACGGCGCCCTCATCCGTCTGGCCGAAGTGCTGATGGATGCCAACCTGGTGCTGACGACTTTTGTCAGCCGCCTGACCGACTCCAATCTGCTGTTGGGGTTGATCAGTCCCATCGGCAGCGCGGGCTGGTACCTGCCGCAACTGTTCATCAGCAGTTGGATGGAAAAGCTGCCGCGCAAAATCACCGCTTACCGTGCGGCCCTGGGCATTCGCCTGGCCACCTGGCTGGCCCTGGGGCTGGCCCTGTGGTTTCTGCAATCGCCCCTCGCCCTGCTCGGCGCGTTCTACCTCACCTACCTGATTATGAAACTGGCTTCGGGCCTGGGCGGGGTGGCTTTCATGGACGTGACCGGCAAGACAGTACCGGCACGCCTGCGCGGACGCCTGTTCGGCCTGCGCACGCTTTTCGGCGGCCTGCTGAGCCTGGGCGGCAGCCGGCTGGTGAAAGCAGCCCTGCAGAGCACGATTCCCTTTCCTCGCAACTACGCGCTGCTCATCTTTGCGGCGATGATTCTGGGCGGCATCGCCATGGGCGCGTTTTCCCTCATTCACGAGGAACCGGGTTCCGTCCGGCAAGTTCCCGCGCTGCGACGCCAATGGGCGCGCGGCTTGCGTGCCCTGCGCCGGGATAGCGCCTACCGTTCCATGATCGTGGGACGTTCGCTGTTGTACCTGGGTTTTGTCGCCCTCCCCTTCTACACCGTGATGGCCCGCCGTCTCCTGCACGCGCCCGATCAGGAAACCGGTAACTACCTGACGCTGGTGAATTTGAGCTACCTGATGGTCACCTACCTGTGGGGCTGGGTCGCGGACAAAAAGGGAGCGAGCTGGAGCATGAGCATGGCGGCCTTGCTGTGGGCGCTGGTCGCGCTCTACGGCCTGGTGCTGGCCGTCGGCGCCGCGGCCGGCTGGTGGACCGGGCTGACGCTGGCGCCGTATCAACTGGCCTACCCGCTCTTCGTGCTGATTGGAGCGGCCACCCCGCTCGACACGATCGCCGGCTTTACGCTCCTGCTGGATGTCACACCTCCGGGGCGCAGTTCGCTCTACGTGGGCTTCTCCAACACCCTCATCGGCGTGGTGGTGCTGGTCAGCAGCCTGGGCGGGCTGTTGGTGAACCTGCTGGGCCTTTCGGGGCTGTTTTTCGTCACCCTCCTGATCAATCTGGCCGCCTGGCGTTGCTTCCGGCAGATTCGGGTGCGCCGGAACTAACCTGCAGCCTGGTGTATAATGAGCCCATCTGATTGATGCAGGAAAGAGGACAGACGCATGTTTTACGATCAGGCGATCATTGAAGTTGAGGCGGGACGGGGCGGCAATGGGGCCGCGACCTTCCGCCGTGAAAAGTACGTGCCTTATGGCGGCCCTTCAGGCGGCGACGGGGGCAAAGGCGGGGATGTGGTGGTGGTGGTCAACCATCACCTCAACACCCTGTATCACTTTGCCCATCAGCGGCGCTTCAAGGCGCAGGATGGCGAGCACGGACGCAACAAAGACCAATACGGCGCCGATGGGGAGGATTTGCTCATCCCCGTGCCGCCGGGCACCATCGTCTACGATGCGGATACCGGCGAACTGCTGGCCGATCTCACGGCGCCCGATGCGCGCTTCGTCGTGGCCCGCGGGGGCAAAGGCGGACGCGGAAACAAGCATTTCGCCACGGCCACCCGCCGGGCACCGCGCATCGCTGAAAATGGCGAACCGGGAGAAAAGCGCCGGCTGCGCCTGGAGTTGAAGCTGCTGGCCGATGTGGGCCTGATCGGCAAGCCCAACGCTGGCAAATCCACGCTCCTGGCTGCCTGCACGGCGGCCCGCCCGGAAATTGGCGATTATCCCTTCACCACCCTGCAGCCTAACCTGGGCGTGTACGCCTTCGACCTGGACACCACCATGGTCCTGGCTGACCTGCCCGGCCTGATCGAAGGCGCCAGTCAGGGCAAGGGGCTGGGGCTGGAGTTCCTGCGTCACGTCGAGCGCACGCGGGTCCTGCTACATCTGCTCGATGGCTCTGCCGAAGACCCGGTGGCGGATTTTAAGGCCATCAACGCCGAATTGGAACAGTACACGCCCCTTTTGCTGCAGAAGCCGCAACTGGCCGTCGTGAACAAGCTGGACATCCCGGAAGTCCGCGCCCGCTTCCCACAGCTCAAGCAGGCGCTGGAAGCGCTGGGCTACGAGGTCTGTGGCATATCCGGCCTCACCGGTGAGAACGTGCGCGCGTTGATGGGCCGCGCCTATCAACTGGTGCAGGAAGCCCCGGAACCGGCGCTCTCAGCCATCCCACAGGCGCCAGCGCTGTACACTTTTGAAGAAGAAGAGGGGGAGGGGTTCCGCGTTGAGCAGGAAGCTCCCGGCGTATGGCGGGTGCACGGGGGCAAGGTCGAGCGCGCCGCGCGCCGTACACCGTTGCACCTGGATGATGCCCTGCTGCGGCTCCACCGTTATCTGGATCGCCAGGGCGTGCTGCAAGCCCTGCGCGAGGCCGGCGTGCAGGAGGGGGATACGGTTTACATCGGCGAAATTGAGCTGGAATGGCACGATCAGGAGTAATCAGCCGCTAACCTGAGGAGCGCATGAGGAGGAAGCATGGGCGAGACTAAGTACATTTTCGTCACCGGCGGGGTGGTGAGTTCCCTGGGCAAGGGGATTATGGCTGCTTCGATTGGCCGCCTGCTGAAAGCGCGCGGCCTGAAGGTCTCCATCCAAAAGCTCGATCCCTATCTCAACGTGGATCCGGGGACCATGGCCCCCTATCAGCACGGCGAGGTGTTCGTGACGGACGATGGGGCGGAAACCGACCTGGACCTGGGACACTACGAGCGCTTCATTGACGAGAACCTCAGCCGGCTCAACAACGTCACCTCCGGACAGGTGCTCAATGACGTGATCAGCAAGGAGCGACGGGGGGACTATCTGGGGGGCACGATTCAGGTTGTGCCGCACGTTACCGCCGAAATCAAGCGCCGCATCGTGCAGGCCGCGCGGACGCTCCAGGCGGAGGTGGCGCTGGTCGAAGTAGGTGGCACGGTAGGCGACATCGAGGGGCAATCCTTTCTCGAAGCCATCCGCCAGATGCGCAAGGATGTGGGGCGCGAAAACGTGCTCTACATCCACGTCACGCTCCTGCCCTACCTGGGCGCCACGCACGAGCTGAAGACCAAGCCCACCCAACACAGCGTGCGCGAGCTGCGCGGCATGGGCATCAATCCCGACCTGATCGGGTTGCGTTCGGACTATCCGGTAGATGAGGGCATCCGCAACAAGGTGGCCCTGTTCTGCGATGTCGAACCGCGCGCGGTGATTCCCCTGGTCACGGCCAGCTCCATCTACGAGGTGCCGCTGCAACTGGAGGAGCTGCATGTAGCGGATTTGATCGTCGAACGCCTGGGCCTGCCGGCGCAGCCACCTCAGCTCGATGAGTGGCGTGACGCCGTGCAGCGCCTGCGTTCCAAGAAGCCGACGGTGCGCATTGCCCTGGTCGGCAAGTACGTCGAACTCCACGATGCCTACCTCAGCGTGCGCGAAGCGCTCATCCATGCCGGCCTGGCACACAATCACGAAATTGACCTGGATTGGGTGCACAGTGAGGACCTGGAACGCGGGCAGGGCTTTGAGCGCCTGGAGCGCGCGGATGGCATCCTGGTCCCCGGCGGATTTGGGTCGCGCGGCATCGAAGGCAAGATTGCGGCGGCGCGTTATGCGCGCGAAAACAAGGTGCCCTATCTCGGCCTGTGCCTGGGGATGCAGATCATGTGCATCGAGTTCGCGCGCTTTGTGCTGGGCTCCGACGAGCCGCACAGCACGGAGTTCAAGCCTAACACGCGCTATCCGGTGATTTCCCTGATGCCCGATCAGCACGACATCACAGCGATGGGCGGGACCATGCGTCTGGGCAGCTATCCGTGCGTGCTGCAGCCTGGAACGCGCGCGCGCGAGGCTTACGGGGTTGACCGAATCGAGGAGCGCCATCGCCATCGCTTTGAGTTCACCAACACCTACCGCGATCTGTTGGGCGAGGCAGGGATGGTATTTAGCGGGCTTTCACCCGACGGTCGTTTGGTGGAAATTGCCGAATTGCGCGATCATCCCTGGATGGTAGGGACGCAGTTCCATCCGGAGTTCAAGAGCCGCCTGAGCCGCCCGCATCCGCTTTTCCGCGAGTTCGTGCGGGCAGCGATCCGCCACAAAAGCGAAAGATAGGCGCGGCCCGTCCTGGTTGCGCCTGCCGCGGCCCTTCCCATCACGGCAGGGCCGCGCTGATGACGGCGGACTTCATCCCAAAAAGCTCAGCCGCAGGACGCCGACCAAAAGGCTGAGCACCGTGATGGGGACCCCGGCTTTGAGGTAGGCCATAAATGTAGCGTAGGCTTTAGCCTGCGCATACAGGTGCTACAGGAGCATGCCTTCACCGCGTCTTTGATAGCGCTTGCCTGGGGGCTCCCTGGTAGGTAGCTACGATTCGGCTGGAAAATCAGCTTCCTCTATCGCCTGCGCCCTGCTCAGGAAACCCAAACTGTGGTACAATGGTTTGGGGAATTGAGGCCGGGCTTCAATCCACCAAGATTTACGATTGCAGGAAAGGTATGGGACCTGAGACACACGTTATTGTAGATGATTTAGAGGCCTTGCTGGATGTGCTGCCCCCTGGCCTGGCGGGTGTATTACGGGCTTTGGGCCGGCGGGACGATCTGCTAGAGGTGATTCTGGACCTAGGGCGCGTGCCTACGGCGCGCTATACCGATCAAGAGGTGATGCTCCGGGAACAGGAGGTCACGCGCCAGGAAATTGATTACGTGGTCGAGCGCGTCGGGCAGTTCGATGCGGATAACCGCGCCGGGATTCCGCGCACCCTGCACCGCATCGCTGCGGTGCGCAATCGGCGCGGGGATGTGGTAGGCCTGACCTGCCGGGTGGGCCGGGCCGTCTACGGCACCATCACCATCATCCAGGACCTGATTACCAGCGGCAAGAGCGTCCTGCTCCTGGGCCGGCCCGCGGTGGGCAAAACCACCATGCTGCGCGAGGCAGCGCGCGTCCTGGCCGAAAATCGCCGGGTGATCATTGTAGATACGTCTAACGAAATCGGCGGCGATGGGGATATTCCCCATCCCGCTATTGGCCGCGCCCGACGGATGCAGGTAGCCGTGCCCAACCTCCAGCATGAGGTGATGATTGAAGCCGTCGAAAACCACAATCCCGAAGTGATTGTGATTGACGAAATCGGGCGCGAGCTGGAGGCCGAGGCTGCGCGCACGATCGCTGAACGGGGCGTGCAGCTTATCGCTACCGCCCACGGCAATAGCCTGGAGAACCTGCTGCTCAATCCTACCCTGTCGGACCTGGTTGGCGGCATCGAAAGCGTCACGCTTTCGGATGAGGAAGCGCGGCGCCGGGGAACGCAGAAGACCGTGTTGGAACGCCGCTCCCCGCCGACCTTCGACATTCTGGTGGAAATCCAGGACCGGCAGCGCCTTATCGTCCATCCCGATGTGGCCAGCGCTGTGGATACGCTGCTGCGCGGCGGACTTCCCCGCACGCAATTGCGCACCCGCAACGCCGCCGGTGAGATCGAAACGACCTACATCACCCCGGAGCCTGGTCGGCGCACCTTCAACGGCCATAGCTTCCAGGCTGCCGAAACGGAGCCACGCAGCAGACAGCGTTCCGTCCCCAGCGAGCCGGCAGAGGAGCTGATTCAGCCGCCAACCTATCTGCCCATCGAGCGCGCCCAGGAGCATCCGAAGCGCACCAGCCAGACTCTGGCCATCCATCCTTACGGGGTAGCCCGTGACCGGCTGATTGCGGCGTTGGAAAGTGTCAATGCCCCGGCCCGGCTGGTGGATAGCCTGAGCGAGGCCGATCTGCTGCTCACGACGCGCCAGATTTACCGCCGCCGGCCCGGCATCATCCGCGACGCGGAAAAAAGCGGCCTGCCGGTCTACGCCTTGCGGGCTAACACCGTGGCTCAGATCGAAGTCTTCATCGAGGACCTGTTCGAGCTGAGCAATACCGAAGATGGCGCACTCACCCGCGCGGCCCGGGAGACCGAAGAGGCGATCCGCCGGATTCACAACGGTGCGGATGAAGTGGAACTCAGCCCACAGAACGCCTACATCCGCCGACGCCAGCATGAGATGGCCCGCGCCGCGAACCTGGAATCCGAATCCACCGGGCGCGAGCCGCACCGGCGCGTGAAAATCTACCGTCCGTAAATCTCGCAGGGGGGGTGCACGTGTGTCGCCTCCCCCTGTGTTTAACAGGGGCAAGCTATGCGCGGAGTTCTGATCACGTTTGAAGGTCCAGAAGGCTGTGGCAAAACGACCCAACTGCGCCTGCTGGCCCCCTGGCTGCAGAGCCAGGGCTATCCAGTCCTGACCACCCGCGAACCGGGCGGCACGGCTATTGGGGAAGCGCTGCGCACCGTGCTGCACGATCCTACACACAAGGAGATGAGTCCGCGCGCCGAAATCCTGCTTTACTCTGCCTCCCGCGCCCAAATCGTGGATGAGGTCATCCGCCCCGCCCTGGAAAAGGGCACCATCGTGCTCTGCGACCGCTATAGCGACAGCACCTACGCCTATCAAGGCTACGGGCGCGGGCTGGACCTGGCGATGCTGCGGCGCATCACGCAGTTCGCCACCCAGAACCTGGTGCCCGATCTCACCTTTTTCCTGGATATTGACCCGACCATCGGCCTGCAACGACGCAGCGCCAGCGGGCCCCTGAACCGTTTAGATCAGGAGGCGCTGGACTTCCATCAGCGGGTGCGTGCGGGCTACCTGGCCCTGATCGCAGAAGAACCACAACGCTGGGTCACCATCCCCGCCGCGGCTTCCATAGAGGATGTGCAGGCCCGCCTGCGTGAGGCCGTGATAAGCTGGCTGCGCGACCACTATCCGCAGAGGTGATGGCGATGAGCGACGCTCCAGAACTGACCGAAAACCTGCTTATCGTCAGCGACCTGCATCTGGGCGAAGGCTGGCTGACCACCGAAAGCGTTTATGCCCCGCGCGAGGACTTTGTGCACAACGGCGGCTTTTTCGCCTTTTTACGCTATCACGAAGCGCTATGCCAGGCCCCGCGTTGTGGCGGCCGTCCCTGGCTGCTCGTCTTCAACGGCGACACCTTCGACTTTGTGCAGATCACCTCCCTGCCAGAGGAAGGCGATGCGCTGGAAGCCGTATACGGGGTCCGCCGCTATAGGGACTTACCACCCAACACACGCCGCTTCGGCGCAGGCGCTTCGCGCCGGGAAAGCGTGTGGAAATTCCGGCGCATCGCGCAGGGGCACACCAGCTTCTTTGCCGCGTTAGGCTGGTTCATTCAGCACGGCAACCGTCTGCTTTTCATCTACGGCAATCACGACCTGGAACTTTCCTGGCCAGAAGTGCAGGCCGCCCTGCGCGAAGCGATCCTCACCGCCTACGCCGAGTACAGCGACTTGCACGGGCCTTTCCCACCTCTCGCGCCAGCCCAGGTTGAAGCCGCGGTCCAATTTGAGCCCTGGTTCTACTACGATCCCATCCGCGGCGTCTACATCGAGCATGGGCAGCAGTACGAGCCTTCCAACCACGTCCCCGATCTCTTCGCTCCCACCCTGCCCGACCAGCCGGATTACCTCTACCAGCCGTCCGGCCTGCTGATGACGCGCTATTTTTACAATGACCTGGAAGACCTGCTCCCCTATTCCGATAACGTGCGTCCGGCGACCCGCGCCTTTGCCTGGCTGCTGAGCGAAAATCCCCTGCGCGGGGCCTTCATCTTCACTGCCCGCCTGTGGCATTTGATATGGGCCAGCCGGGAGATCCGCCGCAAACGAACCCGCTACCAGCGAGCACGCCAGGCCCATCCGCCGCGCGTCGCCGCGCCGTCAGAGCACCGCCACCTGCCTGCCCCCCTGATTGCGCTCATCAGCGACATAGCCCAGAGACGCGCGCGCGTTTCCCTCAAATACTGGGGCCAGACCTTTTTCGAGCAGAGTGTGCTGGGTCTCCTATCCCTGGCGGGATTGGGCTTCCTGGTGGCCAGTTTTGTCACCTGGTTCCAGACCAACGACCTGCGGGCCGGCTTCCTCATCCTGATCGGCGCCGTGTTGCTGCTCAACGCCGCCCGCGCCTGGTCGGCTTATGTCAATCACGACAACCGTTTGGACTACATGCCCGGCATCGCCCGCGAGCTGCAACAGGTCTTTGCCGCAGCCAACGTGCCCTTGCGGGCCATCGTCATGGGGCACAGCCATATCCCCCGTCGCCTGTGCCTGGCCGAATCCACCTGGATGGTCAACACGGGGGCCTGGATTCCTTTGCTGGTCCAAAAACCCTGGGGATGGGAAATGGTCTCCAATCTGACGTTTGCGCGGATCACGGCCCCCATCAGCCCAAGCAACCCGCCCGAATTTTTAGAGTGGGATAGTGCTTTGGGAGAGGCCCATTATCCCAATCTTCCCTGGGAATCCCGCTGAGTTCATTTGTGGAGGAGCTTATGGAAGAAACCACTACACCCCTGGATTGCGCTCACGCCATCATCCGCATTGTTCCCCGCCTGTCGCGGGTTTTGCGCAAGGACCTGCGTCGTCACAGCGCCGGCGTTTTCACCGAACCGCAATTCCGCGTTATGGCCCGCCTCTATCGCGAAGGCGGCCAGAGTCTGTCCGACCTGGCCCAATCTCAGGGGGTATCGCTGCCCACCATGTCCAAGCTGACCCAGGGGATGGAAGCTCGCGGCCTTGTCTTCCGGAAACGGGACGATACCGATAAGCGTAAAATCATCCTACAGCTCACCGAAGAAGGCCGCCGCATCTACGAGTCCCTGCTGGAACACACGGAACAACACATCGTGGAATGGATCCAGGGCCTGGACGCAGCGACCTGTCGCCAGATCATTGAAAGCCTGCAGAGCCTGAATGCGGCTTTTGAGAAGATCGAAAATACTCTGAACCAACCTGAGGTGACCCTATGAGCAGCGGCCCCCTGTCGGTAGCCGTTGCCCAAATGGACCCCAAACTGGGTCAGAGCGCCGCCAATCTGCGCACCATCCAGGCCATGGGCGAGGAAGCTTTTGCCCACGGCGCGCGGTTGGTGGTGTTCCCGGAATGCGCGCTTTCGGGATACGGCTTTGCTTCTCTGGAAGAGGCCCGGCCGGTTGCCGAGCCTATCCCCGGCCCCGCCACCCTGGCCTTGCAGGCCCTGTGCGCGCGCTATCAGAGCTACCTGGTCGCGGGGCTGCTGGAGCGCGCCGGGGACGCGGTGTACAACAGCGCCGTGCTGCTCGGCCCTGAGGGGCTGATCGGGACTTATCGCAAAATCCATTTGCCATGGCTGGGGGTAGATCGCTTCGTCACCCCCGGCGATCAGGGGTTCAAAGTGTGGGAAACCGCCATCGGGCGCATCGGCATCGCCATTTGCTACGACCTGCGCTTTCCCGAATCCCTGCGCGTCCTGGCCCTGCAGGGCGCCGACATCATCGCCCTCCCAACCAACTGGCCGGATACCTCGCAACTGATGCCGGAGTTCGTCACGCGCACCCGTGCCCTGGAAAACCGGGTCTACCTGCTGGCGTGCAATCGCGTGGGCGAAGAAAGTGGCTTCTGGTTTTTCGGGCGCAGCCAGATCGTGGGGACCAGCGGCAAAGTGCTCATCGAAGCGGGGGAGCTGCCGGAAATCGCCTACGCCAGCATTGACCCGTTGCGGGCACGACAAAAACGGCTGATCCTGCGTCCCGGCGAATTCGAGATGGATACTGTCGGCGATCGTCGGCCTGAATGGTACGGCCCTATCGTCGAAAAAGACGCCTCGTAATTACCTACCCTGAATCGTTTGCAGATAATGTAGCGTAGGCTTTAGCCTGCGCATACAGGCGCTACCGGGGCATGCCTTCGCCGCGTCTTTAATAGCGCTTGCCTGGGGGCTCCCTGGTAGGTAGCTACGACGCCTCTTAAAAACCCAGCCCACGCTCGTGCAGGCTGACGTAGCGGTTCTGGCCAATCACCAGGTGATCAAGCAGCTCGATGTCCAGCAGCTTACCCGCCTCCCGTAACCGGCGGGTGAGGTCTATATCGTCAGGCGAGGGGGTAGGGTCCCCTGAGGGATGGTTGTGCGCCACAATGATCGCCGCGCAGTTGCGGCGCACGGCCCCGCGGAATACCTCAGCCACCCGCACCAGGGCCGTATTCAGCCCGCCCGTGTACAAATCCTCCTCATCTATCACCCGATTGCGGGTGTTGAGATAGAGCACCACAAAATGCTCCTGTTCGTAATGGGCCATTTTGGGCATCAGATAGTTTGCTGCATCCTGCGGCGAACGGATTTGCAGCGCTTCACCGGGATCCTCACGCACCAGACGCCGTCCCAGTTCCAGAGCGGCCATCAACTGCGCAGCTTTAGCCGCCCCCAGGCCATGCTCCCGGGTCAACTGTGCAAAGTCCGCCCGCGCCAGACCACTCAGCCCTTTATACTGCGTCAACAACCGGGAAGCCAGAGCGAGCACATTTTCTCCGGCCACGCCCGTGCGCAGAATGATCGCCAGCAGTTCCGTCGTCGAAAGAGCCTGCGGGCCAAACCGCTGCAGCCGTTCGCGCGGACGTTCTTCTTCCGGCAGCTCTTTGAGGACAAAATAGCTCATCGTTCCCCCCTGCGCCTGTAATGCCTCGATTTGTAACTGCTCAGGCTGGCGGTTGCAACCACGCTGTTTTCTGCCTCCGAGCGTCTGCAGGGGCGGCATCCCTATGCTGCCCCGCCAGCGCATAGAGATGCGCTGGCTACGGCATAAACCTTCAGTCGCCAGGCGGTGGGTGCCTGAGCAGTTACTCCGATTTTAGCATAAATGCGCCGGCTCACCATCAAACGCACCGGGATAATGGTGCCGGCGTCTTTGAGCAAGGAGAGCGCTGCAGCAAAACCCTGGAACGCGGCTCTGGGAGAAAGGGAGCGTCCTCAGGGGCACAATCCCCCTGAGGACGCCTTGTCACAGGTCTGTCCCCGTCCACCGCGCGGGGACTGGCCCTGGACTAAGCTTTGCCCTTCAAGAAGTTGGGATCCTGAAAAGCCGGCCTGGGGTAGGTGTAGAAGCCCTTGCCCGTCTTAACGCCCAGCTCCCCCTTAGCGATCTTATCCAACAGGATTTTGGGAGGAGCATCGGAAGGGTCGCCGGATTCCTGATAGTAAACCATCTCAATATCCCGGACCACATCCAACCCGACCATATCCATCATGCCAAAAGGCCCGGCCGGCCCGCCTACGGCGATCATCCAGGCCCGGTCCACATCCTCGTAAGAAGCGATGCCCTCATCTACCAGATGCAGGCACTCCTTCTTGACCGCCCGCCACACCCGATTGAAAATAAAGCCGGTGCTTTCCTTAAGCACCATCAAAGGCGTAAGCCCAAGGCTGGACACCCACTCACGCGCCAGGGACATCGTCTCATCGGCAGTCATCGTGCCGCGCATCAGCTCCACCATAGGGCGCTGCCATACCGGCGGGAAAAAGTGCATATTGAGCACCTTATCCGGGCGCCGGGTCGCATCCTCAATCGCCGAGGCGCGCAACGAAGAGCTGGTTGTGGCCAGAATCGTATGGGGAGGGCATAGCGCGTCGAGCTGCGCGAAAACCTGCCGTTTCAGGTCCAGGCGTTCGGGCACCGCCTCGATGACCAGATCCGCCTGCCCTGCCCCTTCCGCCAGGTCGGTTGTTGCGTGCAGGCGCGCCAGAATCACGGCCTTTTCCGATTCTGCAAGCTGCTGGCGCTCCACGCGCCGGCTCAGCTCCAGCGCCTGTCCCTGCGTCGCCCGCTGCAGAGCTTCTGGCTGCGTATCTACCAGCCAGACCTGATAGCCGTGCACCGCTGCCTGCAATCCGATCTGCATCCCCATGAAACCTGCCCCAACCACACAAACCGTTTCTATCGCTCCCATACCCATCAAACTCCTTTCCTGGAATGATGCGTTTCCCCCACAGAAGCCTGGAGGTTTTTTCCTGCCATCCGTTCAGAAGAATTCAGCTTAACTTGTGTAACCTCTGGTTTGTGCTATACCAAAAGCGCAGCGGCGAACGGCTCGATTTTATGCTAAAAAACTATGCTGTCAAGAGGAATTCGGCATTTTCCCTTGCAAAGCCCGAAAAAAGTCAGCTCCCGCCAACAGTCAAGGGAGGACCCCAAGGGGAAGCCGGGGTAACCCATCATTTTGAACCTTAGACAAGGAGGCAAGATGAAAACTGTCGTCACCACCTCTCAGGCCCCACAGGCCATTGGCCCTTACAGTCAGGCCATCATCAGCAACGGCTGGGTATTCGTCTCCGGCCAACTGGGACTCGATCCAACCAGCGGTGAACTGGTCGGACCAGATGTGGCCGCACAGACGCGCCAGGCGCTGCGCAACCTGCAGGCCATTTTAGAAGCTGCCGGCAGCAGCCTGGAGCGCGTCGTCAAAACGACCATTTACCTGGCCGATATGCAGGACTTCAAAACCGTCAACGCCATCTACGCCGAATGCTTCCGCGACGCTCCTCCGGCTCGCGCCACCGTCCAGGTAGCCGCGCTGCCACGTGGCGGACGGGTGGAAATCGAAGCCATAGCTGCCCTGTAGCGCTCTGTCATGGGACCCCGGCAACGGATTCGGTTGCTCATGCCCTGGCTCGTCGGCATCCTGCTGGCCTGCGTCACGCAACCCTCCCCAGCGCCGGGGTGCGTCAAGCGCCTGTTGCCCACCTTCGGCGGCTGCTTTGGCAAAACCGCGATCCTCGACCTGAGCTATCAGGGGCCAGATTGCGTGCAGATCGAGGTCAACAACTGCCAGGGCGGAGAGCTGCACCTCAAAAACGCCTGTGCTGAACCGGTAACGTTTGAAGCCCTGACCATTCCAGCCGGCGCCGTGGAGATTTTGGATATCCGCCCCGCCGAAGGCGGCTATGTCCTGATCCACCGGGAAAGCCTGCCCACCTATGTCCCGGAAAAGGAGCTGCGCCTTACTTTCAGCGGAAAAGCAGGGGAGGAGCCCTTGAGCCTGAGTTTCACCAAGACCGCGCCGCTATGTCCCTGAGGCCAACGCAAAGCGGCGCGCTCTTCAATAAGCGCGCCGCTTTCCTGGTACCCCCAGCAGGACTCGAACCTGCGACCTACTGGTCCGCAACCAGTCGCCCTATCCAGACTGGGCCATGGGGGCGTAAGACCTTACTTCCCTTTTAAACTCCTGAGAGCTAACAGCTCCCTGTACCCCCAGCAGGACTCGAACCTGCGACCTACTGGTCCGCAACCAGTCGCCCTATCCAGACTGGGCCATGGGGGCATATCAGGCGGGGAGGCAGGGATTCGAACCCTGGAGGGAGTTTTTAAGACTCCCTAACCGCTTAGCAGGCGGCCCCAATCGTCCACTCTGGCACCTCCCCAGTGCCACTACAGCGGAGGGAGTGGGATTCGAACCCACGGTGACCTTTCGGCCACGACGGTTTTCAAGACCGTTGCCTTAAACCGCTCGGCCATCCCTCCCGAACGCGGGTCGCGCCACACTCACCCCGGACGGAGTGAGTATACCACGCCCGTGTGTTTTGTCAAAGCTTTTTTCAGGCGCGGCGCAGCACCTCCAGCCCGCCCATCCAGGGACGCAGCACTTCGGGGATCACCAGCGACCCGTCCGCCTGTTGATAGTTCTCCATGATGGCGATCATGAGCCGCGGCAAGGCCAGGCCGGAGCCGTTGAGGGTGTGCACGTAACGCGGTTTGGCCCCCGGCTCCGGGCGGTAGCGGATATTGGCCCGCCGGGCCTGAAAGTCCTCCACATTGCTGCAGGAGCTCACCTCCAGCCACTCCCCGGAACCCGGTGCCCACAACTCCAGGTCATACGTCTTGGCGGCGGCGAAGCCCAGATCGCCAGTGCACAACGCGATCACGCGATAGGGGAGCTTCAGGGCCTGGAGCAGCCCCTCAGCCGCTGCCACCATGCTCTCCAGCTCGTTGTAGCTGGTCTCCGGCGTCACGAACTTATACATCTCCACTTTGTCAAACTGATGGCCGCGCTTGATGCCGCGCACATCCCGCCCGGCGCTCATCTTTTCCCGACGGAAGCAAGGCGTATAAGCCACGTAATACAGGGGCAGGGCGCTTGCGTCGAGAATCTCATCCCGATGGAGATTGGTCAAAGCCACCTCGGCGGTCGGCAACAACCATACATCGTCCTCAACATCGTGATAGAGATTATCCTCAAACTTTGGCAACTGCCCGGCGCCTTCCAGCATTTCCCGCTTGACCACAAAGGGCAGATAGAACTCAGTGAAGCCGTTCTGCCGGGTATGGACATCGAGCATCCAGAAGATCAGAGCACGCTGCAGCCGCGCCCCCCAACCCTTCAAGACATAGAAGCGGCTTCCCGCCAGGCGCACGCCACGCTCAAAATCCAGGATATCCAGCTCTGGCCCCAGCTCCCAGTGCGGAACCGGCGTGAAGCCTTCGGCGGCGAAATCCCGCGGCGTCCCCCAGCGCCGTACTTCGCGGTTATCGTGCTCATTCACCCCGACCGGCACGCTGCTGTGAGGGAGATTGGGCAACCACATCACCTGCTTCTGCAGCTCCGCTTCAACCTCACGCAGGCGCTCCTCCAGAGCCGCGATCTGATCGCCTACCGCGCGCATCGCCTCAATCTTCTGTTGTCGCTCGGCCGCATCCTTCATGCGCCCGATTTCCTTGGAAACGCGGTTGCGCTCGGCGCGCAGACGTTCCACCTCGACCAGAATTTCACGCCGTTGCCCATCCAGGCTCAGGACCCGATCTACCAGCGCCGGGTCATCCTGCCGCAGGCGCAAAGCCTCACGCACTTTATCCGGATTTTGTCGGAGCAGGTCTATATCCAGCATAAGCCACCCCCTTAACTCGAATACTCTCACGCGATTATGCCACCAAAGGGGAGTTTGTCCAGCCGGACGGGGGCCGGCCGCTCGTTCGTGAGGCCCTTTGGCGTGAGTATGGTATAATTTGAAAGTAGAGCTTACTCTACTACCTATCCTCACAGTTTTTCATTCAAGAAAGGACCATACGATGAAACGCTATATCTGGAGCCTCATAGTTGTGCTTCTGCTCACCTCCCTGGCCTGTACCGCCCTGAGCAAGAGCACCCCAACGGCCGTTCCCGGCGGAACGACTGAACCTGCCGGCGGCACTACCGAACCGACGGGCGGGACAACTGAACCCACCGGGGAAACGCTCACGCCAGCCCCATCTGCATCCCTGGAAAACCTCAACAGCTACCGCATGCGCACTACTTACGCAGAAAAGTATGCCAGCGGTAGTTTCTCGGAAGGAGAAATCATCCAGTCCTACACCCGCGACCCGCGGGCCTCTCACCTCGCCATGACCACAAAGAGCGACGCGGAAGGGGAACAAACCATAGAGATGATCCAGATCGGGACCACACAATGGATAAAGTTCGGGGAAAGCTGGATGCAAAGCGAAGCGGAGCCGATCACCAGCACCTTCGGCAGTGAAATCTACGACATATTCGACTTTAACGTCGAAAATATGGATGACTACGAATACCTGGGCCAGGAAACCGTGAACGGCATCCGCACCCGCCATTACCGCATGAAAGAAGCTGCCGCTCTGATGATGAAAACGCCCGATGAAAATTTACAAAATGTGAAAGCCAACGTAGAAGTCTGGATCGCCGATGAAGCCAGGCTGCCGCAGATTCTCATCAAGCTCATCTACACCCTCAAAGGCACTCACGTCGAAAAAGGCGATGTAGAGTACACCACGACCAGCGAAGTGTATGACCTGAACGCCAATTTCACCATCGAGCCGCCGGCCGATGGCCCTACCAGCCTGGCCGATGACGTGCCCACTTACCCCGGCCCGACCGGCAATACTTTCCTGATGAGCGGCATGGCCTCTTTTGAGACCACAGATCCCCTGGATGCGGTGAAAACC
>Ga0209162_1002054_pt1 | contig 18391 bp, 10 predicted proteins | sample YNPNPMetaG_FD_187121 | JGI IMG/M metagenome (GOLD analysis project Ga0209162, IMG submission 187121) | Anoxygenic and chlorotrophic microbial mat microbial communities from Yellowstone National Park, USA - YNP NP MetaG (SPAdes) (version 2) ... | reverse complement strand
GTATCTTCTCGCACTTTGCTACTGCTGACGAGGCCGACCGGGGACCGATGCTGGCGCAGTGGCAGGCCTTTCAAGGGGTCCTGCAGGAGCTGGAAGCGGCGGGCATCCGCATCCCTGTGCGGCACATTTGCAACAGTGCGGCCATCCTCACCCTGCCCGAAGCGCACCTGAATGCGGTGCGACCGGGGCTGCTCATCTACGGCCTGGCCCCAACCGACGCAGTGCCCATGCCCTTCCCTCTGCAGCCGGCACTGACGCTGAAGAGCACGGTTGTGCAGGTCAAGGACCTGCCCGCTGGTAGCGCAATCGGCTATGGACGCAGCTACATCACGCCGACCCCCATGCGGGTGGCTCTGGTGCCGATCGGGTATGGGGATGGCTATCATCGTCTGATTTCCAATCGCGGTGCGGTGCTCATCCGTGGTCAGCGCGCCCCCATTCGTGGGCGCGTCAGCATGGATCAGATCGTGGTGGAGGTGAGCGCCATCCCCGATGTGGCGATAGGCGACGAGGTCGTCGTGATTGGCGCTCAGGGAGAGGAACGCATCGGCGCGGAAGAGGTGGCGCGTTGGGCGGAGACCATCCCTTACGAGGTGCTCACCTCCATTCACACCCAAATCCCGCGTCGCTATTGCGCCAACGGGACCGCTTTGGACCTGTAAGGAACTATCAGGGCCAGAGCGCTCTCGCTCTGGCCCTGGTTTTACCCTCAGCCCCGCTAGCGGAACAGGTAGGGCAGCATGGAGTAATGCGTCCAGAAGATGGGCGCGAGGTTCAGCAGCAGGTGCGGGATAAAAGTAAACACCATGTGGCGGGATTGACGCCACACTACAATATGCAAAAACCCCGAAACTGTCGTCAGCAGCACGAAGAGCGTTCCCCAAAGCGAGGCCGGTTCGACCGTCTGGAGAAACTGCGCCCAGAAGCTGGTGTGGATGGCGCCGACATAGGCGGCGAACAGGAGCAGGCCTATCGCACGGTAGGGGAGTTTGACCTTTTGGGGATAGAGGTCCCAGGCTTCAAACAGGTAAATCCACAGCAGTTGCTCACTGGCGGCGTTGAGGGGAGCCCAGATCAGCGCTGTCAGCAGCATACCGGGCCAGTCCAGGGTGGGCGCGATGACAGGGGAGAGACGGGCGCACACCAGGGAGGCCAGGATCACGCCGATGTTCAGGTAAAAAGTCCAGGGAGCGCGTTTCGGCAGGGGATGGCCATAACCGGTAGCGCCACGGCGCACCTTGACCAGCCCCCAGGCCAGGCCATAATAGAGCACCATGGGCAAGAAAGCGCCCGTGTGGGAATACAACAGGCCGGCCAGCGGGGGGAAAAGGGCCGCAATGCCCACCGCCAGGGCCAGATCGAGCCGCGTTGGTTTCCAGGTTGTCGTCGTCGCCATGTCATCCTCGCGCTTTAGATTCAGGTCTCAGCCGGCGCTATTATAGCCGAATCTGTCTAATCCGCAGCACGGGGGTGCGGAGGTTTCGTCCGCGCTGGGCGGGTGGGACGTCCGCGGTCCCAGGGTTTTGCGGACGGGACGTCCGCGGTCCCAGGCGTCCGCGCCCCTGGCCTCAGCATGGCTTTGCGATTTGTTGCTTTTTGGGTACTTGTTAATTGTAATTTGTGCTACAATAGAAACGTAGTTCATTTCCCGGTTCCAAGTGAAAGGAGCTTGATTATGTCTGAAATACCCGTTATGCCGAACTCGGAGATTACCGCTGATGATAAGCTGTGGTCCTTGCTTAGCTGGCTGCTCTCCCCCCTGGTGCCCATCATCCTGTTGCTCATGGAGGACAAGAAGTCGCGGCCCTTCATCAAGTACAATGCCATGCAGGCCCTGATCTACGGCATCGTAGGGTATGTCGTTGCCTCAGTTCTCTCGGCCGTACTCATCGGCTGCTTCATCGGCGTTGGCCTGTTCATCTACCAGATTGTGCTTGCTCTGCAGGCCAATCAGGGGAAATGGGTCACCGTTCCCTTCCTCACCGACTTCTGCAAGAACCAGGGCTGGATTTAAGCCCTCTTCGGAAACGCCCCCTCTAGCCATGAGGGGGCGTTTTTTGACGCCCCGTTTCCCTGTGGTATACTTCCCTTAAAATTCACGGGACAGGCGCATAGCGAGCAACGGCACAGGGACCTTCCCTGCTGCCGCTCGTCTGGCTATACGCTGTTCCCATGGGAAATGGGGTGGCATGCAAGCTCGAAAACGCTGGTTGATCGCTCCTGCCGCGCCGCCGGAATTTATAGCTCAGTTGGCCGAGGTGCCGCCTTTGGTCGCACAAATTTTATTTAATCGCGGTTTTGCCGATCGGCAGGCGGCGTTGCGCTTTCTTTCCGGGGCGGCGGAGGAAGACAACCCTTTTCTCCTGGCTGGACTGGAACGCGCGGTGCGCGTTTTGCGCGATGCTCTGCGGAAGCGGCAGCGCATCGCGGTTTATGGCGATTATGATGCCGATGGCGTTACCGCAACGGCGATCCTGGTCCAGGTGCTGCGCGCCCTGGGCGGTGATGTGCTCCCTTATATCCCCGATCGTAACGCCGAAGGCTATGGCCTGAACCCAGAAGCCATCGAAACCCTGGCAGCGCAGGGTGTGCGCGTCCTGGTGACCGTGGATTGCGGCAGCCGTTCCCTGCCCGAAGTCGCCCTGGCCCAAAAGCGCGGGATGCGCGTCGTGGTGACTGATCATCATCACCTGGGACCAGCTTTGCCGGTCTGCGAGGCCCTGGTCACCCCCCGGCGTGAGGATAGCGCTTACCCCTGTCGGGACCTGGCCGGGGTAGGGGTAGCCTATAAGCTGGCTCAGGCTTTGTTGCGCACCAATGCCCGCGTGCCTTTACCGGGCACCTGTGAAAAGGTGACAGAACAGGAGCTTTTGGACCTGGTCGCTCTGGGTACTGTCGCTGACATGGTGCCGCTGTTGGGCGAAAATCACCGTCTGGTGCGCGCCGGCCTGCAAGAGCTGAACGCCGCGCATCGCCCTGGCATCCATGCCCTGTTACAGGTGGCCGGGCTATCTCCGGGCGAGGTTAATACCAATACTATCAGTTTCGTCCTGGCTCCGCGTATCAACGCTGCCGGGCGGATTGGTCAGGCCTATAAAGCCCTGGAGCTGCTGTTGGCACGGGATATGGAGTCCGCCCTGCCCCTGGCCGAGATGCTGGAGCGCCTGAACCGCGAACGACAGGACCTGACCCTGGGGGCCTATCAGCAGGCGCGCGAACTGGTGCGGGAGCAGGTGGAGCAGGAAGCTCCCCTGCTGTTTGTCGCGGCGCGCGATTTTCCGGCCGGCATCATCGGCCTGGCCGCGGCGCGCCTGATGGACGAATTCTATCGGCCGGTGGTGGTGATCGAAATGGGAGAGTCTTACAGTCGCGGTTCCGCCCGCTCGATCCCTGGCTTTCACATCACCGAAGCGCTGGAACAGGTGGCGGATCTTCTGGTACAGTTTGGCGGCCATGCTGCCGCGGCTGGCTTCACGATCGAAACGGCCCGCCTGCCCGAACTGCAACGACGCCTGCAGCGAGTGGCCGCCGAACGGCTGGCGCAGACGGACCTGGAACGGGTGTTGTGGATAGATGCGCAGGTCCCCCTCAGGGCCCTCTCCTGGGATGTGTACAACGCCATGCTGAAGCTCGAACCCTTTGGCTATGGCAATCCTCAGCCGGTCCTGGTCAGCCCTAACGTCCGGGTAGCGACGGCGCGGGTGGTCGGGGCGCAGGGACAGCACCTCAAACTGACCCTGGAAGACGAAACGGGCCTGTTATGGGATGCCATCGCTTTTCGCCAGGGCGAATGGATTGAGCGCCTGCCGCGGTATGTGGATGTGGCCTACGTGCTGGAGCGCAACGAATGGAACGGTCGAATCATGCTCCAACTGGTGGTGCAGGACTTGCGTTTTCCGGAAGGTAAACCGGCTGCCGCTCAGGTGCGTCGGGAGGCGCGAAGCTCCCTGGAGGCCCCTTACGCCTGGTCGGGGAACTCCCATTCCTGAACAAAAACAGAGCGAAACGGAAGGACACAGGATTCCCCTATGGAAACGATCATCATCACAGGTGAGCATCTGACGATGGAAGATGTGGCGGCGGTGGCACAGGGAGCCCGCGTGGCTCTGGCGCCGGAGGCTCTCAAAGCTATGGAGCGCTCGTGGCAGGGGGTGCTGACCTTGTTGGAGCGCGGGGAGATCGCCTATGGCATCACGACGGGCTTTGGCGCTTTCAAGGGCCGCATCATTCCCCGCCATGAGGTGGAAGCTCTGCAGCGCAACCTGGTGCTCAGCCATGCGGCGGGCAGTGGGCCGTTGCTGGAGGCGAGCGATGTGCGTGCGACCATGTTGGTGCGCGCCAATACCCTGGCCATGGGCTTTTCGGGCATTCGTCCGCAGGTCGTCGAGCGCCTGATCCAGCTCCTCAATAGGGACGTTGTGCCCTGTGTCCCGCGTTACGGTTCGGTGGGGGCCAGTGGCGATCTGGCACCCCTGGCGCATCTGGCCCTGGTGCTTTTGGGGGAAGGGGAAGCCTGGTACCGCGGCGAGCGCCTGCCGGGAGCGGAGGCCCTGCGGCGCGCCGGCCTGGAGCCCATCGCCTTGCAGGCCAAAGAGGGCCTGGCGCTCATCAACGGGACCGCGGTGATCACGGCGCACGGCACGCTGACCACCCTGCGCGCGGAAAATCTGGCGCGCGTGGTGGACATCGCCGCAGCCCTCTCCGTGGAGGCGCTGCGGGGCACCCCGGCGGCCTTCGATGCCCGCATCCATCAACTGCGTCCCCATCCCCGCCAGGTGGATGCCGCCGCTTTTATGCGCCGCCTGCTGGAAGGCAGCACCTTTGTGCGACCGCACGATCCGCGCGATATTCAGGATGCCTACAGTCTGCGCTGCGTCCCTCAGGTGCACGGCGCAGTGCGGGACACGGTGGCTTACGCGCGCTGGGCGCTGGAGATCGAACTCAACGCGGTGACCGATAACCCCCTCATCTTCTTTGAAAATGACCAGCCGGTGGTGCTTTCTGGTGGGAATTTTCACGCCGAGCCGCTGGGCCTGGCGCTGGATTACCTGAAACTAGGCCTGACCGATATGGGGAACATCAGCGAGCGCCGCATCGCCCGCCTGATGGATGAGGCGCTCAATCGCGGCCTGCCCCCCTTCCTCACCCGGCATGGCGGCCTGGAGAGCGGCCTGATGATCGCCCAGTACACTGCCGCCGCGCTGGCTTCGGAAAACAAGGTGCTGGCGCATCCGGCCACCGCCGATTCGATCCCCACTTCGGCCAACACCGAGGACCATGTGAGCATGGCCGCGCACGCTGCGCTTCATGCCCGGCAGGTGGTGGAGAATGTTGAAACTATCGCTGCCATCGAATTGCTTGCGGCTGCACAGGGGATTGACTTCCGCCGTGAGCAACTGGGGCCGGCGGCGCGTCTGGGACGGGGAACGCAGGTGGCCTATGACGTGATTCGCCGTCACGTGCCCTTTATTGAGCACGATCAATCCCTGGCGCCACACATCGAGGTCCTGCGACGTCTGGTCGCGAGCGGGGAATTGGTGAAAGCGGTGGAGGAGGTGGCCTGATGCGGGCTTTGGTGACAGGGGCTACGGGATGTGTGGGCGCCAACATTGTGGAGGCGCTTTTGGAGCGGGGCTATCAGGTGCGGGCTTTACGACGCCAAAGCTCACGTCTGGATGCGCTGGAGGGACTGAAGCCGGAGCTGGTGATCGGGGACGTGAACGACTATGCTTCCCTGGAAGCGGCTATGCAGGGCTGCGACTGGGTGTTTCATGCCGCCGCCATCTCCCAGTACTGGCGCAACAAAAAAGAGACTATTTTCAAGGTCAATGTCGAGGGGACGCAGAATGTGCTGCGGGCGGCCAGGGCCTGCGGCGTGCGGCGCGTGATCTACACCAGCTCCGCCGGTGCGTTGGGCGTGCCGGAGCGTCCCGGTGAGCTCATTGACGAAACGCATCCTTTCAATCAGCCGCCGGAGCGTTTCCCTTACGGCTACAGCAAGGTGCTGGCTGAGCAGGAAGTCCAGGCGGCGATTGCCGCCGGGCTGGATGCCGTCATTGTCAACCCGGTGGGCGTGATTGGCCAGCGCGATGTGTATTTTGTGGGTGGGGAAATCCTGCGCCAGGCCAGCCGGGGCCGGCTGATCGTCGTCCCGCCCGGCGGCACCAACTTCGTGTCGGCGCGGGCGGTGGGCCTGGGCCATGTCCTGGCCGCGGAACGCGGCCTGTGTGGGGAGCGCTACATCCTGGCTGGGGATAACGCCACCTATCTGGAGTTGGGCCATCTGGTAGCCGAGGTGGTCGGCTGCAAGCCGCCGCGCTACGTGCTGCCCGCGCGCGCGATTGGGCCGGTGGCCGCTGTCCTGGATGCTCTCAAGCGGGTGGGCCTTTCGCCTGGCATTGAGGGCGATCAGTTGCGTCTGGGGGCGTTTCCCCTATACTTCGAGGGTAGTAAGGCTGAGCGCGAGTTGGGCTTTCCCCATGTGCCGCTGCGTGCGGCCATCGAGGAAGCCTGGACTTGGTATCGCGCCCATCATTGGTTATAACCTGAACAGGCTGAGGAGCTTATGCCCCGACCGAGATATTACAGAGATGACTGGTACCGGCGTTACGATGCCTACGGCTATCGGCGCCGCAACTCCTGGCCGCGGGTGATCGTACTGCTGCTCTTGATTGCCGCGGGCGTGTTCATCCTGCGCGAGCGCTTCAAACACGAGGAACCTCTTCCCCTGCCTGTGTTGACCAGCGCCCCCGAAGTGCGGACGCCAACCCCTTCACCGCTTTCTTACAGCTTCCAGGCTGAAGATGCGTATGACCGGGGGGAGCTGAATGCCGCCATCAAAGCCTATGAGAATCTGCTGGCACTGGAGCCGGAAAACAGCGCCGCGGCCATTGAGCTGGCGCGCCTGTATAGCCTGATGGGCCGCCCTGAACGCGGGGCCGATCTGATGCGCAGCCTGCTGGAACGGGAGCCGGAGAACGGCATGGCCTGGGCCACCCTTTCTCTGGCTTATGATTGGATGTATGTGCTGGAGGATGCCATCCGCACCGGCCAGAAGGCCGTCGCCCTGGCCCCGACGGAGGCCCGCGCCTATGCCCATCTGGCCGAGGCCTATGCCGATAACCGTCAGTGGTACGACGCCTCGCAGGCGGCGCAGACGGCGCTTACCCTCAACCCGCAGGAGATAGATGCCCTGCGGGCTAACGCCTATGCTTTGGAGTTGCAGGGATTTTTCAACGAGGCGCTGGAAAACTACGCTCAGGCTTTGCAGATCGAACCCCATTTTGGACCGTTGCACATCGCCTATGGACGGGTCGCTTCGGCCCTGGGGAATTACACCCTGGCGCAGCAGAGCTATCAACAGGTGGTGGACGTTGACCCGCTCAATGCCGAGGCCCTGGATTTGCTGGGCTGGACCTATCTGGTCAACGGGGAGTATGAGCAGGCGGAAGTACAATTCCGCCGTGCGCTGGAGGGCGCGCCGACCTACTTCCAGGCTCATGGTCACCTGGGAACCTTGTATTTCCAGCGCCGTAATTACGAGGAAGCCATCCCGGCTTATCAGCAGGCAGTGCGCTATGGGGAGGCGGAGAGCCGGCGCAAAACTGGCTACCTCCTCATCACCCTGGAGACGCCAGAAGCGCTGGGCGACCGTCCGGCGGGCGAGCGGATCGCGCGGGGTGATTTTGTCCATCCCCGTAATCCCGAAGGCCCCATCCGGGCGGTGATCAGCGGCGCGCAGGAGACGGTCGCGACCGTGCGGGGGACCGTCCGGCTCGATGTGTTGAGCGGCCTGTACACCCTGCGCCTTTCTGGACTGCCTCCGGCGCCCGCAGGGAAAGCCTATGTCGCCTGGTTCGTGAACCTGCGGATGCCCTCCAAAGCTCAGGTGCACAGCGAGCCTTTCTATCCCGACGCACAAGGTCAGGCTGTGCTCAACGGCGAGACCGGGCCGGTGCGTGGGGTCCCGATCGAGTATTACTACACCCTGGCGCTGTGTCATTACTTCCTGGCTCAATGCGACCAGGCTGATCCTTACCTGAATGTGGCTCTGGCCATTGATCCTGAGGATGCCAACGCGCAGCAAATCTGGCAACTGTGCCATCCCTGAGGCTGAGCGGCGCTTTTTTTTATGGCGGTACGCGCTCGTGTTTTGCGTAAGCTGCCTCAGCGGCGGATTTCAGGGGAACTTTACGGCAAAGCCTCACTCCAGAGAATACGGAATTTTGGTCACTGCTCAGCCACTGAAGGTTTATTCGTAGTCAGCGTCTCCCTATGTGCTGGCGGGGTACAGGCGCTCGGGGGCAGAAAACGGCGCGGTTTCAACCGCCAGCCTGAGCCGTTATGAATTTTGCCGGGGTTGCCCTGGCCCCATCTTTTAGCCGGTGAAAACGAAGGCTCCCGATGGTTTGGGGGTGGATGGGGTGATTCCGGGGTGGGCGGATTTTAACCCGGCAGCGATTGAGATCACGAGGAGGCAGCGATGCGGACGACTCGGACTTATCTGATTTACGGAGTTGCGGCGGCTAAAGCCGGCGATGTGCTTGAAGCTCGCCGTTATCTGGAACGCCTCCTCATCCTGGGGGGAACTGACACCGAGGAAGAAGAAGCGCTCCTGTGGCTCAGCCGGATTGAGACGGACCCGGTGAAGAAGCACGATTACCTTGAGGAAATTCTCATCAGCAATCCGCTCCATCCCGAAGCGCAACGGGAGCTGGCCCTGCTCAAGGGTGAACTGAAGCTGGAGGAGATCGTGAATCCCGATCGTCTGGCACAGGAACCCAGCGCCGAGCCGCTTTGCCCCCGCTGTGGCGGCAAACTGGAGGCGGCCGGCCCGGACGAGATGGAGCGCCGTTGCTCTCTGTGCGGCTGGTATGCCAGCCTGGTGCCCGAAGCCCTGCCCGTCAACGAGGGCCAGACGCTCTTCCAACAGGGCGTGGCGGCAGCGCGCGCCGGCGATCGCGAGCGCGCCCGGCAGGCCTTCACCCGTATCCTCAACGCCCAGGCGGATGCCGGCATGGCGAAGCTGCTCGTGCCGACCTGGCTGTGGTTGAGCGGCCTGACCGATGACCCGCAAGAGCGGCGGCGTTGTCTGGAAGCGGTGCTACGGCTGGAGCCGGATCATGCCCTGGCGCGGCGCGGCCTGGAGGCGCTGGACGCCATGTCTCCCGAAACGGCTGCTGCAACGGCGGAGCCTCCCGCGGAAGCAGCTCCAGAAGGGAAACAGGCTGCCAGTTCGCCGGTGGCGCAGCTCAAGGCCCGACGTATGATCTGCCCCCAATGCGGGGGCACCATGACCGCGTATGGGCTGCAGGTGCGTTGTGATTATTGCGGCTACAAACGCCCGATTCTGGAAGTCTGGCAGGAAAGCGCTACAGCGGATGAACAGAATTTCATGCTTGCGTTGGCTACGGCCAAAGGGCACCGGCTCCCTACCGGCATGGGCGTGCTACGTTGTCAGGCCTGCGGGGCGCAGTACCTCCTGCTGGCCCATCAGATGAGCATGAAATGCGCCTATTGCGGCTCGCCTCACGTGATCGAGTCTGGCCAGATGGCGCTGATTCCCCCTCACGGTGTGATTCCCATGGAAGTCACGCCGGAGCAGGCCAAAAGCCGACTACAGGAATGGCTGGCGGCCCATGATTTGCACGAAACGTTGTACATTCGCTCGCTTTCCGGCGCCTTCCTGCCGGTCTGGACTTTCGACGTAGGCGGAGAACTGACCTGGCGTTGCACCATTGTCAATTATCAGCGGCAGGGTCGCTATAGCATGGTGCGGACGGAGCTTACGGGAGCCTATCCTATGCTGGAAGATGATGTGCGTGTTCCGGCCAGCCATACCCTGCCCCGAGAGTTAAACGGCATTTTCGACACCTTTGATACCAACGCGGCCAAACCCTTTGCCCCGGAGTTTGTGGCCAACTGGCCGGTAGAAGTCTACAGCGTGACCGTCTCCGACGCCTCCATTGTGGCGCGTTCACTCGCCTGGCGACGGAAAGCCCGGTTGCTGCGGATGCAGATTGAGCAGGATGCCGCCGGGTGGAAGATCGAGAACCTGAATGTCAGCACCGCCCGGATGGGGATTCAGTCCTACAAGCTGGTGCTGGTTCCTCTCTGGGTGGCTCACTATGAGGCCGTCCATGGCGCGGAGTCGAAATACGCGCCGGGCTATCTGCTCGTTCAGGGGCAGACGGGAGCGGCTTTCGCGCCCCGTGCTTTCCAGCAGGATGATGACGAGGGGGAAGGCTGGAGCGACCTGTTGCGAGAAGTTGGGGCCTGGTGGCGTTCGCTGCTGGAACGGCCTTCTTAGACCTCTGGATGGGAGGAATTATGCAGATCGCGTTCACGCTTAATGGGCAATCTATCGCTTTGGAGGTGGACCCCGACCTGTCCCTGTTGCGTCTGTTGCGCGATCACCTGGGGTTGATCGGGACCAAAGTGGGTTGTGAGATCGGTGTGTGTGGGGCCTGCTCCGTGTTGCTCGATGATCGTCTGGTGCGCGCCTGTCGCACGCCGCTACGCGCCGTGGATGGGCACACGGTCGTGACCATCGAGGGGCTGCAGGGGCCGGATGGCGATCTGACCGACCTGCAGCGGAACTTTGTCCGCTACGGCGCTGTCCAGTGCGGCTACTGCACGCCGGGGATGATTATGGCCGCGGAAGCGTTATTGCGGCGCACCCTCACCCCGACCCGTGAAGAAATTCAGCAGGCCTTGCGCGGTAACCTGTGCCGCTGCACCGGCTATCAGCAAATTATCGAGGCGATTGAGGCCACAGCCGGCGAACGCCGCACGGGGCTGCCACCAGCTGCGCCGGCGGGGTTGGTGAATGTGGATGGCGCGGCCAAGGTGACGGGCCGGGCGCGCTATGTGGGCGACCTCCAACTGCCGGGGATGCTCTATGCGCGGGTCTTGCGCAGTCCCTGGCCCCACGCGCGTCTGGTGGAGATAGACACTGCGCCGGCGCTGCAAGTTCCGGGGGTGCTGGCCGTCATCACGGCTCAGGATTTTGTGGAGCAGGGCCGTTTCGGCTGGCCGGTGGCGGATGCTTACGTGCTGGTACCGGATAAGGCGCGCATGGTGGGAGACCCCATCGCCGTGGTGGCGGCGACCACCCGCGAAGCCGCCCTGGCTGGCGTGCAGGCGATTCGCGTGACCTTTGAGCCTTTGCCGGTCGTGACCGATACGCGCGCCGCCCTCGCGCCCGATGCGCCTGTGATCCCGACGCGCGCCGAAGCGACGGATAACCTGTGCGTGACGCACCTCGTGCGCTATGGGGAGCCGCAGCCCTATCTGGAGCAGGCTGAGGTGGTGGTAGAGGCGGAGTATGAGCTGCCGCAGCAGGAACATGCCTATCTGGAAACCGAGGCCGCTCTGGCTGTGCCTGAACCGGATGGGAGCCTGACCATTTATGCCAACTGCCAGAGTCCTTTTATCGCGCGCGATGTGCTGACGCGGGTGCTGGGCCTGACGGCGGAACAGGTGCGCGTGATTCAGCCGCCGGTGGGGGGCGCTTTTGGGGGCAAGGACGATAGCGTCTATCAGACGGCGGCGCAGGCCGCGCGTCTGGCGCAGCTCACGGGGCGGCCCGTTCAGTTGTGGCTCAGCCGTGAAGAGTCTATGGCAGCCTCGTACAAACGCGAGGCGATGCGCATCCGCTGGCGCGCCGGGGCGACGCGTACCGGCGACCTGCTGGGCGCGGAGATTCAGATTCTGGTGGATAACGGGGCCTATTCCGCAGCGACGCCTCTTTCCTCCTGGCGGGCTACCGTTCATGCCGGCGGCGCCTACCGCTATCAGGCCGTGCACGTCACCACCCAGGTGGTGTACACGAACAACGGCTATGGCGGTGCTTTCCGCGGTTTTGGCAATCCGCCGGTCACTTTTGCCGCTGAGGTGGCCATAGATGAGCTGGCCCATGCCCTGGGGATGGATCCGCTGGAGTTCCGCCTGCGCAATGCCCTGCGCGCTGGCGATCGCACCTGTGCTGGCAACGCGCTGGAATATCCCCCCGGCCTGGTGGAATGCCTGAAGTGGGTACGCGCTCAATCCGATTGGGACCGCAAACGCGCGGAGTACGCTGCTCAGGCGCCGGAGGCGCCGGTGAAGCGCGGGATAGGGGTCGCCTGCTATTTTCACGGCATCGGCCTGGGCAGTGAGGGGCGCGATTATGCCGCCATCACATTGCGCATCGCCGAGGATGACACGGTGGTGCTGCAGGCGGGATTGACCGATTACGGTCAGGGCAGCCGCACCGTTTTCAGCGCGCTGGCGGCGCAGGCCCTGGGGGTGAAGCTGGAACGCGTGCATATGCCCCGTCCCGATACTGACACGGCCTTGGAATCCGGCCCGACGGTTGCCTCGCGCGCCTCCGTGGTCGGGGGCAATGCCGTTTTAACCGTCGCCCGCAAGCTGGAAGCCACCCTGCGCCTGGCCGCAGCTTCCGCCTTCCGCTGTGCTCCGGAAGAGGTCCGCCGGGTAGGGGAGGGCTTCCTGGGGCCGCAGGAGGACCTGCTGAGCTTTGAAGACGTGGTGCATTACGCGCGGGACCTGGGCTTTCAGCTCTTTGCCCAGGGGCGGTGGGAAGTGCCGCACAAGCATTGGGATTTTGCCAGCGGCACAGGCGTGCCCTATTTCGCCTACACCTTCGGCGCCGAGGTGGTGGAGGTCGAGGTGGCGGGCAAAAAAATCCGTCCGCTGCGGGTCTGGTTGGCGCATGATGGGGGCAGGCTCCTTTTCCCGCTGGGCGCTTACGGCCAGATGTACGGCGGCATTGCCCAGGGCCTGGGCTACGCCTTGATGGAGGACTTCTCTTATACGGAGGGCGTGCCCGATAAGCTCAACTTCAATCAGTACCGCATCCCGCGCGCCGGCGACATGCCGGAAATCAGCGGGATGTTTTTGGAATTCCCCTCCAGTTTTGGACCGCTGGGCGCCAAGAACCTGGCCGAACCCATGCTGTTAGGGACGGCGCCCGCTCTGGCCAACGCCGTCTTTCACGCAACGGGAATTCGCCTGCGTAAGTTGCCGCTAAAACTATAACCGAAATGGGAGGAAGAAATATGGATCGCGAAACTTTAACGCATATTCTGGCGGTAGCCCGCGGGGATGAGCCGGCGGACCTGCTGCTGCAGGGGGGACGGGTGTTGAACGTGTTTACCGGCGAGCTGCTGGAGGCTGATGTGGCCATCGCTGCGGGGCGCATTGCCGCTGTAGGCAAAGGTTATGGGGCACGCGCGGTAGTGGACGTCGCTGGTCAGGTCCTGGTCCCTGGCCTGATTGATGGCCACGTGCACATCGAATCCTCCATGGTCAGCCCTTACGCCTTCGCCTATGGCGTTGTCCCGCACGGCACTACCACCGTGATTGCCGATCCGCATGAGATCGCCAACGTTGCCGGCGCGGGGGGCATTCGTTACATGCTGGATGCTACGGAAAATCTGCCGCTTTCGGTGTTCATCATGCTGCCCTCGTGCGTGCCGGCTACCTCGATGGCCACTGCAGGCGCGGTGCTGGAAGCAGAGGACCTGTTGGCCCTGGTCGGGCATCCGCGCGTGCTGGGATTGGGGGAGTTCATGAATGTCCCCGGCGCGGTCCTGGGCCTGCCTGGCGCTCTGGAAAAATTGCTGGCTTTTCAGGATCGGCTGATAGACGGGCATGCGCCGGGCGTGAGTGGCCCCTGGTTGCAGGCCTACCTGGCCGCCGGCCCGCGCACCGATCACGAAAGCCTAACCGCTGGCGAGGCGCTGGAGAAAGTGCGCGCGGGCATGTTCGTCCTGGCGCGCGAAGCGACCGCGGCCAAAAATCTGCGCGACCTGCTGCCCGCGCTCACGCCGACCAACAGTCGGCGTTTCGCCTTCGCCACTGATGACCGTCATCCGGCGGACCTGTTGGAAGAAGGCCACATTGATCATCTGGTGCGGCTGGCCATCCGCTCTGGGGTGGACCCGGTCACGGCGGTGCAGATGGCCACGCTGAACGCGGCGGAGGCCTTCGGCCTGCGCGATCGCGGCGCGCTGGCGCCGGGGCGGCGCGCGGACATCGTCGTCACTCCCTCCCTGGAGGCCTTCTACGCCGCGCAGGTGTACGTCGCGGGCCGGCTGGTGGCTCAGGCGGGCGTCCCCTGCGGCGACTGGCCCGCTCCGGCCCCCATCCCCAATCGCGTGCGCGGGAGCGTTCATCTTCTCCCCGCCCAACTGGATTTCCGCATCCCGGTAGCGGGCACGGCGCTGCGCGTCATTCAGGTCATTCCGGAGCAAATTGTCACCGAGACGGTGGTCTTGCCGCCGACCGTGCAGGGGGATGAGGCCGTCGCGGACGTGGCGCGCGATCTGTTGAAGCTGGCCGTCCTGGAACGCCATCACGGGACGGGGCGCGTCGGGTTGGGGTTTGTGCGGGGCCTGGGCCTGCAGCGCGGGGCTTTGGCGGGCAGCGTGGGCCATGATGCGCACAATATCACCGTCGTGGGGGCGGATGACGAGTCCATGCGTACGGCGGTGCGCGCCGTCGCTGCGCTGGGCGGCGGCCTGGTGGCGGCTTGGGGTACGGAGGTGCTGGCCAGTGTCCCTCTTCCTATTGCCGGCCTGATGTCTGACCAGAGCCTGGAGGTCGTCCGCGCGCAGATGGAAACGCTGCTGGCGGCGGCGCGGCGCCTGGGTTCGCCCTTGCACGATCCCTTCATGCAGTTGGGCTTCCTGGCCCTGGAGGTCATTCCCGCCCTGAAATTGACCGATCAGGGGCTGGTGGATGTGAACCGGTTTGATTTTGTGCCCCTGTGGACAGAGTTGGCATAGTCCTGAGATGTGCTAAACTTACTTAAGGGAAAGGAACAGACGCGCAGGGTGGGAAAACAGGCATGAGACGTCTCTGGGTGGTGGATAATAACAGCCCCTATGCTGATACGGTGGCCGAGGCTTTGCGGGCCGCTTATGCCGTCACCCGCTTTGCCACTCTGAGCGAGGTGTGGCAGACGCAGACGCCGGCTCCAGAGGTGCTGGTGTTGTGCGCCATAACGCCGGAAATCAGCGGGCTGGAAAGTTTCCCTTGCCCGGTCCTCTTGCTCTACACAGGGGCTCCGCCTCAAGTCCTCCCCCCTGGCGTGGATAGCATCCTGCCTTTCCCTCAGGCCCATCCCGAACTGCTGGCGGAGCTGATGGAGATCAGCCTGCACACGTTGGAAGGCGCTTTCACGTTTCGACGGGAGCGCTGGTATCAGCGGAACGCCGTAGCTCTACTGCAGCAGCGGGAGGACTGGCTGCGGATTTTGCAGGCCATCACCGAAAAATTGGGGCACTATTTTGCTTATGAGCATATGGGGATTTTCCTGCGCGAGGGCGACGAGCTGGTGCTGGTAGCTGAAGGGGGCAGCGACATGAATATCCATGTTGGCTATCGGCAGCCCCTGCAGGTAGGGTTGATCGGATGGGTCGCGCGGGAGGGGCAGCCTTTGAGGGTGCCCGATGTGCAGCAGGACCCGCGCTATTACGCTCCAACGCCCAGCGCGATTCGTTCCGCGGCCCTTTACCCCATCATGATGAATCAAGCCGTGGTCGGGGTGTTGGGGGCGGAAAGCTCCCGCGCCGATGCCTTCCCGCCCGAAGCCTGCCTGATATTGGAAGTGGCGAGCGTTCTGCTGGGCATGGCGGTGCAACAGGCGCAGGAGCTGCGCCTGCAGGCCAGCTGGCAGCAGCTCCTGAACGCTTTGCTGGAGCTGATTCCCGCCCTCCTGGCCAGCGAGAACCTGGACACCCTGCTGCAGCACATCGCGCAGATGGCGGTAGACCTCATCGGCTCGGCTGAAGCGGGCTGTGTGCTGCTCAAGGAAACCGATGGCTTTCACTTCCGGGCCGTGGTGGGGTATGACGAGACGCTGAAAACGCTGGTCCTGCCTCTGGATAATCATTTTGTGGCGGATTTGCAACGTGGACGGGTGATCCATGTCCGCCATATCGCGCGCGTGGACGAGGCCCTGTTGTCGGATGAGGTTACCGCCAGACTGCATGAGCTGGGCCGCACCGCTGAGATCGAGGAAACCCTGGTAGCTCCTCTGCTGGTGCGGGGGGAGTTATTGGGCTATATCACCGTAGACAGTTTTAATCGGCAACGCATTTTTACCCCGGAAGATGAGGTGATGCTGGGCCTGTTTGCTTCGATGGCGGCGGTGGCGGTGCGGGAAGCGCGGCTGCGCCAGACAGAGCACGAATGGCAGGCGCTGGTACAGACCTTACAGGCCTTGGGGGTGCGCCTTTCCGGTACCCTGGACGAGGAGGAAATCATCCGCAGTCTGGGACAGCATCTGCAGGGCGTTATTCCTGCGCATACCATCATCATCATGATGTTTGAAAACGACATCCTCTACCTGCGCTATGGCTACGGTTTGCTCCCGCACGTGGAAGAAGAACTACGACGTATGCCCCTGCGCCGCTATCCGCTGGCGATGGAAGCCTTCCAGACGCGCGAGGGCATCCTGGTGCCGGATACGGCCCATGAGCCGCGTTGGGTGGTGATGAACGGTGCCCAACGCCTTTCAGTGTTGGTCGTGCCTTTCCGCACGCAGGAAGCGGTGTTGGGTTTCCTGACCCTTACGCTGGACCGCCCTCATGGGTACACCCAGGAGCACCTGACTTTACTCCAGTCCCTGGCCGATGTGGTCGCTTCGGCGCTGGATAATGCCCGGAACTATGCTGCGTCACGGCGGCGCGCGGAATACCTGGAGGCTTTGCGCCGGCTGGCCTTGCAGACAGGCTCCCAACTTGATCCCGGCGCCATCATCGAAGCGGCTTTACAGCAGGCCATGAGTATGACGCAGGCCAGTGGAGCCCTGTTTTACACCTGCAATCCTCATACCGGCGAACTTTCCCCGGTGCGCTGGGCCGGCAAAAGGAGCGTCTATCAGGCTATGCGCATCAAGCCCGGCGCAGGCATTGTGGGACAGGTCTGGCTGCAGCGGCAATTGGTGTTGGTAGATGATTATGCAACCTGGCCAGATCGGCTTGACATCCCGAACCTGGATACCATTCACATGACCATCGGTTTGCCGGTGATCTGGCAGGACCAACCCTTAGGGGTACTGGTGGTTTTCCATGAGGATCCTCAGCGCCGATATTCGGCCACGGACTTGAATGTATTGCTCCTGCTGACCCAACAGTTTGCCGGTTCGCTCTATGCCGCGCAGCTCTATCAAGGCCTGCTGGAACAGCGCGATCAGTTAGCGGCCCTGGCTCAGATTGACCAGAAGATTATCGCCCTGGCGGATAATTCGGCTGAAGTCATGCGAGTCATTCTGGAGCAGGCGCTGGAGCTGTTGCATTTGCCGGCCGGCCTTATCGCTTTGATGGAGCTTGCCTCTGCGCCGGTGGTTTACGCTCAGGGCTTTTCTCAGGAGCAAGAGATCATGCGGAGCGTGCAGCAATGTTGGATGGACAGGCGTCTGGTTTACCATCGGCTGGGACCGGAAGGGTATCAGGCCTTTAGCGAGGTGGAGGCTATGAGCTGCGAGGTGGGCTTTGCCGGGCAGGAAGAAACGCGGGCTGCGCTGGTGTTGCCCCTGTGGATTCGGCACTATTGCGCAGGCGCGCTGTACCTGTTCGATCGGCAGGTCCATCACTGGAGCCTGGAGGAGATTGAACTGGCCCGCATGCTGGCGCGTCAGGCCTCTATCGCGTTGGAAAAAGCTCTTTTGGTCAGTGAGTTACAGCGACGCTTGACGGAAATGCAGCTCCTGAACCGACTGGGGCAGATGGCCGCCTCTACCCTGGACCCGGACGAGATTCTGCGGCGCACCTGCAGTGAGACCCGGCAGTTCCTGCGGGCTGATGCCGTGTTGGTGGGGAAAATAGAGCAGCGCGGACTGCGTGTCCTGGTTGCCGATGGGGATGCCTTTGTCTCCGAGAGGTTGGGCGACTACCTCAGACTGGAGCGGGTGGAAAGCCTGCACCTGGGCCTGCAGGAACAGAGGTTCATCTTTGTGTCCGTTTTGTCGGAAAACGATCCGGTTTTGGGGGCTCTTGCGGCTGAGATGCACATCCGCAGTGTGGTCATGGTGCCCCTGTGGCTGCGCGGCGAGTTGCAGGGGGTGGTGCTGGCGATTTCCCGAAGCGCTAACTATTTTCGGCAGCGGGACGTGACCCTGTTGAGCGCTGTGGCCAATACCATCGTTTCGCCTTTAGATAACGCCCGGCTCTATCAGGAGGCTCAGGAAGCGCGTCGGCGGGTGGAGGAGGCCTACGAGTCCCTGCGCAACCTGGACGCTTTGAAATCCCAGTTCATTCAGAACGTCTCCCATGAGCTGCGTACCCCGCTGGCTATCGTCAAGGGGTATCTGGATATCGCCCTGGATCGTTCGGCTGGTCTGGCGCTTCCCGAAGAGCTGCAGCACGTGTTTATGGCTATG
>Ga0209162_1002053_pt1 | contig 18393 bp, 11 predicted proteins | sample YNPNPMetaG_FD_187121 | JGI IMG/M metagenome (GOLD analysis project Ga0209162, IMG submission 187121) | Anoxygenic and chlorotrophic microbial mat microbial communities from Yellowstone National Park, USA - YNP NP MetaG (SPAdes) (version 2) ... | reverse complement strand
CTTCGACCCGGCATCGGTGGCCGGGGCCCTGGAGACGCTCTCGACCGGAACAGGTCGGCTCGTTCAGATCGACCCCGGGCGCTGGTATGCCATCGTTCCGACCTGGCGCACCGCCAATCCGGACGACGCGTATGCGATGTTCGGCCTGGTCGTGCTGGCGTTCGTAGCCAAGGGCCTCTTGCTGGGTGCCAGCGGCCCGGAGCAGCTCTATGACTTTCAGAAGTTCCTGGCGACCCGCAACCCGCGAGAGGCGTCGCTGGCGGGGATGCTGTGGGGCGTCTTCCACACGGTCCGCTTCCCGATGGCGACCGCGATCGCCGTCCTCGGGCTGCTCGCCGTGGCGCGACAGCCGGCGGCCTCGTTCGACCCCGAAAAAGTCCTCCCGCACGTCATCGCGAACGTGCTCCCGGTCGGCCTGACGGGGCTGGCGTTGGCGGCCCTGCTCTCGGCATTTATGGCCACGTTCAGCGCAATGGTCAACGGGGCGGCCTCGTACCTGATCCGCGACATCTACCAGCCCTACGTGTATCCGGCGGCCGGACCGTCGCACCTGGTCCTGGCCAGCAAGATGGCATCGGCCCTCATGATCGTCGTGGGCATCGTGATCTCGTTCGGCGCCCGGTCCATCGCCGGAATGCTGACGTGGATCATGGTCTACCTCGGCGGGGGCGTCCTGATCCCGAACGTCCTCCGGTGGTACTGGTGGCGGCTCAACGGCTGGGGCTACGCGGCGGGCATCTTCGGCGGAATGGGGCTCTCGCTGGCGCAGGCACTCCTGGCCGGCCGGGGGTATGATTATCCCGTCTATGTGGCTCTGCCGGTGTTGGCCGGCGTATGTGCGCTCCTGTGCCTGGTCGTGACGTGGGCGACAGCCCCCACCCCGGCCGCAGTGCTCCGGCGGTTCTACGAGCAGACCTTGCCGGCCGGTGCGTGGGGCCGGGTCGAACGAGAAGTGCTCGCCGCGAACCCGGGGTTCCGCCGCGACCAGCCGTTCCGGCGCGACCTGGTCAACCTGATCATCGGGCTGCCTTGGCTGTTTGCCTTGTACGTGGGGCCTAGCTACCTGATCGTGCACCGCTGGCGGGAGTTCGCGGCGTCGGTGGTGGTCGTAGTGGTCGGGGCCGCCGTGCTGTCGGTAACCTGGTATCGCGGCCTGCCTCCGCGGCCGGCCGGCCTTCCGCCGACTGGCCCCGGGGACAGGGCGGCGGACGAAGTGGCGTAACCGCCAGGAAATGCCGATACATACGCGTTGCCGGGAACCCGCGGGTTCTCATCCTTGTGCAGGAGGTTGGCGTGATGCGGACGCGTTCTCAATACAGGAAACGGGCTGCGGCCTTGGCGCTGATGGCGGCCGCGATAGTGACGGGGCTGTGGGGCACGGCGACGGCGCAGACGGTCAACTTCGCGGCCGGCGTCATCACGATCACGGGAACGGAGGGCGTCGACACGATTGCCGTCGTCGACGACGGCACCAACCTCGACATCGTGATCAACGGAGACGCCGCCACCTGGGCCGACTACAAGCCCACCACCAGCGTCGCGGGCATCGTGATCACGAGCCTGGGGGGCAATGACACGATCGATTGCGGCGGCCTGCCGGCCACGATCGCCTGCACCATCGGGGGCGGCGACGGCAACGAGACCATCACCGGCGGCCCCGGAGACGACACGATCGACGGCGGCAACGGCATTGACACCATCAGCGCCGGGGCCGGCGACGACACGATTCTCGGCGGGAACGGCGATGACACGATCACCGGCGGCTCCGGCGACGACACGATTACCGGCGGGGCGGGTGCCGACAACATCAATGGCGGTACGGGCAACGATACCCTCAGCGGCAACGCCGGCAATGACAGCCTCACCGGCGGCGACGACGATGACACCATCACCTATGCCTCCGCTGCGTCGGCCGTCACGGCGACGATCGGTACCGGGACCGGCGCCGGACTGGACGGCGACAGCGGCACGGACACGTTCGCCGACTCCGCGGAGGTCCTGATCGGCTCGGCCTATGCCGATACGCTCACAGGCGACGCGAATGACAATACGATCCGCGGGGGCGACGGAAACGACACGATCGACGGGGCTGCGGGGGCGGATTCCCTGTACGGCGGCTCCGGCGACGACACGATCAGCGGCGGCGCGGGAGCCGATACGATCGAGGGCGGGACGGGTGACGATGTCGTGGACGCCGGGGCGGACGCCGACAGGGCCAGCGGCGGCGAAGACGACGACACGCTCAACGGCGGGGACGGTGCTGACGTGCTCGATGGCGGCGCCGGGAACGATACTATCACCGGCGGCGCCGGCAACGATACGATCGACGGCGGTAGCGGCGACGACACCCTGAGCGGCGGTTCGGGCGACGATACTCTCACCGGCGGAAACGGCACGGACACCATCACGTATGCCGGCGCCGCAGGGGCCGTCACAGCCGCGATCGGTACGGGTACGGTCGCCGCCTCCGACGGCGACGGCGGCACGGACACATTCGCCGATGCCGTCGAGAAGCTCGTCGGTTCCGCAAACGCCGACACCCTGACCGGCGATGCCAACGCCAACACCATCGAAGGCGGGACCGGCAACGACACGATCAGCGGCGGGGCCGGCAACGACACCCTGATCGGCGGCGCGGGCGATGACATCATCAACGGCGGCGACGGGACGGACACCGTCAGTTACGCCGGCATCGCCGGCGCCGTGACGCTGAGCCTTGCCCTCCAGGGAGCGGCTCAGAATACGGGCGGGGCTGGCAGCGACACGGTATCCAACTGCGAGGCGATCACGGGCGGCAGCGGAAACGACACCCTCACGGGCGACGACAACGCCAACGTCCTCAGCGGCGGCGACGGCGACGACACCCTCAGTGGCGGGGCCGGCAACGACACCCTCTACGGCGAGGCCGGCAACGATACCCTCGTCGGCGGATCGGGCAGCGATACCATCAGCGGGGGCGCGGGCACCGACATCGTCAGCTACGCCGATGCCGCCACCTCGGTCACCGTCAACCTGAGCGTAAGCTCTCCTCAGGATACGGGCGGGGCCGGGACCGATACGATCAGCCAGTGTGAGAACGTGATCGGCAGCGCCGCCGCCGACACCCTGACCGGCGACGCCTCGGACAACATCCTCGTAGGCGGCGAGGGCAACGATCTCCTCAACGGCCGCGGCGGCAATGACACACTCAACGGCGGCAACGGGACCGACACGGCCGACTACCGGGACGGCAACGTCGGCACCGTGAGCGTCGATCTGGACGCCGGCTCCGCCTACGACGGGGAGGGAGGGCTCGACGCGCTCGTCAGCATCGAGGGCAAACTGCTGCCGACCAGCACGCTGACCGCGGACGCCGGCCCCGCGCGGACGATCATCGCCGGCGCCAGCACCACGCTCGAAGGCTCGGCCAGCGGCGGGACGGCCCCGTACACGTATGCCTGGACGCCCGATACCGGCTTGAGCGCAACCAACGTTGCCCAGCCGACGGCCAGCCCCTCCGCGACGACCACCTATACGCTTACCGTCACCGATGCGTTCTCCCTGACGGCGTCCGATACGGTGGTCGTGACGGTCGTCCCGGTTCTCACGGCCGATGCCGGCTCGGATCGGTCGGTCGGCCTGGGCGGAAGCGTTCAGTTGCAGGCTACCCCGAGCGGCGGACTCGGACCGTATACGTTCTCGTGGGCCCCGGCAACCGGTTTGTCCTCGACGAGCGTGGCCGCGCCTTTCGCCTCGCCCACCGAGACCACCACGTATACGGTGACCATCAGCGATTCCCTCGGCCAATCCGCCAGCGATACGACCACGGTCACGGTCTTCCCGGCCCTTACGGTCAATGCCGGCGATGACCGGACGATCGATGCCGGCCAATCTACGCCGCTTCAGGCTGTCGTGACGGGCGGAGTGCCCCCGTACACGTACTCGTGGTTGCCGGTCACGGGACTGGATACCCCCGGGGCCGCCGATCCGGTCGCCGAGCCCACGGTCACCACGACCTATGTGGTGACGGTGACCGACAGTTCCGGCACCAGCGTCTCCGATGCGGTGACCGTCTATGTCACGCCGGCCCCGGGCGGCGACGGAGGAGACGGTGGCGGTGGAGGCTGGTTCCCGTCGCTGTTTCCGTTCTGCGGCGGCGGAATCGCTCAGGCAGCCGTGATGATCGGCTTGGGGTTGTGGCTCCTGGGACGGCGTCGTCGGCCGTGAACGTCGCTGTTCCCTCATGGATGGCGGACGCAACCCCCCGGCAGGGGCCGCCGCCGGTTGACAACCGAAACGGGCGCTGCGCCCTTGCAGCCGGCTGCCGGAAGACAGGCCGGCTCCCGGCTTGCGGCCCGAGTCGGGGCGTCAGAGCGGCGGTTTGCGGCCGTACTCGCACACGCCGCGGGGAACCGGTCTGGCGGCCGTCTTGCATGTATCCGGGCAGGCGGATGGAGCCCTGCATATGACCGGCGCATTCCTGGTCGGGGCGACGGGATTCCTGCTGGCCACTGCCGCTGCTCCCGCCACGGGACCGGCAGACGCGGACCGGCCGAACATCATCTTCATCTTGGCCGACGACCTGGGCTACGGCGACCTGGGCTGTTATGGTCAGAAGCAGATCCGCACGCCGAACCTGGATCGTCTTGCGGCCGAGGGCATCCGGTTCACTCAGTGCTATGCCGGAAGCACCGTGTGCGCCCCCTCGCGATGCGTCCTCATGACGGGCCTGCACACCGGGCACGCGACCATCCGCGGAAACGGGGCCGTGCCCCTTCGCCCGCAGGATGTCACGGTCGCCGAGGTCCTCAAAGGGGCCGGCTACGCGACCGGTCTGGTGGGCAAGTGGGGGCTCGGCGAGGACGGCACGACGGGCGTGCCGAACGATCAGGGCTTCGACGAGTTCTTCGGCTATCTCAATCAGCGCCACGCGCACAACTACTACCCCGCATTCCTCTGGCGAAACCGCCGGACGATCAGGCTGCCCGGCAACGTCGAGAAAGACGGCGTCTCGTCCCGGCGAGAGCAGTACTCGCACGATCTGCTGACCCGCGAGGCGCTGGACTTCATCGAGCGGCATCGCGGCGGCCCGTTTTTCCTGTATCTGGCCTACACCATCCCCCACGCGAACAACGAGCGGGGCCGCGCCGAGGGCAACGGCATGGAGGTCCCGTCGGATGAGCCCTACACGGACCGCCCCTGGCCCCAGACCGAGAAGAACAAGGCGGCCATGATCACGCGGCTCGATGCCGACGTCGGCCGCCTGGTGAGGTGCCTGGACGAGCTGGGGCTCGACCGCCGCACGATCATCTTCTTCTCCAGTGACAACGGACCCCACAGGGAAGGCGGCGTCCGCCCTGAGTTCTTCGCCAGCTCGGGGCCGTTGCGCGGAATCAAACGGGACCTGTACGAGGGCGGCATCCGCGTGCCCATGATCGTGCGCTGGAAGGACACGATCCGCCCGAACCTCGTCAGCGACCAAGTCTGGGCCTTCTGGGACTTTCTCCCGACGGCGGCCGAACTGGCCGGCGTCAAGCCGCCCCCGGGGCTCGACGGGATCTCGATGGTCCCGTCGCTCCTCATCGGCCGCCCGGGCATCCGCAACCAGGAGCAGCACCGGTTCCTCTACTGGGAGTTCCACGAGGGCGGATTCACACAGGCGGTTCGCATGGCCAACTGGAAGGCGGTCCGTACCGCCCCCGGCCGGCCCCTCGAACTGTACGACCTCCTGCACGACGAGGCCGAGCGCTACGATGTGGCCCCACGGTACCCCCAGATTGTCGCCCGGATGGAGGAGTGCCTGCAGACCGCCCGCACCGACTCGCAGGATTGGCCCGTCCGTTCTGAAGCGGCTTCCAGCCGGCCCATCCGCCGGCTTCCCGACTGCCCATCGCAAGCGCCGTAGTCGTGCCCGCGGCCGGCCGCCGCGTCCGTGCGGAACCCGCCGGGAATGGCCCTGTTATGGGCGGCCTCGAGCCGTCACGAGCATTACCAGTACGATCCACAAGCCCGTTTCCAGCAGGATGCGCAAGAATGACTTCCGCACGAACTCACCTCGCCTCTGTCCTGGCGAGCCTGCGCAGCCCCCCTGAAATAGACACCCTTGGACCGGCCGACGTTGGGTCGTTCTGCGCGACTCGGTCCCGGGGCCTGCCACATCTCGGATGCCCGGGCTACCGGTGCTTCCCGTCGCCGCGGTCCTTGACCCCGGCGCCCTGCACTGCCGCGGCGACCTTCATCGGCAGGCCGAAGAGGCGGATGAATCCGTTGGCGTCCTGCGGGTCGTATTCGGCCCCCATCCGGAAGCTGGCCAGGGCTGGGACGTAGAGCGATTTCGGGCTTCGGGCCCCGACGGCCCGGCAGTTCCCCTTGTAGAGCTTCACCCGGACCGACCCCGTGACATGCTGCTGGGTCCGCTCCACGAACGCATCCAAGGCCTCGCGCAGCGGGCTGTACCACTGGCCGTAGTAGACAAGTTCGGCGTATCGCAGCGCCACCTGCTGTTTGAAGTGGGCGGTCTCGCGTTCCAGGCAGATCGCCTCGAGCGCCCGATGGGCCTCGTAGAGGATCGTTCCCCCGGGGGTCTCGTACACGCCCCGCGACTTCATTCCGACGAGCCGGTTCTCGACCAGATCGACTTGGCCGACCCCGTGGCGTCCCCCGAGCGCGTTGAGGGTCTCGATGATCCGCACCGGGCCCATCCGCTTGCCGTTCAGTCCCACGGGCGTGCCGCGCTCGAAGTCCACCTGGACGTAGGCGGGCCGGTTCGGGGCCTTCTCGACCGGACGGCTGATGACCAGCATCCGGTCCTGCGGCTCGTTCCACGGGTCCTCCAGCTCGGCACCCTCGTGCGAAAGGTGCCACATGTTCCGGTCCCGCGAATAGATGCTCTTGCGGGAGGCCTCCACGGGGATCCCGCGGGCCTGCGCATACTCGAGGGCCGCCTCGCGGCTCCGCAGCTCGAAGCGGGGGTCCTTCCATGGGGCGATGATGGTCAGGCTCGGGTCCAGGGCCGCATACGTCAGCTCGAAGCGGACCTGGTCGTTCCCCTTGCCGGTCGCCCCGTGCGCCACGGCGTCCGCCCCGTACTCGTGGGCGATGCGGACCTGCTCCTTGGCGATCAGCGGTCGCGCAATCGACGTCCCCAGCAGATAGCGCTGTTCGTAGATGGCTCCCGCCTTGAGCATCGGCCACAGAAAGTCGGTGGCGAACTCCTCCCGGAGGTCGCGGATGACGCACTCGCTCGCCCCGCTGGCGAGGGCCTTCCGACGGATCGACTTCAGCTCGTCGCCCTGGCCCAGCTCGGCCGCGAACGCGATCACCTCGCAGTCATACGTCTCGCGGATCCACGGCAGAATCACGCTGGTGTCAAGCCCCCCCGAGTAGGCCAGCACCACCTTCCGAACCTTCTTGGCCATTTCAGGAATCTCCGTACTCGACCCGCGAGCGCCCGGCCCCCGGGAGTTCACGGAACCCGCCAACATACCGGGGCAGCCCACCGGCGACAAGCGACCGGCCGCCCCGCCGCACGCAGGAGCATGCGCTCCGGAGGTTTGGGTTCACAGGCGGCCGCCGGACTCCCTCGCCGCTTATCGTCCCGGCCCGCCGGCCCTTGCCCGATATTCCCGCGCAGGCGACGGTCCGCTCCTGTCGCGTCGCCATTCGTGCCTCCGTCATTCCCGCCCACGCGGGAACCCAGGTCGGTTGTAATGCCCCCCACGCACCCGGCGCCCATCCATGCATTTATTCGGCGACCGGTTGAAATGGCCCCTCCGGTTCCGGTGGGTCCGCGCCCCGATCTCTCTGGAAAGGCGGGCCTCTGTGCGTTAACATGAATGCTGGCCACCGCCCGTCGGCGCAAGCCGTGTGCGCCTGCGGACGGGGGCGCACTTCTGACGCGGGAGGGAGAGCAGATGCGATCCGCCTGTTGCGTGGCCCTTTCTGTCTGCGGGTTCCTGGGGACCGTCCCTCGCGAGGCGGCGGCGGGCCCCGTCGAGTATGTCGTGCACGTCAGCGTCGACGGGCTTCGGTCGGACGTGATTACCAGCCTCGGGGCGGCCAACCTCCCCTATTTCTACCGCATGCGGGCGGAGGGGGCCTTTACCGACAACGCCCGAACCGACTATGACATCACGGTCACGCTGCCGAACCACGTCACGCAGCTGACCAGCCGGGCGGTCTACGGCCCCGCCGGCCACAACTGGACCAGCAACGACGACCCGCCGTTCGGCGTGACGCTTCACACCAACAAGGGTTCCTATGTCGCCGGCGTGTGCGACGTGGCCCACGACAACGGCCCGCGCACCGGCCTGTACGCCAGCAAGAGCAAGTTCAGCCTCTTCGACGTGAGCTGGAACGCCACATCCGGCGCCCCGGATACCACCGGACCCGACAACGGGCGCGACAAGGTCGACGTGTATGTCTACAACGGCAATACCGCCACGCTGACCAACCGGCTCGTAACGGATATGAAGGCCAACCCGTTCCGCTATGCCTTTCTCCACTTGACCGACCCCGACACGATCGGCCACAGCAGCGGCTGGAATCCCGCCCCGGGCACGCCCTATGCCAACGTCATCAGGCAGATGGACGCCCGCCTCGGTCTCATCTTTTCCATGATCGAGGGCGATGCCCGCTTGAACGGACGAACGGCCATCATCCTGACGTCGGATCACGGGGGCTACGGCACGGGGCATTCGGATTACTGGCGGCGCGAGGTGTACACGATCCCGTTCTATGTGTGGGGCCCCGGCGTGACGCCCGGGGCGGATCTCTACGACCTCAACGCGGGTCGTCGCCTCGACCCCGGCACGGAACGCCCTCCCTATTCGGCGCCTCTTCAGCCGATCCGCAACGGCGAAGCCGGAAACCTCGCGCTCGGTCTCCTCGGACTCGGCCCGATACCCGGCTCAACGATCAACGCGGCCCAGGATCTGATCGTTCCGGAGCCCGCGGGGCTGCTGCTTGGGCTTCTCGGCCTGCCGGTGTGGCCGACACGCCGTTTTCGCCGGAGGTGCCCATCGCCGTCGCTCGCCCCGCCTTCTCACACCTCCATATCGTATTCGCCCAGCCGAAGCGGATACCGGCCGTGCTCCCGGACGAGCTGGACCACGTAGTCGTAGCTGGACGGGTCGACGTTGTCCGGAATCGAGTGGTCCGACTGGACGATGTAACCGCCTCCCTTGGCCGCGTTCAGCTTGGTGAGCACTTCCCGCCGGATCCGCTGGCGGTCGTTGGTCGCCAGCACGGTCACGTCGATGTTCCCGTTGAACGCCCATCGGGTGCCGTAGCGGCGCTTGAGTTCGACCACGTTCAACCCGGACTTGGCCTCCAGCGGGTTGTAGGCGTCCACTCCGGCCTCGATCATGTCCTCGAACACGGCCGACGCGTTTCCGCACCCGTGGTAAATCGTCCTGAGCCCCGCCTCGTGAACGACCTGGCAGATCCGACGGAGCTGCGGCTTGTAGGCCGCCCGCCAGTACTCGGGCGAAAAGAACATCCCGCGCACGTATGCGACGTCGCCCCAGATGTACAGCCCGCTCAGCCGCCCCCCGGCCGCCGCGATCTGGGCCCGGGCGATCCCGACAAGGAAATCGCCCAGCCGCTCGATGAACCGGGCCAGCCGGGCCGGCTCCTCGGCCATCTTGATCAGGGCGTTTTCCGACCCGATGATCCGCCACAGCAGCTCATGCGGCTCGCAGACGCTGCCGAATACGCAGAAGTCGTCCGCATAGGCCTTCACCCGGTCCACGAACGAGGGATAGCCCAGGTGCAGCGCGTCGCCCACCGAGTTGATCTGGTCGTCGAGGGCGACCGTGAACCTCCGCTCGTCGGCCGGGTCGTCGAAACGCAGAGCCTCCATCTGTTCGAAGGTCCGCGTCTCGAAATCAAGGTACCTCGGCATCGGACAGGACGACCGCATCTCGATCGTCGCCCCGAAACCGGTTTTCACCACGCGGCGGTCGCCGGATTCCTCGACCACGCGGATCCCCGTGATGCGGGGGTCCATGTTCGGAGTGATCACGACCAGGTCCAGGTCCCAGTGCCGGTAGGGATCGAAACCCCCGTTCCCGTAACGCTCCCGGGCCCGCCTCACGAAGCCGCTCCAGAAGAACTCGCCCACCGGGACGCGGTCCGGCTCCCGGTGCGAGAGGGCGGCCAGCACCCGTTCCACTTTCGCCGAGGCGCGGCTTGCTCGGGCGTCCATATCCGCCTTCTATAGCCGAACCGGCGGATGACTGGCAAGGCCCTCGCCCCGCCGCCCCCGGGTCGCCCCCGGGCTGCGGACAAGCCGGCCGGTCGATGCTCGGGGCCCCGGAACCGCTTTCCCGGAAGCAGTTTCTCTTCCGGGGCCCCGCCGGCATGACCGGCATCGTCACGGCTCTTCCGGCGGCACGAGCGGCTCGAGCGCGGGAATCAGCGCGGGCAGGTCGACCTGCACGATCTCCCATATCCTGAGCGGATCAAGGCGGAAGTAGTCGTGGGCGATGCGATGTCGCATGGCGATGATCTGCGGCCAGGGGATCTCCGGGTGCGAAGCCTTTGTTTCGTCGGAGATCTTGCGCGCCGCCTCGCCGATGTTCTCCAGTGCCTTGGCGATGGCGTGCTGGTGCAGCGCGCTGCGCTGGAATCCGTCCCAGGAGAGCTCCCGGGCAAAGTCGCGGGCCCGCCGGGCCGCGATCAGCATGTCCAGCAGGTACGCCGCGTCACGCCACATACACGCGCTCCAGGTGGGACAGGATATGCCTGCGGCGGATGTAGTTCTCGCTTTGCTCGATGATGCCTCGCTCGACCATGTCCACCTTGCGTCCGAGCAGGGCCTCCAGCTCGCGGGTCATCTCCAGCCATTCCCGGAATCCCCACCTCGCCCCAGGCTCGAAAGCCACCAGGACGTCCACGTCGCTGTCGGGCCCAAAATCCTCGCGCAGCGCCGAGCCGAACACGGACAGTTCTACGATGCGCCAACGGCGGCAGTAACGGGCAATCGCCTCGCGCGGAATGTCTATCTTCAGACTCATAGGGCCCGCCCCTTCCGGCGCCGACATCCACGCCTTCGACGCTGCTTCTCTCGTCTTCCGGATGATCGGATCGCCTGCGCCCGGCCGCCCTCCCTCAGTGGACCGTTCATATGGCGCTCGGCCTGCGTCCACGCGGTCCGGCTCCCGGTGCGAGAGGGCGGCCAGCACCCGTTCCACTTTCGCCGAGGCGCGGCTTGCTCGGGCGTCCATATCCGCCTTCTATAGCCGAACCGGCGGATGACTGGCAAAGCCTTCGCCCCGCCGCCCCCGGGCCGGCCGCCGGAGTGCAATAATCGCCCGCTCAGAACAACGACTTCGGTTCGTTTCCCGCGAAGCTCTCGATCAGCACACCGATGTGCCCGTCCACGCAGACGTGACGCAGCCCGATCCGCCGGAGACGCAGCCCCAGCCGCTCTGCGGCCTGGCACTGCTCCTCGCTGGGCGGATGGCCCACCCAGACGACTTCCCTCGGCTCCTCCGGCCGACCGGCCCGGGCCAGGAGGGTCTCCAGGATACCCGGACACGGCCCCACGGCCGCCACCACCAAGGCTCCGTCCCCGCAGCCGCCCTCGACGCGCAGGAGATCGGCGGCCCCGGAGGTCCCGATGGGCTTACAGACGCTGGCGTCCGGAGAGAAGGCCGCCGGGTTCGACTCGATCAGGGTGCGCAGCTGCCGCGCCGTGCGCACAGGCTCGCTGACCGCCACGGCGAACTGGATTTCCCACGGATCGTCCACGGCGATCGACTCGCCGGCTGTCCGTGGATCACCGTCGGAGTCGGCATTCTCAAATGTCGGCTTCAGTCCGATGGTGCCCACGAGGTCGCGGAGCTGCTCGATCCAGCGCGCGGGGCCGCCCGCACGCGCCCCGGGCATGGTATCCTGCGCTTCGACCAGCCACCTCACGCCGACTTCGGCTTGGGAGCATCCGGCGTACTCGAGCCGAACCCCCAGAAAACGCCGTACGAGTTGTGCCAGACGCCGACCTGTGGCCGCCCCGTCCGCATCGTCCACCGCGTTCACCACGAACGCGCCGACCGGCATCGTTCCGATGATCCCCTGGTATCGCTTGATCGCCTTGTACGCCGCTACCTGTCCCGCCTGGCTGGCGTCCACCAGCACGACCACTCCCGGGACGATCGTCAGCACATCGGGGTCATCGCCCCCGCCCGCGCACCACGAGGCGACAAGCAGTCGATCGAACGGACTGTCGGCGGCCGTGATCGGCGCCGCCCAGTCGGCCGGGACTCCCGGCACCTGCGGCCACGAGGGCTGGCCCTCGTCTTCTGCGAAGGACGATCGCCCGACGGGCCACTGGCCGCTGGGCCGGTGGGCCGTCCCGGGCGCTGCCGGCCGATCCGCCGGTTCGACCCTCCGGAGTCGTATTCCGCTGGAGCCGGCTGTCAGCAGGCCGACGCATTCGCCGGTCCGGGCGCGGTGGCGCGCGTACACGTCGACCGCCGGTTCACGATCCGGTCCGAGATGGCCGGCCAGGACGGCTTCCGTGGGGATCCGGCGCGCCGGCCTCGGCTCCTCCCGCGATGCCGGCACGAGTCGCGTCGGCCGCTGGCCGAGATACCATTCTGCGATGTCGGCGATGGTGTGCCCGCCGCCGGGCGGCATCACACAACCTCAACGACGGAGTTCAGTTCGCCGTACGGGTTGCTCTCCACGTAGGAGTTGTAGGGGTCCTGGGTCCATGTCCCGTCCACCACCAGGCGATAGCGGTAGCGGCCGGGCTTGAGCGGCAGCACTACCTCGAAGTCGTTCATACCGCCGTTGCGGTGCATGGGAGTGGCATCGGGCGACCAGTTGTTGAAGTCCCCGGCGAGCCGGACGTCCCTGGCGCCCGGGGCGTGCGCCGTGAAAACGACTCCGCGCTCGGTCTGTCGTACGCCGTAGATCCGCTCGATCTTCGCCTGAGTCTCCTCCGGCGTGGGGGCGCGCTCGGTCTGCTGCTTGGCGAACAGCGGCTTGGTCGTGGCCAGAAGCTGCTCCGCGCGGGCGGCCAGCTCGTCCGCCTGCCGAAGAATGGCCTCCGGGATGCTCTCGGCGGCGGCCTCCGCCGGGGCGGCCGCGATAAGTTCCCGGGCCAGCCGCACGAAATCGCGGAACCCCATGCTGCCCGGGTCGTACTCGGTGATCGGCTGGCCGAAGCTCGCTCCTTCCTTGAGCTTGGTATTGAAGTTGATGAACGACTGGCACATCAGCGACTCGAACTTCCGCTTGAGCTCGCTGAGTATCTCCCGCCCCAGCTTGGTGCGAACGTCATACTGATTCGCCAGCACGCGAACTTGGATCTGCTGACCCGTCCGTCGCTCGACCTCCTTGATCGCGTCGATCTGCTTGGTCAACCCCTGGAGGGAGAAATAGCCCGTGTCGACCGGGATGATGACCTCGCCCGCCGCCCGAAACGCATTGAACGTCAGCAGCCCGATGTGCGGCGGACAGTCGACAATCACGAAGTCGTACCGGTCACGGATCCCGTCGAGAACCGTCTTGAGTCGCAGGTCCCGGTCGGGCTTGTCCAGCATCTGCGGCTCGAAACCCGACAGGTCCGTCTTGGACGGGGCCAGGTCGAAGTTCGCCGTGATCTGCCAGATCACCCGGGACAGGTCGATGGGCTCGGCGCTGCCCGCGGCCATGAGCACGTCGAACATGCTCAGTTCAATCTGCTCCTCCGGAACGGCCAGCCCCAGGGCACAATGACCCTGCGGGTCCATATCCACAAGGAGCGTGCGTCGTCCCTCCCGGGCCAGGCAGGCAGCCAGGTTGATGGCGATCGTCGTCTTGCCGCAGCCACCCTTCTGATTGGCGATGGCGATGGTACGCATGTTGAGGGTCCTCCAATGACCCGTCCTGCGGAACGGTCTCTCCGACGTCCGTGGGACCGCCCGCCATCCGGCGGCGGTCCGCAGACCGATAATCCCGACCCGTATATCGGCCTGCCAGTATTGAAAACTTTATTCTCGTGCGTCCGACTGCCGATCCGACCTCTTGGCCATCACCCCTTTGCCTCTCCCGCGCGCTGGGCCACTGCTCGGGCCAGCTCCAGGATCGTCTGCATCCTCTGCGCCATCGTGTGCTCCCTTCGGGCCCGTTCCAAGGCCGCCTCCGCGATCGCCGCTCGCCGGGCATCGTCCGAAAGCAGGTCTCGCACAACTGCGGTCAGCTCCGTCAGGCCTGAGAAGCCGACGTACTCCCGACCTTCGGCAAAGAGGGCCGCCATCCCTCCTGCCTGTGAATCCCTAGGCGTCCTCCGGCGAATCACGACGGCCTTTGCCGCGATGGCCGCGAAAACCTCCGGGCCGACATCCAACCCGGCGGGTATCGAAACCATAAGCTTATATCTGAAAAGATGTTGTGCAATAATCGACGTCGTTTGTACAGGCCCGCGCACTGTTACCCCTTCCGATTCAGACCATCCGTATCCCCAACTGTGCACAGTTGCCCCGGCAGTAGCAGCGCCTCGTGCCGCTGCGGACGCAAGGATGCTCGGGCCCAACTGCTCGCGAATCCTGCGGATGAACTCGACACGCGCGGTCGGATCTTCAATGGCCATCCCTACAACGGATTCGGCTCTCGCCAAGTACTCCTCGGCTCTCAGGCCGTCAAATGCGTCGGGATCCCCCGCGATTTCGGAAGCCACTATGCTCCATAAGACTTTATGAGTATTAAGCTTAAGACCTGCGCGCTCCGGATCGCTGCTGACCAGGTCGTGAATGATCGCTACGTCGTGCGTGCGAGCCGATTCTGTCCCGGTGTCCGCATGAGGCGTCAGCCAGCGGGGAACGACCGCCGCGCGCCAATCGGCCAAGCCCGTTGCCATCACGGCCTCCCTGCCTGCCTCTGTCGTCACGGCCACCGAGTCTGCCGGGCCGAGGCGGTCGGGCGCGTGCTCCGGCCCAAGAGGCGTGTCGATCCAAGTCACGATGGGTACAGCGGGGGCCAGCACCCCAGCCAGCATAGGCCTGGAGGTTCTCAGTGCCACGACGAGTTCAGGATCACAAAGGTGTAACTTCTTTGCTAAAAATAGGTTGGTGCACTTTGTCGGGTCGAATGGAGCGACGATCTCTGCCACGCATCCGAGTTGTCGCGCTGCGTCGGCCGCCTCTTGGGCCCACGTTTCTATCCACGGTCCGCTCTGGAGGGCAACTATGGCAAGGCTCGGTCGGAGCGGAAGCGGCCGGGGCTGCCGCTTGGGGAAAGCAGCCTGGATCTCAGCAATGGCGGCCTGGCGCCGACTGGCCGTGCGGGCTGCGATTCGCTCGAGGATGGCTTGGAGTTCCCGGACTTGGGGACGTTCGAGCCAAGGCCAGATGAGGATGCGATCCGGGCAGGCGTATCCTTCGTGCCCAGCGAGGAATCGCCCAAGTTCGGACTCGAGGTTGTGCTCGGCACTCAACAGAACCACCAGTCTGCGCGTACGGATCGCCCCGGCGAAGTTGCGGAGCCGAAGCGCCAGCGACATTTGGACGGCATCGCGCTCGAAGACCAGCACACCCCGGTGAGGTTCGAGGCGGTCCAGCAGCAGCGAGACTTCGGCGCCGCTGCCGATGCCGTACAGAAAGACGTTCCCGCCGCCGGGTTCGAACCGGCTGAGGAAGGCCGGCGCGCTGATGGTCGGGGCGCTGGTTCCGCCGAACCAGTGGGCGTGGCCGTCCGCTCCCGTGATGCGATATGTCGCCGTCCCATCCCGGGCTACGCACGGCTGTACAGCAGGGGGCAGACGAACCGCGCTCACGCGTGCCGCCGTATCCGGATCGACCTCTCGAAGGGCGGCCAGGTTGCGTTCCCAGGTTTCCGGTTCGATGCAGACGGGCGTGTCGGCGGACATCGAAGGGCCTCAGCCCCGGGGCGACTCGCTCAGCCGCACAATGAGCATGGCGACCAGGAAAAGCATCCAGGTTCCCCAGGCCGCCGCCGCCAGAATGAGGGGCCATCGGGCTTTGGGCGGCGAATCGCCGGCCGGAATGTCGTCGGGTTCGGGGCTGTGCGTCGGTTCGGTCATGGCTTGGCTCGCGCTCTTGCGGTGCGGGCAGGACTGTACTGCGCTGGGCCGCAGGCCACAAGGGGCGGTCCGACGCCGAGGCCCCCGTCGGCAGGAGGATGGGAACCGCCACGACGTTCCGGCCCGGCCGGCCGGCAGGGACGGCCCTGCGGATCGAGCAGTGCCCGTTCGGCGCGGCTCTGGAGGCCCTTTGGGCGTTCCTGCCGCGGGGAAACGCGGGCTGGGTGCCCGTCAACCCGCGTCGCGGAGCTGCGTCTCGTAAAGCCGGCGGTAGAGGCCGCAGGAGTCCAGGAGCATTTCGTGAGTGCCGACGGCGATGATCCGGCCGTCATCCATCACCACGATCCGGTCGGCCTCGGAGATCGTGCTGTATCGGTGGGCGATGATGAAGCCTGTGCGGTTCCGGAGGAAGGCATCGAGGGCCTGGTGGATCTTCAGCTCGCTTTCGGGGTCGACCTGACTCGTGGCCTCATCGAAGATCAGGATCGGGGCGTCCCGCAGGATCGCCCGCGCGATCGCGATGCGTTGCCGCTGGCCGCCGGAGAGGTTGGCGCCGTGCTCGCCCACGACGGTCTGGTAGCCCTCGGGGAGCTGGCGGATGAACTCGTCGGCGAAGGCCCGGCGGGCGGCCGACTCCACCTCGGCCATCGTCGCGCCGGGCCGGCCGTAGAGGATGTTGTTGGCGACGGTATCGGAGAAGATCACGGTTTCCTGGGTGATGATGCTGATCTGACTGCGCAGCGAGCGGAGCTTGACGCCGGCGATATCCTGACCGTCGATCAGGATGCGCCCCCGGTCCGGTTCGAAGAATCGCGGGAGAAGGCTCACGAGAGTCGTCTTGCCCGAGCCGTTCGGGCCCACCAGGGCGACGATTTCGCCCTTCCGGACCGTCAGGTTGATCTCTTGCAGGGAGGGCCGGGCCGCGCCCGGATACGTGAAGGTGATGTCCCGGAATTCGATCGCCTCCCGGAGGGGTTGCAGCGGAACGGCCGTGCGGTCCCGCTCGTATTCGCTGGGGCTGTCGATGAGTTCGAAGATCCGCTCGGCCCCGGCGGCCGCCTCCTGGATCTTCGGGTACACCTTGCTGAGCTTCTGGACCGGCTGGAAGATCGCCGCGAAGCACAGCACCATGGTCAGGAACTCCTCGACGCCCATCGATGCGTACACGACCTGCCGGGCGAACCACACGATCACGCCGGCCGCGCAGAAGAAGGCCAGCAGTTCGATCGTGGGGGAGATGAGGGCCTCGAAGAACCCGAGCCGCAACTGCTGCCGGAGCAACCGCCGGTCGATGGCGAACAGACGCCGGCGCTCGTAGTCTTCGCGGGTGTAGCCCTTCACGACGCGCATCCCGTTCAGGACGCTTTCGAGGGCGCCCAGCATACGCCCGTAGCCGACCAGGAGCTTGCGATTGGCCCGGCGGATCTTTTTCCCCACCCGCCAGAAGATGACGCCGGCCAGGGGCGCGGCCACCAGCACGATCAGCGTGACCTTCGGCTGGATCCAGAGCGCTACCAGGGTCACGCCGATGGCCTTGAGGGGTTCGGCGACGGCCTTCTCGAAGAAGTTGGACAGGCCGCGGAAGATCGCCTGGATGTCCTGTACGAATCGGCTGAGGGTGTCGGAGGTCTGCTGCGTGAAGTGGGCCATGGGGAGCTTCAGCACGTGGGCGTACATCTGTCGCCGCAAGTCCAGCACCGTTCGGGCGCAGACCAGTTCCGTGAAGTACCGTCCGACGAACTGGCAGAAGTTCCCCAGCAGGATCACGCCCAGCAGCCCGAGCAGAACGAATTGCAGTGTGCGGAGGCGCTGCTCCGGCCGAAGTCCCGTCGGGAGATACGCGGCCAGCGACCGTCCGAGGGCCCAGTGGCTCGATCGCTCGCCGGCGGAGGCCGCTACGGAAAGCGTGGCCGGAGGCCTCGTGGGTCGATAGACGGTGAACTCCGCCGAGGCGGCGGAGGGCATCTGGGCGATGCAGGCGTTCAGCTCCATCATGGGCATCGGACGGCCGTCCAGGCCGAGCAGGAAATCGCCCCGGTGGACGCCCACACGGGCCAGGGGCGAGTCGGACTGTAGATCCACAATGAGTGTCGTGCCCGGGGCGATCCCTTCCACCGGGTTGTCGCGCTGGGGGTCATAGGCGGCGATTCTCGCCTTCAGCCGGGTCTCGGCGATGTGGTGGTCGATCCACCCGTGCAGCCCCTCATCCCGGACGATGACCGTCAGCACCGGCAGAATCGAGCCGATGCTCAGCGAGTACGTGGCGGCCATGCCGAGCAGGGCCAGGACCAGAATGAGCAGGTACCTCTTCTGCGGCCACACGTAGGTCAGGAGTCGCCGGAAGTGGACCAGCGAGGCTTTGGGACGCGGCCGCCGCGCGGTCTGGC
>Ga0209162_1002050_pt1 | contig 18421 bp, 18 predicted proteins | sample YNPNPMetaG_FD_187121 | JGI IMG/M metagenome (GOLD analysis project Ga0209162, IMG submission 187121) | Anoxygenic and chlorotrophic microbial mat microbial communities from Yellowstone National Park, USA - YNP NP MetaG (SPAdes) (version 2) ... | reverse complement strand
CGCTGCTGCGCCCCTACGGTGCCACTGGGCGCAGCGCTGCTGCGCCCCTACGGTGCCACTGGGCGCAGCGCTGCTGCGCCCCTACGGTGCCTCTCGCCTCACCTGAACCGATGCTCCTCCGGGTCGTTCGTATCGAACCCCACTGCATCAAGGCGTTGCCAGAGTTCGTCGGGGATAGGAACACGCGCCAGTTCCAGGGTTGCTGCGATGCGCTCCGGCTTGCTGATGCCCACAACGGTCGACGTAATGCGTGGATCGCGCAGCGAGAACTGGAGCGCGGCAGCCGCCAATGGCACGCCGTACTCCTGGCAGATCGCTGCCAGGGCGCGCGTTCGTTCAACCAGCGCCGGCGGCGCATCCTGGTACGCATAGCGCGCATAGGCGTCCGGTCCTTTCGCCAGGATGCCGCTGCCATACGGCGCTGCGTTGACCACGGCTACTTCGCCCCTGGATGCGATATCGAGCAGTGGTTCCGCCGACCGGTTCAGCAACGTGTAGCGATTGTGCGTCTCAACCGCCATAAATGCACCGGTTTCGACGTAACGGATGAGCATGGGGATTGGACCGCCGGAAATGCCGATGTGTTCGATCACCCCTTCTGCCTGGAAACGCTGCAACACCTCAAGCGGACCGCCTTTCCCCATCACATTCTCGAACGTTGTGTGTTCCGGGTCGTGGATGTACACGAATTGCAGGCGGTCGAGTCCCAGCAATGTCAGGCTGCGCTCGACTGAGCGCCGGATCTGGTCGCCGCTGAAATCACCGGTCGTCAGGTCACGGTCAGCTTTGGTTGCCAGCACGAAGCCAGGCGGGAGACCACCCAGGTTGCGCAACACGATCCCGATCCGGCGTTCGCTTTCGCCATCGCCATACGCCGCAGCGGTGTCCAGGAAATTGATCGGACTGCGAAACGCTTCGGTCAGGGTTGCAATCGCCTGATCTTCGGCAACGCTGTAAGCGAAGGTTTCGGGCATATTTCCGAGTGGCGCGCACCCGATGCAGATCGGCGTCACCTGGAAGCCGGTTTGACCAAGCGGGCGGAGCGGCAGGGTGGGTGATGCGTGTGTCATTGCAGCGAACCTGTGTCTGATGAACGCGAAACCTGCTGGCGATTATCGCAAGGGATCGGGCAGGTGTCAAACGGGCGGAGTGTTGAACGTTGAACGTTGCAGGGTGCGAATGTTCGGTAGAGACAGTGCAGTGCAACGTTGCCACACTGCACCCAGGGCTTGTCTTTCACCTTCACATGGACAACGGACAACAGTCGAACGTTCGCCACCCAACTTATAGCGGTTCTCAGATACGTTGACCCCTGTCCAGGTCTGCCGTGTCGCGCGAGACGCCCGTTTCCGGCAGAGCGTAGACCGAAATTTATTTCGGTCATCGCATGGGGCGCGCAATCCCCAGGAGCGTTCAACCTTGTCCATCAGGTTCAACCTTTGTGAGAACTGCTATAAATGGGCGCCCTGCAACGTTCACCCTGCAACGTTCAACCACTCCACTACCCCTGCGCTTCTCCCGCGAGCGCCACGAGTTCGCGCGCTGACGGCGCCGCTTCCTGGCGGAAACGTGCTGCGCTGATCCGCGGCAGCAGCATCAGTGATATGACCATGGCGACCGCCTGCAACGAGAAGACCACCACGTATCCGAGCATGCGACTGTCGAGCAGGTTGGTCAGTGCATCACGGGTGACGCCACTCAACACCGTGCCCAGCAATCGTGCCATCGAGTTGGCGACCCCCCACGCCCCCACGAATGCGCCAATCTGACCGGGAATCGTCATGTCCAGCATCAGTGACAGGTTGGCAGCCGTTGAAACGCCGCTGCCAAACCCAAACATAATCAGGCTGGGGATGAAGATTGCCGGTATGTTCAGAAAGCCACTGGCAGCGATCAATGCCAGTCCGAGCGCCACCAGCGACCCGCCGACAGCGGCTGCGAATAGTTTCCCCCGTCGCCGCGCCATTGGACTTGTGACCAGCAATCCGATCAGCAACGCCACACCCCAGATCGACGTGTAGCGCGTCGTTACCTCAACCGGTGCACCGAATACGTCGGCAGCAAATGGTTCGAGCAGCACGTCCTGCCCCAGAATGGCGATCAGCAGCAGCACCAGATAGACGAAGAACAGGCGCGCCTGCGGCGTTCCAGCGACGGTTGCGATCATCTGCGCAAAACTGCGTCGCTCAGGGGTGCGCGGCGCACTGTCGCGTTCCTCCAGGCGCCACAGGGCAGCGATGCCGATCAGCAGCGCCACGCCACATACAACGTAGAACGCCGTAAACAGCGCGGCTGGCGTATAGTTGCTCAGCATGCGCGAGAGGCTGATACCTGCAATAATGACCCCGACAATCAGCATGAACCACATCACGCCAACAGTGCGCGCACGATGTTCTTCGCCTGAGAGTTCCGTCGCCAGCGCCAGGTACGAGACCGTCGCAAAGTTGAACCCCATGCCCCACGCGCCGAATGCCAGGATGCCGAGCGGCAGCCCCGACCAGAAGTTTTCCGCCATGGCGAATGCCGCAGTTGGCGACAGCGCCGACCCGCCAGCGCACAGGATCAACCCGATGATGGTGTACGGCGTGCGGCGGAGTCCAAGCAATGGATGTCGATCAGAAAATGAGCCGATCCAGATCTGGATTGGCGAGAAAGCATACGGGAGTGCGATCAGCAATGACACCAGCCATGCTGGCAGGCGCAGTTCGCTGATCATAATCCGATTCAGGGTGCTTTCGATGGGAACCGCAGTCAGTGCGACCGCAACATTGATCAACCCCAGGCGAAAGATGGTTGTCCAGCGCATAGCATGTCCTGAAAAACATCAAAGCAAGGTTGATTGCAGTCCAGCAATCAAGTTGTTACCACCTTGATCATGGCGACTGTATCTTCTGCATGCTATTATACCTGTGAACAAAAGAACATAAGCGACGGCAATCATGCCGTCTGATCGTTATCGGGCTGGAGCGATATTCCTCACGCTCCCGACACAGGAAACAGGTGATCGGCATGGAACCTCACGACCCACAGAGCAGCGAAACGAACGAAGCCCCTGTTTACCTCTCAATCATCGGTCTCGCAGCGTTGCTGTGTTTCGCGTTTATGATGACCGGTAGTTTCTGGCTGACGACCGTTGTGCTGGTGCTGGGATGCCTGCATCTGGCGCAGTATTTTCCCGCAGCTGACGAGATCGTGCAGAATGACATTGCGCTGCGCTGGTTGCGCCGCCTGACCCCCCTGATTATCTTTGGCATCTTCGCATTTCAGGTGATGGTGCAGCGATCAACGTAGGATCGCCGGTGCAGGTGGATCGATCTGATTTCACACGCGCTGCGCACTGGCTGCTCCCTTGTGTCGATGATCCCTGGGAGCGCAGTCGCTGCGCGCCCCGGCGCCTGTGCGACTGTCGGATGGTCAGGCAGTCTGCTGATCCTTTCCTGGAACCATCCCTGCCGCGTGTTCCAGCGCCAGTTGCATCTTGCGCACCCGGTCCGCCAGTTTTTCGGAACTGAGACTTTCCCGCAGCCGGTCGACAAGCAGCGGAAATGCGAACGGCGTTGGACGGGGAACATCGACGATGATGATCTGTCCCGCAGCAATGCGCCTCAGCGCCGTCGCCAGGCGGCTGTGCTCTAACTGGCGTTCCAGCACTTCGCGTCGCGCCTGTTCCAGCAGTCGGTTCTCCGAATCATACCGCGCGAACACATCATACATCAGGCTGCTCGACGCCTGAATCTGGCGCGCGCTCTTCTCGCCGGGGTATCCTTCGTACACCAGTCCGGCGATCCTCGCAATCTCGCGGAACTGGCGCTTTGCCATTTCGGTTGCATTCATGCTGGCAATGATGTCGTCTGCCAGATGATCGATGCTGAAGAGTGACGTGTGCGCACCGTTTATCTCCCACCGCCGCGCGCCGTCGGTGGCGTCGCGTGTGATGCCAGACGCTTCCAACAGTGGCGCGGGTTCGGGTGCGAGCAACTCGAAGCCGTAATCGTTCATCGCCAGGGTGAAGGTGATGGGACGCAGGCGACTGAGACGATATGCGATCAGCGCAGCCATGCCTTCATGCACCAGGCGCCCCTCGAAGGGGTAGAAAAAGAGGTGATGCCCCTCGCGGGTCTGCACCCGCTCGATCAACAGTTCGTCGGCGGCTGGAAGGAGCGACCACTGCGCCTGCACGTCCAGCAGCGGGCGTACCGCCTCCATCTCGGCATCACGAAAGACGCCGCTGCGCGCCGCTTCGATCCGCGCACGGATCGCGTGGGACAGTTCGGTTGACAGCGGCATGCGTCCCCCCATCCAGCGCGGCGTGATCCCATCACGCCGTTCCGTCTTGCGCACGAATACGGTCATATCGCGCAACTGCACGAACTCCAGCGCCTTGCCGCCGAAGAAAAAGATGTCTCCCGGCTTCAAGCGAGCTGCAAACGACTCTTCGACGGCGCCGAGCGTTCCACCCCGAACATACTGCACCTTGAGCGCCGAATCGCTCACAATTGTGCCAATACTGACTCGATGACGTCGCGCGACGGCATCATTGGTGACAACATAGCGCCCATCGCGTTCGGTGACGCGATGAAATTCTGGATAGGCGCGTAATGATGCGCCGCCCTGCACCACAAAATCGAGCGCCCACTGCCATTCAGCGTCGCTCAGGTTGCGGAAGGCGCGGGTAGTGCGCACTTCGGCGAGCAGTTCGCTACCGATAAAACTGCCGCCCAGCGCGCAGGTCACCAGGTGTTGCACGAGCACATCGAGTGGCGCTTCGAGTGGCGGGCGGGTTTCGATCCGATGATGTGCGATAGCATCGCGCGCTGCCGCGATTTCGATCAGTTCCAGCGCACTGGCAGGAGCGAACGTTACGGTGCTGACAGCGCCAGGTTGATGACCGCTTCGCCCGGCGCGTTGCATCAGACGTGCAATTCCCTTGGGGCTGCCAATCTGAATGACCTGATCGACGGGCGAGAAATCGACGCCGAGATCGAGCGTAGAGGTGCACACCACACAGCGCAGACGCCGGGCGCGCAATGCCGCTTCGACCCACTCACGTACCTCGCGGTCCAGGGAGCCGTGGTGGAGCGCCAGCGCGCCTGCCCAATCCGGGCGCGCGTCCAGCAATGCCTGATACCAGATCTCCGCCTGTGCGCGCGTGTTGGTAAAAACCAGCGTTGTCGCGCTCTGCTCAATCTTCGCCACGACCTGTGGCAGCAATTGCAAGCCCAGATGTCCTGCCCATGGAAAGCGTTCGATAGTCTCAGGCAGCAGGGTCTCGATCACAATCGGCTTGGGGATCAGACCGCGCACGATCCTGCCGCGCGACGGTTGTTCGGCAGCCGCAGGAAGAAGTGCATCCAGCGCCTGATCCAGGTTGCCCATTGTCGCCGAAAGTCCCCAGATGCGCGCGGAAGGATGCAATCCACGGAGACGCGCCAGCGCCAGTTCGACCTGCACGCCGCGTTTGGTCGAGAGGAGTTCGTGCCATTCATCAACGACGATCATCCGCAGGTCGGCGAACAGATCGCGCCATTCGGGTTGGGTGAGCAGCAGCGAGAGGCTTTCGGGGGTGGTCACCAGCGCAGTCGGCAGACGACGGCGCTGACGGGCGCGTGTGGCAGCGGGGGTGTCGCCGGTGCGCGCTTCGACCTGCCAGGGAATGCTGAGGTCATCGAGCGGTGCGCGAAGCGCTTCGACGGTATCGGTTGCCAGTGCGCGCAGCGGCGTGATCCACAGGACGCGCAGCGGCGGCGCGGCGCGGTCAGACGGTGTGGATGCCAGCCACTCCGCGATCGGACCCATCCAGGCGGCGTATGTTTTGCCTGCGCCAGTGGTGGCGTGGATCAGTCCGCTTTCGCCTGCCAGATACGCCTGCCAGACCTCGCGCTGGAAGGGAAATGGTTCCCACCCCCGGCGCGCAAACCATTGTTCGATAGTCATCAATGCACGGTTCATGATTTCGCCAGCATGCCCTTGCCCAGGGGGATCGTCGCACACGTCGCAACGGTCTGATGGAGATTGAGAATTTACAGCATTTCTCAGATACATTGACCATTATTCCTATCCGCCGTGTCGCACGAGACGCCCGCTGCCGGCTGAGTGTAGACCGAAATTCATTTCGGTCGCCTTGTGGGGAATGCGATTCCGGGAGTGTTCAACCTCGTCCACCAGGTTCAACCTTTGTGAGAACTGCTATAATCCGGCATACGCCTCGTGCCGTCGGGCTGATGGAGATTGAGAATTACAGCAGTTCTCAGATACATTGACCCTCGTCCGGCTCTGCCGTGTCGTGCGAGGCGCCCGTTTCCGGCAGAGCGTAGACCGAAATTCATTTCGGTCACCGTGTTGGGAGCGCGATACTGGGAGTGTTCAACCTTTTCCAATTGGTTCAACCTCTGTGGGAACTGCTATAAATCCACTATGCCGCACGAGCCGTGGGGCTGAAGCCCTCGGCTATGGAATGCGAAGCCCGCCTGCGCGGGCTATACCGGATTATTTCTTCAAAGACCATCAGACCTCGGCTATGGAATGCGAAGCCCGCCTGCGCGGGCTATGGCGAAATAATTGCTCAAAGACCATGAAACCGTTTAGTTCAGTGCAGCAAGATGGTATCATATTCCCGATGATGCGCCTGATGACCGACATCACTATTCGCTCCGCCGCAACGTCCGATGAACTGGACGCTTTTTTCCTGCTGGCAGCGCAAACATTCGAGCCAGACGCATATTCCCCGGTTGCCGCGTCGCGCTGGCGGCAGCGTGTCGAGGGAATGCCCGGCTACGTCGCCGGACAGGTGCGCTGCGCGCTGGTTGGAACGACGCTGATCGGCGGCTATATCTTGTACGAACGGATGATGCGCATTGGATCGGTTGCGGTTCCAACCGGTTGCTTCGCCAGTCTGGTCACCCATCCCGACTGGTGTGGTCGTGGGGTTGCCACAGCGCTGATGCACGATACGGTAAAGCGCGCAAATGAGCGACATCTTGGGTTGATTCTCCTCGATGGCATCGCCCATTTCTACGGACGTTTCGGTTATACTGACGTGCTCGACAGCACGCGCCACATCGTCAGTCGGGCGAGTCTTGCGGCATGGTCGCGCAGTCCGTATCATGTGCGCCCGGCAACGCTGAACGATGCGCCGATTCTGTTGGAGTTGTACGAGCGCCACTACGCCGGGTACAGTGGGAGTTTTGTGCGCAGCCTTGACTGGCAACGATACGATCTCGCATGGCGTCTGGCAGACCATCCGCCGCTGCTCGCCTGTGATGAAACCGGTCAGGTGCGCGGGTATCTGTTGCTACCGTTGTATGCACCCAGGCACCATGCTGTCGAAGCAGCCGCCGACGACTGGAACGCGGCGCTTGCCCTGCTCCAGTATCACGCCAGCGACGTGGCGGATGCAACGGATATCGACTGGTCCCTGCCCCCTGACTCGCCGACGTTCTACGCCCTTGCCGACCGTCTGAACCTCACCAGTCGCACCTATCGGCATCCAGACGAGGGGTGGATGGCGCTTCCGGCGCACCTGCCGACCCTGTTTGCCGCAATTGCGCCATTGTTTGAGGAACGATGGCGGGCGGTTGGAGGTGAAGCATTTCGGCTTCGAATCGGCGACGCGGCGCCGATACTGGCAGTCGGACAGGGATCAGGCGCACTGGAACGGCTGACGGTTGTGCTGACGCCGCAGGGATTCGTGCAACTGCTGTTCGGTTTTCGACCTGCTCACTGGATCGCCCATCAACCGGGGGTCTCCATCCCTGCTACGATCCTGCCAACACTTGATGCGCTCTTTCCGACGGGGCATGCCTGGATCGCCGGATCCGACGCATTCTAGCAGGACACACGCCACTGTTCCGCGCAGCTACACCGGCAGTTTCTTGAACGCTTCGGCAGCGGCAAAGCCGTGATCTTTGCCAGCATCTGCCATCCGCTGGCGCACCCGCTCTTCCCACCCCTGCACCTCGTCCAGTTGTGTGTGATGCTCACGCAGCGCCGCAATCTTCAGGTCTACATAATCTGAAACATCTTCAAAGTAATCCGGCTGTTCCGCTCCCCACAGATAGAGCGCCTCCGGTCGCCAGACCCCGATTCCGATCTGACCTAACCCCGGCAGAAACAGATGGTCGCGCGCGCTGACCACCGCCTCGATCACGGCGAAACCGACGGCGCGATGGTCGGGGTGGAGCATATAATGCTTCCAGGGATCGTGGGTGAAGATGGCGTGCGGCTTGAAATGGCGAATATAGAGTGCGAATTCGGCGCGCAGCGCAGGCGAGGGTTCCAGCTCGCCATCGTTGTTGCGCAGAAAGATCACGCGGCGCACGCCAAGGATTTCGGCGGCGGCGCGCTGCTCCTGTTCACGAATTTCGGACAGGCGAAACGACGACATGGAGGGGTCGTGGCTGCCTTTGTTGCCATTGGTGGCGATGATGAACGTTATGTCCCATCCCTGGGCGGCAAGTCTGGCGATGGTTCCACCGGCGCCAAACTCATTGTCGTCGGGGTGGGCGCCGATCACAAGCGCGCGTTTTGGTTCGTCAGTCATGTTGGGTTCTCTTCAGCAACAGGTGTCGAATTGCCGTATATTATACCAATCGCCTGGAGTGAAGATGACGGCTGCCAATGGGCAGCGGATGGTGCGTGCGACTCGACGAAGACACCTGTCCTGACAGGATCTCCTGACGCCAGCAATCGCCTTATGAACACCGGGCAAACGAGGCATCCAGTGATACGGCATCCACGTTTGAAGACCGTTACCCGTGCGTTCATCGCTCTCGGTCGTGGAATTGTGACAGTACTGACGAGTGTTCTCCTGCTGCTGGGGGTGACGGCAGCGATGGTTGTCGTGCAGAGCGGACGCAATGAAGCGCGCCCGGCTGGCGCTGCGGTCGTGCCGGGCGAGGCGGTTGACGGCGCACTCACACCTGAACAACAGGCGCAGTGTGATCATGCCGCCAATCTCTACCGCCGCGGGATGGTCAGTCGCATTATCCTGACCGGCGTCACGGTCGCACCGCTTGCGCGTCAGTATCTGATCGATCAGGGGGCGCCGCCGCAGGTGTTGCTCATTGAAGAAGAGAGCACATCGCTGGTCGAGGGCTTGCGCGCAGCAGCGAATATGGCACGTGCGCAAGGAATCTCATCGGTTGTCATCGTCGTCGATCCGCCAGCGATGCTCACTGCCCTCAAGGTCGCGCGCGACGAAGGATTGACCGCGTATGGATCACCGGTTGGCGATGCTTCACGCGCTGATGACCCCAATGCCGTGGTGGGCGAGACCTGGCGCTATTTGAGGTACGTATTTGCAGGAAGGTAAGCGGATGCTGGAGAACTGTCCGGATTACGGCGTCGCATCGCCGCAGATCGAGGGACTATCTCGTTGATAGACACCCCAATCGTCGAGCGGCTTGATTGCCATAGGAGAATGCGAACGATGAAACGCTCGTTCGTTGTGTTCTTGCTGGTCAACCTGATGTTGAGATTATTGACGGCTATACACTATTTGGAAGCAATCTGGATAATCGTGGAGTAGATTCGCTATTCGCGCCTTAGCCTTAAACTGTAATCCAGGATGGTCACTCATCAAATAAGCCTTTAGTGAACCATTCCAAGAGAGTCCATTCTGGAGCATTGGTTTCTGCGATACGCTGAAGCGCGAATTCTTTTAGTTTCTGAAGTAAATCGGTAGGTAGGGTGCTGCGCTCTATTACCGCGCCACCTGACATTTTGACGTCGGCTATAACTTGCTTCAGACTGTCGGTGAAACTCAGCATTTCCCTGACTCTGTGTGGGTGATTATGCGCCCAAAGGCCTGGGCTTCAGCCGCCGCCCGTGCGAGAACGAGATTGATAGATCGGGAACGTGTTCTTCAAAAACCGCCCGATCCTGAGCGCCCTGGCAGGGGCAGTCGGCCGGAAGCCCTTATTGGATGGCACAGCGCTTAGCTTTACAGATTACCCACTTATGCCGCTTTGAGGAGCGCTTCCTGGCCCTCTTTTGGTAAATCAACCAGCACAAAATAGGCCGCCGGGTACAGGTAATCCTCGCCCGATTCATCAATAATCCGGAGATACTGATGCCGGGCAGCAGCGGCATCCGGCAGGACTTGATAGATTTTCCGCACTTCCAAGGCGGCGGGGTAGTCCGTATTCGCGATGCAGATTGCGAAGCGCGGCTCAGCTGCAGTTAGCGGTATCATAGGCTAGTCCAGGAATCGCTTAATTATAGCAGTTCTCACATAGGTTGAACCTGGTGGGCGAGGTTGAACACTCCCGGAATCGCACTCCCCACAAGGCGACCGAAATGAATTTCGGTCTACACTCAGCTGGCAGCGGGCGCCTCGCGCGACACGGCGGATAGGAATAATGGTCAATGTATCTGAGAAATGCTGTAATTCTTGTACTCCTTCAGTCCAATTCCAGCGGCTTCGTACCAGTGGAGTTCAGCCGTGCGCGCTGTTCCATCGGCAAGCAGCACTGTGGCGACCCCTTTGCGCTTCCGCCACCGTCCACGTCCATACTGTTTCCGCAAACGCGCGACCTCGAGAATGCCACAATTGAGCGCAATCGTCTCGACCTCAGTGATGTCGCTGAGAATAGTAAAGCGCATACGCCCTCAACATTCCAGCGCATCATCGGACGGGAGATTGGCCCAGTGTCACGGCACTATTGTACCACTTCTGCGGCAGAGGAAGTGAATAAGCGTTGGGCTGCGGGACGAGGGTTGGCCGTGATCAGGAACTGGACATCACATGGAGACGAGCGATGATGGTGCTGCCCAACGATCTGCGACTGAGCCGCGCTACCAAAGGCAGCGTCGGCTGGGGCAAGTAGTTGGGCAACCTTACCTGGATGTCAAGAACTCAAGGACTGCCCTGTTGAAGGCTTCGGGATTGTCGATATTCAGCAGATGATGGGCCGCTGGAATGATAACAATCTGCGCGTTGGGGATTCGCCTGACCATCTCCCGGGCCTGGGAATGGGTCTGCCTGTTCTTCTCCCCAACGAGGACCAGTGTGGGTGACATAATGTTGCCCAGGAGACGTTTGCTATCAAAGTCAAGCGCCGCCCTCATGACTCGGATTACAGTCTCGCGGTCGTAGCGCCCCATCTCCTGCTTGATGAACAGAGCAACGCCAGGATGTATTCTCCCATATTGCCTTGCTGACAGGTCCACAAGCATACGTTGTGGGATCACCTTCATGAACGAGATCGCCATCCAGGTTTGTACACGTTCCCACAGCGAGCTCTGGGTGCTGAAAGCCGTCTCTGCCAGGACAAATCTGGCTACTCGCTCGGGGCGAGAAGCGTCCAATTGCTGTGCAACCATCCAAGGGAATGCCCGCATACATGGGCCGAATAGCGGTGAAAAATCGCGCCGCAAGCACGACGTGCAACCATCCAAGGGAATGCCCGCATACATGGGCCTGTTCGACCTTCAAGAAATCGATCAGGTGCATGATCGCGTCGGCAAGTCGCGCTACGGTGTACGGGCTGATGCCTTCGGGCGAGTCGCCATGCGCTGGGAGGTCGGGGGCAACTACCTGATAGGTCTTGCTGAATTCGGCGATCTGATCACGCCACATTCTCCTGCTGACAAGGGTGCCGTGTATCAGCAGGAGGGGGTGTCCTGTTCCGGCCGTCTCGTAGGATAACAAGGCGTTCCTCATGATACGCTCCGGTGGCTCGATGGGAGCCTCCTGACCATGACTCTGCGGACTCCGTCTTCGCAACCTGCAGGCGTATCTTTCTACACATGGATTATCAGCGCGGTTCGACTTATTTCGATATACTCGTTTGTCTCCAACGCTTGTTCGATGTCAGCGATGGATCGAGTAAATAAAGCGATAAGGTCATCATTTGAAATATTTCCAGTCGATACGAGGAGGAGTTTATAAGGTTGTTTCCTCAGAATAAACGAATCGACGAAGTCAGCATCTTTGGTGATGACGATGCGTTGTTCGAGTACCGATCGTGTATTTATTGCGCTATCACCCGTATGATTTCCTTGTGGAAGATCACGAGTATGAATGACATCATGACCTCGGAGACGCAACCAATGTGCGAGGCGACGTGGAAGATGGGCATCAACGAGGAAATTCATGCAGCTATCGCCTGAACACGCTTAATCTGGCTGAGACGCGTTGCATATGCGAGTACGGCATAGAGATCTTCACGCTCGAGATCATCGTAATCTTCCAGGATATCATCCATGGTCATACCGGAAGTCAACAACTCAAGCATGATCTCAACCGGATAACGAAGCCCACGAATGCAGGGCTTTCCGTGGCAGATGTCCGGGTCAATGGTAATGCGAGTAAGCAGTTCGTCCATTGTCGGCAAGTGCGCCATCCGCGCCTCCTTCAAACGTGCGGCTACAGGCTCATCACGCATAGTATACACTATCATTGTGCGCAGGACGGCGACAGGGCAGGTGTTGTGGGTCTGGCAGCACACGTTGCGCGGTATGATGCAGGTGCGATTCTTCTGGTTGACACCGCCATTATTCAATGGCATACGCACCATCGTCGATATTGCACATCAGGCCGATCAGTTCCCGGTTCTCAGTTCCTGGTTCCCGGTTCTCAGTTCTCAGTTCCCGGTTCTCAGTTCCTGGTTCCCGGTTCTCAGTTCTCAGTTCCCGGTTCTCAGTTCCTGGTTCTCGGTTCTCAGTTCTCAGTTCCCGGTTCTCAGTTCCCGGTTCTCGGTTTCTGGTTCTTGGTTCTCGGTTCTTGGTTCTCAGTTCTTAGTTCTCAGTTCTCAGTTCTCAGTTCCCAACAACCGCAGCTGCTGCGCCTTCAACACTGCCTGTGTTCGGTCGCGCACATCAAGTTTTGCCAGGATGTTCGAGATATGCGTCTTGACCGTCCCTTCGGTGATCACCAGTGCAGCGGCGATCTCCTTGTTCGACATACCGCGGGCGAGGGCTTTGAGCACGTCCAGTTCACGTTCGGTCAGGGCGGCGGGCAGCTTCAGCGGGCTTCGCTCCGGCGCTGGTGGCGAACCGGCTGCCAGGCGTGAAAACTCAGCCACGACTTTGCGCGCGATGCTCGGCTGGATCAGCGCTTCGCCGCGTGCAACCGTTCGCACCGCTTCCGCCATTTCTTCGCTGCTGATGTCTTTCAGCAGGTACCCGCGCGCCCCTGCCTTCAACCCCTCGAAAATATACTCGTCGTCATCGAAGGTCGTCAGAATGATCACGCCAACGTCCGGGAAACGACGGTGCAACTCGCGTGTCGCCGTCACTCCGTCCATCTCCGGCATGCGCACATCCATCAGCACCACATCGGGATGCAGGCGCTCAACCGCCTCAATCGCGGCGCGCCCATCGCCGACCGCACCGACGACTTCCAGATCCGGTTCGAGTTCCAGCAACATGGCGATCCCCTGACGGATCAGGGTCTGATCATCGACCAGCAACACCCGGATCATACCCCACCTCATTTCTGGCATCTGCGGGTGCGACGATGTCGAGGAGAAAACCGCCGTCGGGATGCGGACCGGCGCGCAGTGAACCGCCCAGCCGCTCGATCCGTTCGCGCAACCCGGTCAACCCGAAGCCGCCGCTCTGTCCAACGCCATTCACTGACTGACCGTTGTCGCGGATCGCCAGATGCACCGTTTCCGGCAGGCAGGTCAGGTTGACAACGATCCGCGTGGCGTTGCTGTGTTTGCGCGCGTTGGTCAGCCCTTCCTGTACGGCGCGATACAGGGTCATTGCCAGCGTCTGCGGCAACACCGGCAGATCACCCGACTGTTCAAAATGGATATCGAGAGCAGTCGAGGTTCTGAACTCGTTGATGAGATGTTCAATCGCCGCATCGAGCGATTGACCGTCGAGGGGTGATGGTTGCATCGCAGCGACACTGCGGCGCACCTCTTCGAGCGCCGTCTGCGCCACTTCGCGGCAGGTGGCGATGACCGCCGCCGCGCGCTGCGGGTCGCGTTGCAACAGCCGTGCCGCCGCCTGCAACTGCACATTCAGGATCGTGAGATAGTGACCGAGTCCGTCGTGAATATCGCGCGCCAGGCGAACCCGTTCTTCGATTGCCGCCATCTTCAGTTCGCGTTCGCGCGCGGCGCGCAACTCAGCATGACTCGCCTGCAACTGTGCCAGAAGTTCCTCCGCGCGCGCGCGTTGCGCTTCCGCCTGCTCCGTCTGCTGTTCGTACCGCTGCGAGAGTTGAATGAACATCATCACAAACACAATGCCAAATCCGAGACTCGCAGCGACTTGCAGCGCCGCCTCCAGGCTCACCTGGAACGCAATAATAGCGCTGACACCGATCATCATACCGACGGCATAGATGAGCGCCGCTGCCAGCGGCAGCGCCCATGTCGCCTGGCCGACCAGCAGGAAAAGGAGCATCACAATCACGGAGCTGGCAGGTCCGCGGCTCATCCCGAACGCAACGAGATAGAGCACGCTGGCGATGGTCAGATAGAGCGCCATGCGCCACAGCGACTCCGAACGCGAACGGGTATCGGTGAGCGGCGGGAGCAGGTTCAGCGCCAGCAGCAGGCTCAACGCTCCAACGACGATGCTGCGCTGCCACAACAGCGTTTCCGGTTGCGCGGTCACGGCGGCGATCAGGGCGCCCACGTTCATCACCAGGGCAATGATCGTCACCCGTCCGGGGAGGATCTCCTGCCGCCACGCGCGCGTAGCGCGGGTGAACATGCTGCGGATGCCGGACCGGTGCGTTTCTTTGGGGGTACGCAGAGACATTGCAATTTTTATTGTTCAGCTGTCATTCTTCATCCATCATATGCCAGCGCATCGCGCACCGTCAAGCCAATCGCTGCGCGTGCCGGCGCCAGGCTTGCGACAATGCCAATTGCGACCGATGCGACCATCCAGAGTGCGGCGCTATCGAAGGCGAAGTGGTAATTCAACGGTATGTTCAGAAATGCCAGCCCTACCGCATTGCTGAGCAGGTAACCGAGCGGCATGGCAAGCAGCGTGCCGATCATAGCGCTTGCCACACTGATCGCCACCCCCTCGCTGATGACGATGCGGTGCAACGCCGTATTCGATGCCCCAATTGCGCGCATAACCCCGATCTCGCGGGTGCGTTCGATAATGTTCAGACTCAACGTGCCTGCAAGTCCCAATCCGCCGACGGTTGCCAGCAGGATTGCCATGGTGAGCAGGAACGAAATGATGATATTGACCAGCGTGGCTGCCTGTTCGCGTTCTTCAGCGCGTGTTTGTGCAACTGCAACGCTGACTCCCGCCTGTTCCAGCGCGTCGCGCAGTGTTGTTGCGACGCGTTGCTGCGTGGCTGGATCGGAAGTGACGGTAACTACCCGGATCTCGCGTGTCTGACCGACCGTGCTGGTGATCTGCGCCAGATATGGTTGACCGGTGTACATGATCGGAATGCCGGGCAGACTGCGCACAACGCCAACGATCTGCCAATCTGTTGTGCGGTTGCCGATTTTCAGCGCCACGCTTTGTCCAACGTGCAGATCCGGTTCAAAGCGCAGTACATCGACGTTGATGATCAGGGCGTGATCCTCGCCGGGGATCAACCAGCGCCCTTCGATCATGTCTGGTGTAAACAGCAGGCTATCGGCTGGCGGCGCTGCGATAGTGATTGCCGGTCCTTCACTGCCATCAGGGCGTAAACGATATGCCAGATCGCTGCCCCAACTCTCCACCGCTGTGACGCCGGGCGTCTGTTGCGCAATGCGTTCGACCTGTGCAACCCGATGAGGACGAACAAGCGTCACCTGAATGTCGTGCTGTGACGCTGCCAGGATGACTTCAAGGGTCTCGAAGAGTGAGCGCCGCACACTCAGCACCGAAATGACAATCGCCGTCGCCAGCATGAGCGTTGTGATTGTGAGCGCGAGCCGTGCTCGCCGTCGGAGTGAATTGCGCAGTGCAAGGATGATGGGTAAGGGGAGAAGCGTCATGAAGCGGGAAGCCACAGGTGGCGCAGATGGTGCGCTCTCGTTTGATGAGGCATGGTCTCCCCTGCGTCGCCGTTCCGCGCTCCACCCGGCAATCGCCTCACGAACGGTCAACCGTGCTGCATGGATCACTGGCGCCAGTGCCGCCAGCACTGGTGTCAGCAACGCCATTCCGATCTGCAAACCGATAACACCGGCAGGTGTTGTGAAGGTTCCCGTCTTGAAATTGAGGAAGTAGGCAAGGAAATCGACGAATGCCTTCGTTACGGCGCGCGATGCCGGTAGCGCCAGTGGCAACGCCAGCACGCCAAAAACCAGCGCATACATGGCGTAGATGAAGACGATCTGCCTGGGGCGTGCGCCAATCGCTTTCATAACACCAATCTGGCGAGTTTGCTGGATCAGCAGTGCGGCAATCGTATTGGTCACGAGCAATACGCTGAGAAACAATGCCAGGACGCCCAGTGATCCGAGCACGACGGTGATCGCCTGGAAATAGTTCTGAAGCGGCAGTTCTCCCGGTCGTGCTACATCGACACGCGCAACCCGCACGCCAGCGCGTTCCATATGGGAGCGGACCTGGTCGGCAACCTGTCGGACCGAGGCGGCATCAGTGCGGTTGTCGGCGAGGAGATAGAGTTGATTGTAACCGGGCGCACCGCCAAGCCACTCCAGCGTCTCACGATCAACATAGCCATACGCGCGTCCGGTGAAAGTCGCCGGCATCCGGGCAAAATCGTATGCCAGCCCCGACAGGCGCACCTGGCGCAGGCGTCCATCGGCGGTCTCGACGGTAATCTCGTCACCCAGGCGCGCCTGACTCAACCCCAGGTAACCGACCAGGAGCGAGGTGCGTTCGAGGACGATGGTGCGACGCGGCGGGGGCCAGTCGCCCGGGGGCCAGGATTTTGGATCGGGTTCGAACACCTCTTCAGGGCGCACCTTGCTGATGCGTGTTTCACCATCATCGGGCAGGACGAAAAGTTCGATCACCTGCCACGGGCGGTCAGACCTGGTGCGGAAACGCAGCAGTATGCTGCGACGCCCCTCGGCATCGGCGACTGCGGCAAGCCGACGTACTGCGCGCACCATCTCGTCATCGAAGGAATCGTCGGTGTACAACGTTGCGCTTGCCGGGAGCACCGCAGCGTAGCTCTGTTCGAGGTCATGCGACATAAGTGTGTACATGTGCGCGACAGTTCCAACGCCGCTCACCCCGGCAGCGATCGAGATCACAACAATGATGGTGCGCACCTTGTAGCGCCACAGGTCGCGGAAGATCTTTCGCCAGCGCGATCCGATCATGGCCTTCCTCATTTCATCTGTACTGCCATGCCTGCCGGTAGTTGCGTCATTACCGCCGCGCGATCCGGACCCCTGCCAGTCCACACGCCAGCATAATAACTCCATCGACCGCAAATGAGATTATCTGTTCGCCGCTGAGGGGCGCGTTGAAGAGCGACAGCCCCGTTCCAACCAGTCCGATCAGCGCCAGAATCGCTGCGCTCACGACCGGCAGCGTGGCGGATGCGCTGCTATGCGCCAGGCGCATGCCACGCCAGAACGCCACTGCCGCCAGAAGTATCTTCGGCAGCGTCTGATACCACACTGCGCCGGAGAGACTCATCACGGCGGTATTAATCGCCTCCGGATCGCCGCGCGTCTGAAACCCGACGACAACGCCATATCCGACGCTGATGGCAATCGCAGCGCCCAACGGAATGATGATCATTAAGACGCTCGACCAGATCACCGCGCTCCAGGAGAAGTTTTGTTTATACTGCGTCTTCATGGAAGTATGCTCCTCGTTTGGTTGCATCGTCAGGAATACAGTAGCGCGCTCTGACGGGTTGCAACAGCCCCGAACGATGGAATTGCAGGATGATCCCTGCTGTGTGTACTTCTGCCACCTGATGTACGACATTTGGAAGAGGTTCTCCGCCCGTCTTGCCTGGCAATCTTCCCCCGATCGGCGTTCAAGGGCGGGTTGTTCTGGTCGTTCTTTATGGTCTTTGAAGAAATAATCCGCTCCAGCCCGCGCAGGCGGGCTTCGCCTCGCATAGCCGAGGGCTTATGGTCTTTGAGTAAATAATCCGCTACAGCCCGCGCAGGCGGGCTTCGCCTCGCATAGCCGAGGGCTTCAGCCCGACGACTCATGCGGTAGAGCGGATTATAGCGGTTCTCATAGAGGTTGAACCAATTGGACAGGGTTGAACGCTCCCAGAATCGCGCTCCCGATATGGTGACCGAAATGAATTTCGGTCTACGCTTTGCCGAAAACGGGGCGTCTCGCACGACACGGCAGACCTGAACGAGGGTCAACATATCTGAGAACTGCTATATTTCTCAATTTCCATCAAGAAGAGGTCAGGAGCAGGGTAGAGTTGTGTCTCGTTGCAGAATGGGGTAGAATGCCTGTGTTACTCATTCATACAACGGTAAAGAGAGCGTCTCGTGTCCAACAACCGTCCGCTGCTGCTGCTGATCGATGGCCACGCGCTGGCGTACCG
>Ga0209162_1002047_pt1 | contig 18466 bp, 15 predicted proteins | sample YNPNPMetaG_FD_187121 | JGI IMG/M metagenome (GOLD analysis project Ga0209162, IMG submission 187121) | Anoxygenic and chlorotrophic microbial mat microbial communities from Yellowstone National Park, USA - YNP NP MetaG (SPAdes) (version 2) ... | reverse complement strand
TCAAGGAAAACGTCGACACTCTTATAGTTATTCCGAATGACCGGCTTCTGAGCGTCGTCGAAAAGCGCGCTACCTTGGGCGATGCGTTCAAAGTAGCCGACGACGTGGTCCGACAGGGCGTCCAGGGCATTTCAGACATCATCACCATTCCGGGAATGATCAATGTCGACTTTGCCGACGTGAAAGCTATAATGCAAGATCAGGGAACCGCTCTGATGGGCATTGGATATGCCACAGGTGAGCAGAAAGCCGTGCACGCGGCAGAGGCGGCTTGCGCCAGCCCATTGCTCGAGACTACCATTGACGGCGCTCGTGGTGTCTTGATCAACATTACTGGCGGTCCTGATCTGACCCTAATGGAGGTCTACGAGGCTGCGGATATTGTTTACAAGGCTTGCGACACCGATAGCGTCAACGTTATCTTTGGCACAGTGATCGACCCGAACATGCAGAACGAAGTTAAAATCACTGTGCTCGCTACTGGATTTGACCAGCCCGAACGGTCGTCGCATCGAGTGGCTGCGCGCGCAACTGCAGCGGCAGCGGTCGACGAAGAGCCCGCAAGGCCACAGCCGTCTCAGGAGACCACTGAGGCGGTCCTCATACCGGAGGGCGAGCTGGATATCCCGGCTTTCCTGCGAAGAAGATAGATAGAACAAAATACGCATAAACCTTAGAGCCGGGAGCCAGCTCCCGGCTCAATTGGCATTCGACCCCGGAGGACCACAAATGAACTTCAAGCGCCTGATGGTGCTGTTCTTCAGAGAATACGGCCCACGTATGCTACAGTCGCTATACACGGTAGTTGCAATCATTGTCATCTACTTCCTGGTTCGACTGTTGCTGTTTTCTCTTATTGACCGCCTTACTTTGATACCGTTGACACATGTAGCCAGCTCTGCTAGCGAGAGCAGGAAATCGCGGCTTTTGGCTATGCGAAGTGCGATGAAAAGTGTGGCCGGGTTGGTGTTAACATTGATTGCCTTTATTATGGTGCTGCAAGCGGTTGGTCTCAACGTCGTCCCGCTTATAACTACAGCGGGCATAGCTGGTCTTGCGGTGGGGTTCGGCGCGCAGAAGTTAGTGCGCGATGTGATCGCAGGGTTCTTCATACTCTTGGAGGACCATTATGGGGTGGGGGACTACGTAACTGTAGGATCGGTTACCGGCTTGGTTGAGGAGCTGGGAATGCGCGCTACCAGGTTACGTGATTCTGCCGGTCGGCTCCACATCATCGCAAACGGGGATATTGCGCAGGTATGCAACCATTCCCGCGGAGCGTTTCGCGCCAATTTCGATCTTCCTGTCGCTGGCTCCATTGACCTTGACAAGATTCGAGACGTTCTCAACGCCGTTGGCGAAGCTCTTCATCGCGAGTACCCTGAAACCGTGAGGGACAACATCGTATGCGATGGCTTGTCTCAGTATGGAGCGGCATTTGTTACGGTAAGAATGTCTGGATCCGTTGATCCACGCAAGCACGAAGATGTTCGCATTCTGCTCAATACTCGTGCTCATGCGGCACTTCTTTCTGCGGGGATTCCAACTGGATAGGTGCTTCCGGTCCGCTCAGCATTCGAAGGTTATCTGCTCTCTTTACCTGCTTGCAATCCTCTGTTTTTAATGCTGAGCATTTATGTTGTCCTGATACCGTTTGAGCGCTGAACCTTGTACTACTGCCTGCCCTCCCGTTGTATCTAAACCCTTATCCGCGCAATGCTAAACCCGGCCAGCAATCGTTTTATCGATTCCCAGAAGCCAGCCCAGCTGCTTGTTTTAGGAAGCTCACTCGGCAGGGTTTCCGGTGCAAACAACGATTCGTCGACTGCGCCGTACTTATACTCTAGTTCCCTTAGTGCATTTGCCACGGATTCGCTGTCTTCCTCGAACATCCCGTGCCAACCACATACGAAGCACTCGCGATTCCTGACCGGATTTAGTGCGCCGCAGAAGTCGCACAATTTGAAATTACGCCAAATACGACCCAGCCGCTCGGACCCGTCCTCATAGTGTTCCATTACACTACCCTTCTTCGCGCCCTGATAACAGGGAAAAAGACTCGCCTGCATGGCTATTGTGCCCCTGCATAAAAATAGGTTAAACCTTGACTAGATTGGCAAAGGACACTTGCAGCTTCTTAATCCCCGCCGTGTCGAAGGCCACTGTCACTTGCTCATCATCGCCGCTACCGGATGAGTTGATTACAATGCCTGAACCGAAGGTCGGATGTTCGATTTTTGTGCCCGGCCTGAATGTGGCGGTTCCAGAGGGTCGCTTTGGCTTGAACTGCGTGCGCCAATCGATGCCGTTAGCGCGGCGGCTGGGTGGGGGGGCTTGGGCAAAAAGCTCGCTGGGAATTTCGAAAATGAACCGGGATGGAACCGACCGCTGCAACTCTCCCATAACCATCCGTTGGTGTGCGAAGGAGAGAACTAACTCGAACCTGGCCCTGGTCATCCCGACGTAGCACAGCCTGCGTTCTTCTTCTAGTTCGTCTGGATCGTCAATGGATCTGCGATGCGGAAATACGCCCTCTTCCATTCCGACTAAATACACAACCGGAAACTCAAGCCCCTTAGCCGAGTGCAGCGTCATGAGCGTTATGGAGTCGCCGGATGCGTCGTAAGTGTCGATGTCGGATATTAGGCTGACCTGTTCTAGAAAAGCTGGCAAGCTGGTGTCTTCGCTGCTCATTGCGAACTGTTCGGTTACAGACACGAACTCCTGCAGGTTTTCTAGTCGGCTCTGACTCTCCATCGTGCGCTCTTCCCGGAGCGCCTCGATATATCCAGAAACCACCAAGGCTTCGTCAGTCAGGCGGTGAACGCCAACTTGTGTGCTGAGCTCATGTAGATGCATGATCATCTCAGCAAACGAAAGCAGAGCAACCTTGGCCGGTTTCTTGAGATCGGGAATCTCATCTGCGCGTCTGATGGCGTCGAATAAGGCCAACCCTTCTCGTGCCGCAAAAGCTTCAACACGTGCAAACGAAGTCTCGCCAATACCCCTGTGTGGAACGTTGATCACCCGCTTTAGACTCACTATCTCATGCGGATTCTGCGCCAGCCTGAGGTAGGAGAGTATGTCCTTGACTTCCTTGCGCTCATAGAACCGCACCGTGCCGACAAGCTTATATGGCATCCGCTGGTTAATAAACGCCTCCTCAAATGCTCTCGACTGCGCGTTCATCCTATATAGCACCACGATGTCGCCGTAGCGCTTGTTGCCGAAACTCACTTTGTCCTGGATGGATCTAGCGACGTTTGCCGCTTCTTCAAGTTCGTTGGCCGACTCTATCAGCTCGATATCCTCACCATCTTCGTTCTCGGTCCAGAGTTTTTTCTCGGCCCTACTGCGGTTATGAACGACAACGTGGTGTGCCGCTTCCAATATCTTGGCCGATGATCGATAGTTTTGTTCGAGCTTGTAGACAGTTGCCTGTGGGTAGTCGCTCTCGAACTGGAGAATTATGTTCACGTCGGCCCCGCGCCAACGATAGATCGATTGGTCGTCGTCGCCTACGCAGAAGATATTTCCATGCTTCTCGGCAAGCTTGGCGACGAGCCGGTATTGGGCGAAGTTGATATCCTGATACTCATCCACCAGTATGTATTGAAACCGGTTCTGGTAGTGCTCTCTCGCCTCGGCGGATTGATCAAGTAGGTGGATCGTTGCCATGATAAGGTCGTCGAAATCCAGGGCGTGGTTCGCAGCAAGTTGTTTCTGATAGATGGGATAGACTTTCTCAGCTATTCTTTCAGATGGACCAGCGAATTGCCTTCCAAATTGATCCGGCTCTATCAACTTCTCCTTGGCTCGTGAAATGAGATGCAGAATTTGGTTTGCGTTATCCCGCTTGAGGTCATAGCCCAGTTCCTCCATCGCATCCTTGACGATGGTTAGCTGATCGGCGGTGTCGAAGATTGTAAAATCCCGGGGCAGGCTAATATCGTTGCCGCGTTCCCTGAGCATTCTGGAGCAGATGCCGTGGAAAGTTCCTGCCCACATTCGCTCCGCCCTCTCGCCAAGCAAAGTCTCGATCCGCGTTTTCATCTCGTTTGCAGCCTTGTTGGTAAAGGTGACCGCAAGAATATTGTATGGTCTGACGCCTTTGCACTGGATGAGATAAGCGATTCGATGTGTGAGCACACGGGTTTTTCCGCTGCCGGCGCCCGCAAATACAAGCACGGGGCCTTCCGTGTGCTCCACGGCTTTGCGCTGCTGATCGTTGAGGGACGCTAGTATCTCTTGTTCGGTTCCGATGCTCATTGATTCTGAAGCGCCTCCACAAGAGCTACTATATTCTCCGGGGGTACGTCACCGGGAATTGCGTGCGTCGGCCCGCAAATGTAGCCGCCGCTTTTGCCGAGGACTTGGATTGTCTCGTGGACTAGTTTCTTCACATCGTCTGGTGTTATGTATGGCAAGCTCTGCTGCGTGCTTATCCCGCCCCAGAACGTTAGGTCTTGCCCGTATTCGCCCTTCACGGCCTTGATGTCGTAGATTTCCGGCTGGAAAGTCTGATACGCGTCCAGGCCGATCTCTATTAGGTCACTGAATAGCTCGTGTATATCGCCGCACGAGTGCTGCACCACAAACCGCCCCTTCGCCTTCACACGCTCATACATGCGCGCCATCCGTGGCTTGATGAATGTTTGCCAATGGTTCTGACCCATAATCAAGCCGCTTTGTTGTCCCCAGTCGTCGCCGAAGTAGTGGCCATCAAATGGATACTCTAGCGATATGTCGATTATTTTTAAGTTAAACTCACATATTCTCTCCAGCAAGTCGTGCACAAAACCCGGCTCGGCGACCATATCCGTAAGCAGGTTTTCCATTCCGCGCAGAATCCAAGCCCGCTCAAACATTGAAAAGCCCAAGAAGAAAACCTTGCACATATCGTCGGAGTCGGCCAGCGCCCGCTCACAGTTCGCCCGCAATTCGGCTTCGTCCAACTCGGGCCAGGTGAACCCGTCCAGGGTCGGCTCGCGCAGCGGATATTCCTCCACTACGCCTATGTCTTTGTCCACCGTCCGGTTCCACACTACGCCGAAGTAGTCTCGGAAGTAGTTGGGCCTCACTTCGACCATTCCTCCGTAACTGGCGCCGCATACGTGGTTACCTATTTTCTGGAAAAAGTTGGCGTCGCCCGTATACTTCACCACATTCTGATACGCGGGCTTTGTGAAATCGATTTGGTAGGGCACAAAATCCGTTGTTTGATGAGCTATAGCGGCTAAGACGCGCTCTCGTCTGGTCATTGTCTGGTCTCCACAAGTGAAATCTGAGCATAGTATATCATCTTAGCTTCCGTCTTCCCAGATAGTCGAGTTACACCCAAGTAGCCCATTGTCTACGCACTAAAATTGACGCAACCTGTCTTGTTGTGTCCTTGTTGTGATCGGCGGCACTTTCCGTTGTGTTTATCGCGTATCTCCATGTGTGCGATGCATGTTCGGGCGATCCAGTAGGTCAAACTATTGTCCAGCTTGTTTCGTTGTTGAACAAACGAAGAGCTGATATCGTCTAATAAGTGTGGGCTTTCAGTAGGCTATATGCCTTGAGTTAGTCATGATAAGGTAGTGAGATTGGGCTGCCGGTTGATGGGGTCTATGCACGCAAGGGAACTACAAGGTAATCTCGAAATACTCGTCGACTATGCGGACGAACCCACCGTTACGCTCAGAGGCGAGGTAGACTACCGCAACCGGGACAGAGTTGCTAAGGTACTAAACAGCCCAGCGGGTAGCGGAAGGGCTTCTATAAGATTGGATGTCAGGGAGCTGGTCTTTATGGATTCCGCCGGTATGTCTGCGCTAATAGACGCCGCCAGAGCCATCCCCGAAGATGGAAAGGTTACATTGATTGCCGCTAGCGCTCAGCTTAAGAAGATCATAGATAGATCCGGTCTGGGGAGCGTCTTCAACCACGAGGCCAATGGGCGCAACGAAGTCCTCACCGCCTCGCCTGTGTCCAGAGGTCGGCCTCCGCAGGTAGTTGAGTTCGAGGTACCGAGTAGGCCGGAGATGATGTCCCACGTGCGCGCTAGAGTGGCAGAATATGCCTCGGCCCTACCTTTCTCAAGGGACGACGTCGAGGATATCAAGCTTGCGGTCGGTGAAGCAAGCACCAATGCTATCCGCCACGGCGATAACCCTGCCTGCAATCATTTTACCGTGAGAATGGAGCACGGGACAACCTCAATGAGGGTCTTTGTCTGTGATAAGGGTTGTGGGTTCGACCCCGATCTCATCGGGCCGCCCGACGATGATGACCTTTCTGCTAGCGGTCGGGGCATCCTGTTTATGCGTGCGCTGATGGACGAGGTTCGTTTCCATTTCGGTAGTCCAGGTACCAGCGTGGAACTCGTCAAGCATTTTAACCCGCTACTGGTCGAGCATTCCGACACAAACTAACCCGGCAACTACGCAAATCCGATGGCCCGAGGCCGATATATGCGATCCTGAGTGCCGAGACCTAATCGCGGAAGGCACGTGCGGCTTGCAAAGATAATTTCCACTCTGCATCCGTGCGTAAACCCCAGGGCTTCGACTGCACGACGATTTCCAGATGTCTTGCAAACTATGTCTACCCGCCTTATCATTGTTGGGACGGAGATTTGCACGGGATGGAGGAAGGGTGCGGTGGCTCTGCTGGAGCTTGTGATGAGCCGGGACGTGTACGCGGCGGGAAGTAGGGTCAGCGGCGTCGTGGTTTTGCGGCCTCGCAAGCCATTACGCATCCGCTCGCTCGATGTCACAGTGACAGGCGTCGAGTTCCCCGCTGCGGCCAAGGCTCGCCGTTCAGCACCGTTTTTCGTGCGCAGCCTATTGTTAAGTGGCGCGGTCGCCCCTGTGTCGACTGCCGAAAGGGCACGGATCGCTTGGAACGCGTTCCTGGGGCGCGATCAGGGACGGCGCATCTGTGCGGGCGAGCACATCTACCCTTTCAGTATTCCTATACCGGCCTCATTGCCCCCGAGCTACTGCGGCAAGGCTGGCGCGATAAACTACACGGTTACCGCGCGCATGAGCTATCCGCTAGCTGGGTCCACGACTGCCTCGCAAGAGATCGTCGTTGTTTTCGTGCCTAGGCAAGCCAGAGTCAGACCTGTGGCTATGAGCTACCCGTCAGCTAACGGCGAGGTTTCCTCAAGCGGCGTCTCGCTCAACCTGGAACTGCCCGATAGGGTGATCAAGACGGGCTCGGCTCTTCATGGCACATTCACATTGGCCAACCCAGACCGTGCAGTTGTAAGGCAGGTAACCGTGTCGCTGGAAGTCTGCGAATGGGTTCGAGCTGAGAGTAGCAAGGAAATACATCGCGCGGTAGTGCAGAGTCACACGTTTGTGCCGGAAGACCCGACGTCCCCGGAGTTTGCCTGCGATTACAGCCTACACGTTCCGGGTGACGCTATCCCCACCGTCGAAGGCACGGCGATTTCCGTGATATGGCTGCTCAAGGTGCGAATTGAGACGGAGCCGGCGCTGGAGTTCAAAACGCCTATCACGGTCTACTCCGATACTGGTTTGGCTTGATGAGCAGGTGTGCGTGCGGACCTCGGAGAACTACTCGACGAATAGCAAACTTTGCCAGGGGGTACGATATGAGATTTAATACAGTCGCAGTCCTTACACTTCTACTTTTATTGGTTGCCTCCAGCTTTGTCTCTTCCGACCCACTTTTCAAGGGTTCTGAAAGTGTACCATCAGATGCAATTGTGCTTTTTGACGGCGAAGACCTTTCCAACTGGGTTCTCTGTGGAACGGACAAACCGCTTCCTTGGAAGCTTGAAAACGGCTATATGGAGATCACTTCGGGAAACGCTTGCTCAAGGCAAAAGTTCAACGACTTTCAACTCCACATTGAGTTTTGGTTGCCATTAATGGCCGATGCTAAGGGACAGGACAGGGCCAACAGCGGGGTTTACCTCAAGGGTGCTTATGAGATACAAGTTTTGGACTCCTACGGCCTGAAGAGCGGACATGGTGATTGCGGCGCTATGTATGGCATTGCCCCGCCTATGGTGAACGCCTGTCGCCCGCCGGAGCAGTGGCAGAGTTATGATATCGTCTTCCACGAGCCCAGGTTCGATGAGAATGGTGTTAAGACGGAAAACGCCAGGGTTACAGTGTTCCACAACGGAGCATTGATCCACTACAACGCGCTGTTTCCCGCGGCGAGCCGGGGGGCAATTGCTGTTGAGTCGAGCCGCCCCGAACCAATCTTTCTTCAGGACCACGGCTGTCCGGTGCGCTACCGCAATATCTGGGTCAGACCGTTGCCAAAGTCCTGAGTATCTTTTTCCGAGAGGACCATGGGTTCAAAATCGTCATTTTCCCCCATTACGGGAAGAGGATAGGGGTGAGGGTATGACTCTCAAGTGTCGATTGCGATGTCCGCTACTGACGGCACAACCTTCGTCGGCCTGTAGGGAAACCTCGTAACCATATCCTCCGTGGTGACGCCGGTTAATACCAGTATCGTTTCCATCCCACTTTCCATTCCCGCCACAACGTCGGTGTCCATCCGATCGCCAACCATGACGGTTTCCTCGGAGTGCGCACCTAGGAATCTCAACGCCATCCGCATCATCAGCGGGTTCGGCTTGCCCACGAAATAAGGCGCGATGCCTGTCGCCTTTTCGATCAGCGCGGCCATAGCCCCACAGGCGGGCTCGATGCCCTTCTCGCTTGGACCGGAAGGATCAGGATTTGTGGCGATAAACCTTGCTCCCGCGGATATCAATCTCACTGCCTTGGATATACGAGCGTAGCTGTAGTCCGTCGTCTCTCCCAGCACAACGTAATCGGGGTTGCGTTCCGTCAACACATATCCCACGTCGTGCAGCGCGGTGGTAAGACCGGTTTCGCCAATCACGTACGCCGAGCCGCCGGGCATCTGCGTGTGGAGAAATTGTGCGGTTGCCATTGCCGACGTGAAAAGATGTTCCTCGGGCACGTTTAGACCGACATTTGCAAATCGATGTTGTAGGTCGCGAGGTGTGTACATAGGGTTATTTGTGAGAACGACAAACTTGGTCTCGTTTGCCAGTAGCCTGCCGATGAAATCCTGTGCCCCTGGGATAGCTTGACTTCCCCTTACCAGCACGCCGTCCATGTCCAGAATATACGCTTTCTTTGTGCTCATATCACGTAGGGGTTATACCAATCGACCCTGTTTCCCTCCAGCTCGGGCACGGTGATGTGTTTTTGGTGCTGGGTGCTTGGGGATTGGCGGCTCTGACCCGTCGTCCCTGTTCGGGAGGGATTCACCGTCTGGGAGGATTTCCCGCTAGGGAGGGATTTGTAATCCCTCCCGTAAGGGCAATCTCCGGGATTTCCAATCCCATTCACACTCTGCGTTCTCCGCAGGTTGACTCTTCAACCACTAACCCCCAGTCCCCATACGGTGGTATGATTGTTGCAGAGATTCCGTGAAGCGAGGTGTTGCAAAGTGCTCGATCCGCGTATGAAAAAGCTCGCCGACGTGCTCGTCGGCTACTCTATGAAGGTCCAGCCGGGAGATCGGGTCCTGATCGATGCGTTCGATATTCCCCCGGAGATGACCGCCCTTATGATTGAGCGAGTGGTGGAGGCAGGCGGGCTGCCCTTCGCAGAGACTCACAGCGCTCAGGTTCGGCGTGCGCTATACAAAAATGCCACCGAGGTGCAGATGAAGCTGTTGGGCGAGCGCGACTTAGAATTCATGAAGCAGATGACATGCTATGTCGCGATTCGAGGAGGAAACAACGTTACCGAGCTCTCCGACGTCCCGGACGATCGCATGAAGTTGTTCCAACAGTACTGGCAGAAACCAGTCCTCGACCAGCGCGTTAACCACTCTCGCTGGGTTGTACTGCGATGGCCCACGCCTTCGATGGCTCAGCTTGCCAATATGAGCACCGAGGCGTTCGAGAACTTCTTCTTCGATGTCTGCACACTCGACTACGCAAAGATGGCCAGCGCCGAACAAGCCCTGAAGGAGCGCTTCGAAAGGGCCGATCGCGTGCGCATACTTGGGCCGCTGGACACTGCTTTGAGCTTCAGTGTAAAAGGCATTCCGGCTGTACCCTGCGTCGGAGATCGCAACATCCCCGACGGTGAGCTTTTCACAGCGCCAGTAAAGGATAGCGTTAACGGCGTCATTCACTTCAACGCTCCCACCATTTACCACGGCAAACCTTTTGACGATATCCGCCTTGTTTTCCGCGAGGGTCGAGTGGTCGAGGCGACCGGCTCGGACGCTAAGGCGATAAACGACATCCTAGACACCGACGAAGGCGCGCGTTACGTCGGCGAGTTTTCGATGGGCTTTAACCCCTACATAAAGCGGGCCATCAGGGACATACTATTTGATGAGAAGGTCTGTGGGTCCATTCACTTGACGCCTGGACAGGCCTACGAGGAAGCCGATAACGGCAATAGATCAAAGGTGCACTGGGATATGGTATTGATTCAGACGGAGGAGTTTGGCGGCGGCGAAATATGGTTTGACGACGAGCTGCTCAGGAAAGACGGCCGGTTCGTGCCCGACTACCTGCAAGGTCTGAACCCCGAGAACCTAGTGTAGGCTGGTAAGGTGGTGATGGCTGTGGGAAGATGCGTGTTGGCGTTGCTGTTGCTGACTGCGGCCTGCCGCGCCAGTGGCGAAAGCCAGGTGGTGGGCCGCGCCGTGTCGCTTCGCGCGTTGCAGTCGGCGCTGGTTGCTGGGCCGTCGAAGCAAGCAGAAGCTCTCTGCGGCATGACCCGCGTAACGGGGTTCGTGGTCGATCGAAAAGGCCGCGACATCGTGCTGGTCGGCGTCGCCGATCCCAGCCTTCCCCCGCTGCAATTGCAGGATTTCGTCGTTGCCCTGCGCAGTTCATGGCTTCGCTACGCCACGATCAAGGGACGCGCGCGCTACTACACCTCCCCCGGCTGTTCCATCGACCCCGACCCGGGCGTGATTCGCAGGCTCCAGGAGTTGGGTGTCAAGATAGCTGCCAACATGGGTCCCGACGAGACCCGACGCCACGTCGAGGAGTGGCGGCGCATCGGTGCTTCGCCACAGAAGGTTCGCGTGATGGGTGTTCCGTTTGACAGCCATTTTGCGCATGTGATGGTAGATGCTGACTACAAAATGAAACGCTACGTCAACGGCACGGCTCCGCGCTCGGTTCCAGGACTTCTCAGCCTAGGTGAGATAACTATGGACATTGCGCGCGCCGATTTAGCCGCAGGGCGACGCGTATCGGTGCCCGCTCACTCGCTGAGCAGGTTTTGGTTTTGTCCGGGGGAGACGGCCTACTACGAGTCCGACGCAGCCTTCGTAATAGATGCCTGTCGCATTGCCCTACTTACCGAAGAGGAGTTCTTGAGCGAAAACAACCTACTGCGCGGACGCGGGAGGCCGAATCCTCTTGCTAGGCAATTCTCCGACTCTTTCACGGCTAACTTCCCCGCGCTAGTCGAGAACGACCCCATCTTCGCCCAACTAGATGGGTTGTTCAGGTTTGTTGCTGTCGCCCGCATAATGGCGGACAACAATGTGGTTTCCGGCTCGGGACTCGGCCTGAGCTACTTGCTGGACCGCTACAAATTGCCTAAGACCTACTTAGCCCGCCAACTGCCGGGTGTTGTCCACGTTGCCGAGGCCAGCGTAGATCGAGAAGTCGAGAACGGCACGATGACCTACTACCTGACGCTGCCAAGTTGCGGCGGGGTGAGCATGGATATGAAGCCGAGGAGAATGTCGCGCCCGAGGGTGGTGGTGAAGCGGGGCTCGGGCTCCAAAGCCGCTGCCCAACCGGGAGTCGCGCCAGCCGACGCTCTGGTCCGCAAGCCGGCTTCGCTTCGCAAGACCGTTCTCTCGGCTCGCAAGTCGCCGGCGTTGCTTTCCTGGGACTTCCCCGCCGACAAGTTGCCTCAGTAGTAGACGAACTCGGTCTCCTTACCTTGCGCGCGGAGCTGAGCCGCGAGATTCTCTACAACGGTTCGCCTGAGAAATATCGAATCGGGGAGACCAGTGTTCTGGTGGGCGGGGTTGCGCGCGGTGCCGACCATGAACTTGATTCCGTCTGCCGACATGAGTTGGTCCAGCAACGCGCAGGCTGCGTCAGTCTTGCCCGCAGGCCTGCCGCGGCTCAGATACTCCGTCGCCCTGCTCAAAGTCAGGATGCCCTCAGTTACGAGATCGACTCCCTTGATCTTGGCCACAGGCGGCAAGTCCGAGTCGATGTAGCGCTCGTCCATGTCCAGGTCTTGCTTCAAGAAGTCGGCCACGATGTGGGAGCTGGTTCCGCCGCATACGATCTTCGCGCCTTTGGAAGTCGTAAAGTCGCGCATCATCTTCGCTACGTCCCCCCGCTCGCCAGGCGGTCCGGTGAGCAACGTTGCGAGCTGTGCCTTGCGATAGCGCGCGCACGTGACCGTGCCGTCGTCGCCCGGCCTGTAAGCCCAGTGCTGGAGAGCACGATCCACAACTGAGCTCGCCAACCTCGACGAATCCCCCGCCATCGACGGCGCCGTCTCAGCCACATAGCTGCACACCCCGTCCTCCTGCCAGCCCATCGCCAGCCCCTCGCCGACGCCCGCGTAGACGATGCCGTCGGTGTAGAGCATAATCACGTCGCCGGGCGTCATGCGAAAGTAGGACTCGCGGATGGTCTTATCGCAGATGGTCTGCTCAGCCCCGTGGATGGGCCGGGGCCGGATACCGCTCTTGAGGTAGAGCAGGGTCGGAGAGTCGTATTCGGCAACGGTTACCTGTCCGGTGTCGTAGATGCGGACAATGGTGAACGTGGAGTAGGCGATGTCTCGCCACTTGCATACCGGCAGCGTGGCGACCAGCGTCTCGATGGTTTCGCGCAGCGATAGATCGCCCTCAAACAGGCCGCTTGCCCGCTCCACGGTTAGCGTCGCCAGCACATTCGCCTTGACCCCGCTGCCGAGGCCATCGGACATAACGATGATCGTCGAGTCAGGCGTCTGCGAGACCTTCACTGCGTCGCCGCAGATGTCTTCGCCTTTCTTAGAGAATTGCCGTGTCGCCACGTCTACCGCGAAGCTCTTCATTTCGCTGCGTGGTTCTCCTCGGATTCTTTCAGCAGTTCGGTGAGTTTCCTGAGGAGTACGCGGGTCTCACTGGTGGTCTCGCCCAGGATACCCGCTATTTCCTGAGCCATAAGCATCTGCTTGTTGATGACCTCCTCGGCGTGGCGCAGGGTCTCGTCGCGTATTTGATCCAGCCTGCTAAGGCCCTCGGTGGACTTGTCCACGCTCGCAAGTATCCCAACCACCAGGTCCTCATCCTCCAGCCGATACACATTGAGGCTTCCGCTGACGTGATACGCCGGGAATGAGACCGGTTTGTTGGTCACCTTTTCCACGGCCTTCGCCAGCACCTTCTCGAAGTCATCCGGGTCCATCAACGACGACAGCGGCTTGCCGACCGTGCCCTCCGTGCAGGAGAATATCTGCCCGAAAGCCGGGTTGAAGCCGACTATACGCAGGTTGGAGTCCGCCATCACGATTGCGTTGGGGCTGGCATCGATTATCTGATCCGCCTTGCGCTCGGCCACCTTGCGCATCCACGGAATGCACATCGTGTGCTCCGCCATACCCGAAAGCACCGCGACGGCATTGTCCCTGCAAGTCGCGTATCCGCACGCGCCGCAGTTGAGCTCGTCCTCCGGGGTCTGCTTGCCCGTGCGCTTGAGCACCGCCAGTATCGCTTCCTCGCTCGGGCGTGGATACCGGATGGAGTTCTCGCTCATCGGCCGGCGAAGGTCAACCGACTCCATCGCCGCGCATATCTCCTTCTCGCTGCCCTTCTGCTGAGCGCGTTTCTCGTGCTGCAAGATGCGGCCGCGCCGCCTGAAGATGTCTCTGCCCTCGCCAAAGCACGCGCCGTTCACGCATCCGCCGGGGCAAAACAGCCCCTCGAACAGCCTGATGCTGCTGCCTCCGCGCAGGTTCTCGAGCATTTCGGTGATCTCCTCGCTCCCGGAAATCGCCGCGAAATCCGGCCTCAGCATATCTGCCTCCATCGACGCCGCCAGCGCAAGCCCCCCCTCCAACGGGAACAGTCGCGCCGCCGAGGCCGGGATGTCGTCGATATCGCATGATCGGAGCTGGTCTTTCTTCACATCCCCCGTGTCGATCCACGACCTCAGCTCTTCGAAAGTGAGCACGGCGTCCACCGCTCCCGCCACATCCGGCAGCTCCGCCTCCGCCTTTTTGGCGGGGCACGGTCCGATGAACACCACACGCGTTTCCTGGCCGTATCGGCCCTTCAGGTAACGAGCGTGGGCGACCATCGGCGAGACGATCGGTGTGACGTTCGCCAGCGCCTCGGGGTGATACTTGACGATGAGGTCTACAAGCGCAGGGCACGCCGACGTGACGTGGCTCTGCGGGTCTTCCTCCACCATCCGGGCAGTCTCGCGCGCCACCATCTCCGCACCCAGTGCCGTCTCAGTCACCAACGTGAATCCAAGCTGCTTGAGTAGGGCAGGAAACAACCCGCCGCCGTAGTCCGGGAACGCCGCCACATACGACGGCGCCACCGATGCGGCTACCTGGTCACCGCGCTCCATCATCTCGCGGACCGTCGCCAAGTCGTTCCGCACCTGCTTAGCCTTCTGGGGGCACTCCCTGACGCATGTGCCACACGCCAGACACCGTTCCGGGTCCACTTGAGCCTGACCCTGGGATATCCTGATCGCCTTCACCGGGCAAATCCGCACGCAGCGGTAACAGTCACGGCAGCGAGCTTTATTGGTCGTTACGATTCCTTGAGTGGGCATGGGCCACCTTCGCTAGTATCTGTTCGCGGAAAAAGTCGTTGGCCTTATCAGGGGTGATGCCGCCGAAAGTCTCGTCGTTCACCACCACGTTCGGCGCCTGCAGGCAATTCTCCAGGCACAAGTCGGCAGCAAGCTTGACCTCGCCCTCCAGCCCGTGCTCCGCTATCAATGTCGCTAGCGTTTTCATTGTCTTCGCGCCACCCCTGATGTGGCAGGAGCTTCCCACGCAGCATTTCACGTGGATCATCGGCTAGACCTCCGCCTTCTCCTCCGCCGGTTCGCCTTTGGCCGCAGGCAGAAGCGTGTCGTTGAAGAAAGCCTCCGCTTTATCCGGGATCACCCCACCGTAGACCGTCGCCCCGACCTGGACATTCGGGCTTGCCTTGCACTTTTCGAGGCAGAACGTGGCCTTGAAGTCAAGCTTGTCGGCAATTCCTGCTGTGCGCGCCATATCTATTAACCGGCTCAAAGTGTCGTAGGAGCCGCGCAGGTAGCAGTTGGTGCCCACGCACACCGAGACAGGGATCTTCTCGATAGGCGCGGACTCGGAGAGTTCTACTTCCTCGCCCGCGATCCTCCTGCGCGACCGGAAGTGCGTATGGAGTAGCTTATGCGCTAAGGTGCCGTTGGGCTTGCCGAGTATTGTCGAATAGCACTCCTTGATGTAGGGGTTTTCCGCTGCGTTGTGCAGCGGCTGCACCGCGTCCGCCTCGTAGAGCAATGCCTTGCGAGCTTCGCGCGCTGGCATGTCATTGGGCAGCGGCTGGCCTCCGCCTCCCACGCACCCGCCACGGCACGCCATCACCTCAACTATGTCATATTCGGCTTCGCCCGACTGCAGCTTGTCGAGGACCTCGCGCGCGTTAGACAGCCCGTTCACCACCGCCAGCCGCAGTGTCTTTTCGCCGAGTTGCACGTAGGCTTCCTTGATGCCTTCCATTCCTCTGACTTCGTGAAACTCCGTGGCCTGCGCGCCCGGGCCACTGCCGGCCGATGCCATCCTCAATACGGCCTCCGCCACGCCGCCGCTGGCCCCGAAGATCACTCCCGCGCCTGTCTTGAAGCCAAACGGCAAGTCCATCGAGTCCGGCGGCAGTTCCGCGAGCTTCAGCCCGGCCTCGCCAATCATCCTGATCAGTTCCTGGCTGGAGAGCACCGCGTCAACGTCCGGGTTGTCCCCCACGCGGAACTCCGGGCGCTTGGCCTCGAACTTCTTGGCCGTGCACGGCATCACCGACACAACATAGATCGACTCCCGCTCGGCGCCCATCTGCTCGGCGAGATACTTCTTTGCAAGAGAGCCAAACATTTGTTGCGGGCTCTTACAGGAGGACAAGTTGGGCAGAAAGTCCGGGTAGAACTGCTCCGCGAACTTTACCCAAGCTGGGCAGCAACTCGTAAACTGCGGCAAGTGCTTGCCTTCGGCAAAGCGGCCCAAGAACTCGGTTGTCTCTTCGACTGTAGTGAGATCGGCTGTAAATGACGTGTCGTATACTTTATCGAAGCCGATTCGTCTCAGGGCGGTTACTGTCTTGCCCAGCGCTTGTTCGCCGCTGGTGATGCCGTATTCCAACGCTATGGCAGAACGCACCGCTGGCGCAATCTGAACGACAACTATCTTATTCGGGTCGTATATTGCCGTCCATACCTCGTCTGCCTGGCTTTTTACCGTGAGAGCGCCGGTTGGACAAACAGAAACGCACTGTCCGCAGTATACGCACTCTACTTGATTCAGGTTCTTGCCGAAAGCAGGCGTCACGCGCACGCCGCTTCCACGGCCCGCGAAGTCCAGCACGCCGATCCCCTGTACTTCCTTACACATACGGACGCAGTCGCCGCAGAGGATGCACTTGTTGGGGTCGCGCACCAGGGAATGGTTGAAGTTGTCGATCGGCAGCACGTCGTCCGATTCCTCGAAACGCACCGTTTGCACGCCCAGCCTCTGCGCCAGCTCCTGGAGCCGGCAGCGGGTGTTTTTCTCGCAGGTCTGGCAGTTGCCGTGGTGGTTAGCCAGCAGCAACTCAAGGGCCATTCTGCGGATTCGCATCACCTGCTCGGTGTGCGTGTGCACCACCATCCCGTCCTCGGGCGGGGTCGAGCACGTCGGCTGAATGCCCCGGCCCTCGATCTCGGCAATGCACATCCGGCACGCGCCGTAGACCGACAGCTCCGAGTGATAACAGAACGTCGGTAGTTCGATGCCGGTTTCGCGAATCAGCTCAAGCAGGTTCCTTGCGTCGTTGATGGGGACTCTGACTCCGTCGATGGTTACGGATGGTTGCATATTTGTGCTCCTCAAAACGCCACCGCGTCGAACTTGCATACCTCGGCGCAGACGCCGCACTTCACGCAGGCGCGGTTGTCAATGATGTAGGGGGTTTTCGGCTCCCCGGATATCGCGTTCACCGGGCACTTGCGGGCGCACAGACCACAGCCCTTGCACTTCTCTTGGATGATCGAGTAGCTCCTGAACGACTCGCACTCGCCCGCCGGGCACACGCCGTCCACGATGTGCGCCAGATATTCGTCCCGAAAGTGCTTGAGAGTCGAGAGCACGGGGTTAGGCGCGGTCTTTCCGAGCCCGCAGAGCGAGCCGTCCTTCACCGCCACCGCCACCTCTTCCAGCAGCGAGAGATCGTCCAGCGTGCCTCTGCCGCCCACGATCTTTTCGAGTATCTGCAGCATGCGCTTCGTACCCTCGCGGCACAGCACGCACTTGCCGCACGATTCCTTCTGGGTGAAGTGCATGAAGAACCTAGCGACCTCGACCATGCACGTTGATTCGTCCATTACAACCAATCCGCCGCTGCCGACCATTGCTCCGACCGACTTCAGTGAGTCGTAGTCCAGCGGCAAGTCAAGGTGGTCCTTAGTAAGGCACGCACCATACGGCCCCCCTATTTGCACGGCCTTGAACTCCTTGCCTGTTCTTATCCCACCGCCGATCTTGAATACTACATCTCTTAACTTGGTTCCCATCGGCACTTCGATAAGACCGGTGTTTGCTACTGCGCCAGTAATTGCAAACACCTTGGTTCCGGGCGAGTTTTCTGTTCCGAAGCTGCGGAACCATTCGGCGCCGTTCAATAGTATCCGAGGCACATTGGCGAAGGTCTCGACGTTATTCACCACAGTTGGCTTACCCCACAAACCGGCCTGGGCTGGAAAAGGTGGCTTAGGCCTGGGCATTCCACGTTGACCTTCAATCGAACTGATGAGCGCAGTTTCCTCTCCACACACGAAAGCACCCGCGCCTTCCTTGATGTGGATGTGGAAACTGAACGGCCCGCCGAGGATGTTGTCGCCCAAAAGTCCAGCCTGTTCTGCCTGAGTGATGGCTGTTCTAAGTCGCTGGATTGCTAGTGGATACTCTGCGCGTACGTAAATGTAGCCCTCGTCTGAGCCGACGGCATAGCCCGCGATAAGCATTCCCTCTAGTAGCGCGTGGGGATTGCCTTCCATTATGCTTTCGTCCATAAAAGCGCCCGGATCGCCCTCGTCGGCATTACAAACAATGTACTTTTTGGAGCTTTGGACTCGCTGTGTCAACTTGGCCTGTACCCGGTTGTACGGGTACTTTGTTAGGCAGCATTGGCCAGGGTAGCTGACTCGAACTGCGCCGGGGAAAGGTATCCCAGCGTCGAGTGTAGCCTGACCCTGTTGTAGAACACTTCGATG
>Ga0209162_1002046_pt1 | contig 18469 bp, 14 predicted proteins | sample YNPNPMetaG_FD_187121 | JGI IMG/M metagenome (GOLD analysis project Ga0209162, IMG submission 187121) | Anoxygenic and chlorotrophic microbial mat microbial communities from Yellowstone National Park, USA - YNP NP MetaG (SPAdes) (version 2) ... | reverse complement strand
CGCCCGGTCTGTGACCTGGCGGCCTCCCCGGCGGGGGTCACAGACCCCCGCCGAGCGTCACAGACCCCCGCCGAGCGTCACAGACCCCCGCCGAGCGTCACAGACCCCCGCCGAGCGTCGGGCTCCCCCCGCTCCCGCCAGGTCTGTGACCGGGCGGCCCCCCTGGCGGGGGTCACAGACCCCCGCCGAGCGTCACAGACCCCCGCCGAGCGTCGGGCTCCCCCCGCTCCCGCCCGGTCTGTGACCGGGCGGCCTCCCCGGCGGGGGTCACAGACCCCCGCCGAGCGTCACAGACCCCCGCCGAGCGTCACAGACCCCCGTCGAGCGATAGCTTGATGCGTATGGGGTCACCCAGTCCAGGATAAATCCTGGGCTACGGTTTGACTGTTTTGCGCCCCACGAAAAAGCGCGCAAAGTCGCGGCCATACTCCGGCAGGCGACGCCAGGTGTCGGGGCTGGTCAGCCGGCGCCAGATGCGGCCAGGCCGCAGGTAGAAGCGCCGATACGCCTCATGCCATTTGCGCTCCACCAGTTCCGGCGGCAAGGTGGGCAACTCGTAGCGCGCCTTTTCGTCATGGATGGCATAGTCGCGCCAATCCAGGCTGAACAACCGGCCGTCGCGGCGGGCAATTTCCCACAACTCGGTGCCGGGGTAGGGCGCGGCGATCATAAAGTTGGCCAGGTCCGGGTCCAGCTCCAGGGCAAAGCGGATGGTGTCCTCCATCGTCTCCTCGGTGTCGGCCGGCAGGCCAAAAATGAAAAAGCCCATCGTCTGCAACCCGGCCTCCCTGGCCTGGCGGAATGCCCGGCGCACGTCGTCCAATGTCTGTTTCTTTTTGATGGAATCCAACACCTTCTGGTTGCCGCTCTCCACGCCAAAACCGACCCGCTTGCAGCCGGCCTGCTTCATCAGGCGGAACAGTTCGGCGTCGGTGTGGTCGGCGCGCATGCCGTGGATGGTGACCCACGGCACGCGGTGCAGTCCCTCGGCGATGAGCAGGCGGCAGATCTCCTTGGCCCGCTCCGGTTTCAGGTTCCACACATCGTCGGTGATGCCGATCTCGGTAGCCCCCATCTCCTGGACCAGATACCGCCATTCGGCCACCACCGCCTCTGGCGAGCGGGCGCGCCAGGTATTGCCGGTGATCGGCTTGGAGCAATAGATGCACTGGTAAGGGCATCCCCGGCTGGTGAGCAAAGTGTAGGCCCTGGCGTGAGGGTCCAGCCCATCGGTCAGTGGTTGCAGGTTGGTGTACTTTTCGATCTTGAACAGGTGGTAGGCCGGCCAGGGAATCTGGTCCACATCCTGGCGCAGGGGCCGGGCCGGGTTGTGGACGATGCGCCCCGACCCTTCCTTCCAGCTCAGGCCCCGGATGGACGCCAGATCGCAGCCTGCCAGCCAGCCCTCCCCGGTTCCTCTTCCTTCGTCCCTCGCCCGCTGCAACTGGCGCACAATTTCGACCAGCGCCTCCTCCGCCTCGCCGCGCACGACCAGGTCTACTTCGGGGCGTTGCAGCGACTCTTCAGGCATGAGGGTCGGGTGGGGGCCGCCCAGGATGGTGATCGCCCCCTGCGCTTTGGCCAGGGCGGCTGCTTCCCACGCTTCGTAGATGAGCGGCGTGGGGCTGGAGACCCCTGCCAGGTCGTAGCTTTCTCGCGCCAGGTGCTCCGCCAGGCTTTCCTCTTCGACCTCGGCGTCAAAGAGGGTCACCTGCTCATACCCGGCAGCCAGGAGCGCTCCGGCCAGATATCCCAACCCCATGTGGATATGTTTGCGCGAGTTCCACACCGGTGACTTGGGGCTTATGAGTAAAATTTTCATCAGCAGTCAGTTCAGCAGTCAGTGGTCAGCCAGCCAGCAGCCCAGGATGAATCCTGTGCTACAGACTCATTGTAGCACCGTTTTGCCCGGCGGTCAAAGCTCTATGGAGCATAGACCCGCACCCGGGTCAGCCATGCCCGGTCGCTCCGGGGCTGGCCGTCGGCCCCCAGCAGGGGCCACCTCTTCCCTGTGGCCGGGTCGGTGACCAACACCTCCAGGTCATAGGCGCCGGCCGGGGCATCGGCGGGCAGGGTCAGCGTGTAAACCGCCTGGCCCGGATCGCCATCGGCCCGGGCGGCTATCTCTCCCTGCTCGCTCACGAGCCGGACGGTGATGCCGGCCGGCCCTTCACCTGCCCAATGCAGCGTCACGCGCAATGCCTCACCGGCCGCCAGCGCCAGCCGGTCCGGTTCATAGCCGGTCAGCGCCACCGGGCCAAAGTCCAGATGCAACGGCCTGGCGGCCGTTTCCACCTCGACCCGGCCAAAGCGCACATTGTCACCGCCGTCGGCCAGCGGCAGGCGGCGGCCCGTCGCCGGGTCGTACAGGCCCACCTCCCAGACCGCCTGATCCGGGGCGCAGGTGACTTCGGGCAGGGCCAGCAGGTAGGGGTCGGCCACCACCTGGCCCGGTGTCCACCGACTCGTCGGGCGAGCGCCCAGGCCCGGTGTGGCATCGCGCTGGGCGAGCACCCGGTCATACCGACCCAGCAGGTGGACAAAGGCGGTATAGTCCTGCCCCACCGGTTCGACGGCCTGCCAGTAGAGGGTCAGGACCAGGAGATCGCCCGGTTGGACAGTCTGGTCGCCGACCACAGCTCCCAACAACCGGATCTGCCCGCCGAACCCGGCATCCAGGCGGATCGCCCCGGCAGGCAGGCCATCGGCTGCCGGTTCGGCCAGCGGGATCCGCTCGATCTGCCGCCGGTAGATCGTCAGCGGCGAGCCCCAGAAGCGGGGGTCGTCAAAGCTCTGGAGCGGGGCATAGGCGGCCTGGAACCAGGGATCGGCCCGCAGGTCGTAGGCGTACAGCGGCGAGATGGCGGTCAGGGCCAGATAATCGGGCTGGTAACGGAGCAGGGCCCAGGAGAGGTCGCCGCGGGCCACAGCCTCAACCACCTCCGGCCTCAACAACCCCAGGAAATCGAGCATCGGCCGCCCGGCATAGTAGCCCATGATCCCCACCTCGGTCACGCCGATCAGAGCGTCGGGCGGTGTATGCTCGCCTAACCAGCGGCCAGCCTGCTCATAGATCCTGACTTTGGCTTCAGGCAGCACCTTGCTCACCGGCTCCTCCGGCGGTGGCAGCGGGCCTTCCATCGCCCGGATCAGGGCCAGGTCCGACCAGGCCAGGGGCAGCAGCAGGCCCGCCGCCCAGAGCAAAGCCAGCGGCCATCCTGCCCGGCCGGGCCGGCGCACCCCCTCGACGAGGCCCAGAGCGGCTGCGCCGCTCAGCCCCGGCACCAACGGCGCATAATACCAGGAGTAGGGTGTCACCCCCAGGAGGGTGTAGCCCAGCAGGTGGACCGCCCCCCAGAGGACGAGCAGGCGCACCCAGCCGGCCCTCCGCCACATCGCCACCAGACCCACGGCCACCGCCGGCAGGAAGAGCAGGTAGAGGGGGCTTTGAGCCAGCCGGGCACGGGCCAGGATGCCCAGACCTTGCAAACAGGTGGTATGGGCGTAAAAACCGGTGATGCCCAGCCCGGCCTGGGCGCGCTTGGCTGCCAGCGTGGCCGGCAATGGCGAACCGAACTGCCAGGTCAGCCAGGCCAGCACCGGCAGCATGGTCAGGAGGTAGAGCGCGGCTGCCCTCACCGCCTGCCCTCCTCTCCGCAGAGCGCCGGGGTCGGGATCTCGGTGCGGAAAAAGCACCCGGTCGGCGGCCAGAACGGCGGCCAGGATCAGGCCATCGCCCCGGATGAGGGTGGCCAGGGCCAGCAGGAGGGCAGCCAGGGCCAGGCGGCCGCGGCGATAGGCCAGAATGGCGCTCAGGGCCAGGGCGAGAAAGGGGGTGGTCTCCAGGCCCAGGTTGAGCCAGAGCAGGGGATGGAGGACAAACAGCAAGGCCGCGAGCCTGCCCACCCACGGCCTCCCTTCGTGGCGGCCCAGCAGGTAGACAAGCAGCGCCCCGACGCCCAACGCCGCCGCCGAAAGGGCATTGGCCAGAGAGGGGATGTCGGGCCAGAGGAGCGCACCACCGGCCAGGAGCAGGGCCCACAACGGAGCGGTCGTGCTCAAGGCCGGCTGCCCGACATTGTAGGTGAACCCCTGGCCGGTCGCCAGATTGCGGGCGTAGCGGTAGGTGATAAATGCATCATCTACGGCCAGGGGGTGCAGGGCCATGCCCAACGCCAGCGCAAGGGCGGCCAGCATCCCCACCGTCAAAAGGCAATGCACCCCCCGATCCGCCCCGTCGAACCTGCGCCGGGCAGGCGGGGTGGCAGCGCGTTGAAACATCTCCTCCGTCATTGTGGACATTATAGCATGGCTCACCGTTCCCAACAAACCATTTTGGCCGGATGACAGGTTCCATTTGCACACCCGGCCATCTTGTGCTATAATCTTTGTGAATCAGGCAGGCGTGGGCCTGTCTGCCGATCGGAGAATCAGGGTATTGAGAAAGGATCGGGTTGTGGCGCTGACGAAAACGGAAAAGACAGAGATCATTGAGCGGTACAACATGCACCCCGGCGACACCGGTTCACCGGAGGTTCAGATTGCACTGCTGACGACCAGGATCAACCAGCTCACCGAGCACCTGAAGCTGCACAGGAACGACGATCACTCCCGCCGTGGCCTGTACAAACTGGTCGGCCAGCGGCGCAGACATCTGGAATATCTCAAGAACAAAGACGCAGAGCGTTACCGCCGGATCGTCGAGCGACTTGGGTTACGCCGCTAAAGAATGTGGGGGGCAACTGCGAGCAGTTGTCCTACTTCAGGGGAGGCGGGTGTCAGGAATTGGGGAGTGTGCCCTGAGCCTGGATTTGCGCCAGGACCCAGTTCCCAGTCCCTGGACCCTGCCTCCCCCCAGAGATGTTGGAGGAAAAAGTGAATACTGGCAAAACGTATGTCGCCCAGGTCGGCGACAAAACCTTTACCCTGGAGACCGGCCTGTTAGCGATGCAGGCCGGCGGGGCCGTCCTGGTCCGGTTGGGCGACTCGGTCGTGTTGTGTACGGCCACAGCCTCAAAAGCGCCCAAGGAGGATACCGATTTCTTCCCCCTCACCGTGGATTTCGAGGAGCGCCTTTATGCCGCCGGCCGTATCCCCGGCAGTTTCTTCCGGCGGGAAGGGCGCCCCAGCGAGTCGGCCATCCTGACGGCCCGGCTGATTGACCGCCCATTGCGCCCCCTCTTCCCCAAGGACTATCGCAATGAGGTCCAGATCATCGCCACTGCCCTGTCATCCGATTCCCAAAACTACCTGGATATCCCGGCCATCGTCGGCGCCTCGGCGGCGCTGATGATCTCCGACATCCCCTTTGACGGGCCGATCGGTGCCTGCCGGGTGGGGTTGATCGAGGACGAGTTTGTCATCAACCCCACCGCTGAGCAGATGGAGGAAAGCCTCCTGGACCTGCGCATGGCCGGCACCGAGGATGCCATCCTGATGGTGGAAGCCGGGGCCAGGGAGGTGCACGAGGAGGTCATCCTGCAGGCCCTGCGGGTGGGGCACGAGGCGATTCAACCGCTGATCGCGGTGCAGAAGCAGATGCGCCAGGAGGTTGGCCGGCCCAAGAACCTCGACTACCCGGTCGTGACCATCGAGGAACGGGACCGGGAGCGCATTGTGCAGCGCATCGGCAGCCGGGTGGCCGAACTGGTAGCCCGGCCGATGAACAAGCAAGAGCGCGCCCAGGCGACCGAGGCGTTGGAGAACGAGATCATCGGCTCCTTTGTCGGCGATGAGACGATCAACCCCGAAGATGTCAAGGCGGTGTTCGAGGAGGTGCTCAAGGCCGAGACCCGCAGGCTGATCCTGGAACAGGGTCAGCGGGCCGACGGCCGTCGCCCCGACGAAATCCGCCCTATCTGGAGCATGGTGGGCTTTTTGCCCCGGGCCCATGGCTCGGGCCTGTTCATGCGCGGCGAGACTCAGGTGGTGAGCATCGCCACCCTGGGCACCCCCCGTGAGAAGCAGGAATTGGACACACTGCGGCCCGAAGAGGACAAACGCTATCTGCATCACTACAACTTCCCGCCCTTTAGCACCGGGGAGACGTGGCCCATGCGCGGCCCCCGCCGGCGGGAGATCGGCCACGGGGCGCTGGCCGAGACGGCCCTGCTGGCCGTGGTGCCCCCCGAAGAGGAATTCCCCTACACCATCCGCGTTGTCTCGGAGGTGCTGTCCTCCAACGGTTCGACCTCCATGGCCTCGGTGTGCGGCAGCAGCCTGGCGCTGATGGACGCCGGGGTGCCGATCAGCAGGCCGGTGGCCGGCATCGCCATGGGCCTGATCTCGGAGGACGGCCGGTATGCGATCCTGAGCGACATTCAGGGCCTGGAAGATCACCTGGGCGACATGGACTTTAAAGTGGCAGGCACGCGCCAGGGGATCACTGCCCTGCAGATGGACATCAAGATCAAGGGCCTGAGCTACGAGATTCTGTCGCAGGCCCTGGCCCAGGCGCGGACCGGTCGCCTCTATATCCTGGACAAGATGGCTGAAACGATCGAGGCTCCCCGGCCGCAGATGTCACCCTACGCGCCGCGCATCACCACCATCCGCGTTGACCCCGACAAGATCGGCAAGGTCATCGGCCCTGGCGGCAAGATGATCCGCAAGATCCAGGAAGAATGTGACGTGGACATTGATATCGAGGATGACGGCACCGTGTATATTGCCGCTACCGAGGGGCCGGGGGCCGAGAAGGCCATCGAGATGATCGAAGCCCTGACCGAGGAGGCCCAGATCGGCAAAATCTATGTGGGCAAGGTGGTCCGCACCGAAAGCTACGGCGCCTTTGTGGAGATCCTGCCCGGCGTGGACGGCATGGTCCATATCTCCCAACTGGCCGACTACCGTGCCCCGTCGGTTGAAGAGGTGGTGCGCGTCGGCGACGAGATTATGGTCATGGTCATAGATATAGATGCCGAGACGGGCAAGATCCGGCTGTCGCGCCAGGCGGTGTTGGAGGGCTGGACGGTGGAGGAAGCCCGGGCGCGAGACCGCCAGGGGGCCCCGTCTGCCGCAACGCGGAACGGCCGGGGAGGGAGCGGGCCGGCCCGCGGGGTGCGAATCGGAGAGCTTGCCTCCCGCAGCTCACGCCCACCACGCCGCAATCGCTGACGGCCGGCCTGAATAGCTCGACGAGGACACAAAGGGATCCATGGACGATGAACTGAACCTCCCCCCTGACAGGGAAGATGGATCGGGCCGGCGGCTGGTCTACCTGCTGCGCCAGGCGCTGGAGACGGTTCTGCCGGCCATCCTCATTGCCCTGCTGATCAACCTCTTTGTCGGCCAGGCAACCCGGGTTGAGGGCCAGAGTATGGAACCGAACCTGCACACCGACCAGCGCCTGGTGGTCGAAAAGGTGTCGTATCGCTTTCACGGGCCACAACGCTTTGATGTCGTGGTGCTGAGGCTGCCCGGCCAGAGCCAGGAACTGCTGATCAAGCGGGTGATCGGCCTGCCCGGTGAAATGGTGGAGATCAAGAACGGCCATGTGTACATCAACGGTCAGGAACTGGCGGAGCCGTTCACCACCGGCGAGACACGGTCAGGGCGCTACACCCGCCTGACCGTGCCCCCCCTTCATGTCTTTGTCCTGGGCGACAACCGCGATCACTCCAACGATTCACGCAGCTTTGGCCCGGTGCCGATCAGCAACATCGTCGGACGGGCCTGGCTCTCCTACTGGCCGCCGGAGGAGATCGGGCTGGTCCATTAGCCGGCAGGGGCTCACCTCAGAGCTGGTCCGAAAACCACTGAGGACACAAAGAATTTCTGTCCATTCCTGCTTGCCTTCGCGGTAGACTGTTCCGTCCCGGTCAGGAATACACCCATGTCCACCGGTCGGTCATTGTGCCCTGAGCTTTGAGCCTTGAACATTGAAGAGGCCGAACGCCGTTTCCGGGAACTGCAAAGGCAGCGTGATAGGGGAGACCTGGATGAGGCGACCTTCCGGGTCGAGGTGGCCAAACTGCTGCTGCGAGATCAGCAGGGCACTTTCTGGATGCTCGATGCCGACAGCGGCACCTGGTTCTGCAACCGGGGCGAGGGCTGGACGGCCGGCGATCCTCATGGGGAACCAGGTGTGGAGGCTGGCCCGGCCCAGGGGCAGGGGCGGCGGAGGGTCTGGCTGGCGGTCGCCGGGGCTGTCCTGTTGGCCACGCTGGGTGTGGTGACGGGATGGGGGTTCTGGCGCAGAGGCGGTCCTTGGCCAGGCCCCTCTTCGCCAGCCCCGACTGCCGACACAGGCATCCGGGTTACCATCTCCTCGCCGGCCGACGGCAGCCAGGTGGTCCCCGGCCAGGTGGTGGCCATCGAGGCCACCATTGTAAGCATCACCGATCTCCGGCCCGTGGCCCGTGTCGAGTTCTCAGTCAACGGCGAAATGGTGGCCGTTCAGGCGGTCAGGGCTCAGATCCAGCCCGCTCAGAGTTCACTTCCCCTGTCGCAACCGTGGCGTCCTCCGGCCGTCGGCCTGTACCGGGTGGTGGTGACGGCCCTGTCCGGGGAGAGCTCGCCCTTGGGGGCCGCGGCCATTACCCTCCACGCCGTGGAAAGGCCCGCCGGGGCGCAACCTGGGCCGGCCTGCACCCCAGATGCAGCTTTTCTGGCCGACGTGACCATCGCGCCGGGCAGTGCCTTTCCGCCTGGAGCGCGGATGGACAAGGTGTGGCAGGTGTACAACAGTGGGTCCTGTGCCTGGGGGATGGGCTACGAGTTGGTCCTGGTGGATGGCGATCCCCTGGGCGCACCGGGAGCCATCCCGGTGCCGTCCACCCTGGCCGGCGAACGGGCCGACCTGGCGGTGACCCTGTGGGCCCCCGACACACCGGGCAGGTATGCCAATGCCTGGCAGTTACAGGCCCCTGATGGCCGCTTCTTTGGTCCGCGCCTGACCCTGACTGTCAGCGTCGAGGTGCAGGCGGTGGAAAACCGGCCGCCCACCTCACCGGCCAATCTGCGGGCAGCCCTCAGCGAAGGTGGTCAGGCGGTCCTGCTGACCTGGGAAGATCGGTCGGATAATGAAGAAGCCTTTCGCATCTATCGCACCGATGTGGAGGCCAGCATCGGTCTGGCTCCGGCCAACGCGCGGCAATTTGTGGACCGCAGGGTCACCTGTGGGCATACCTACCGCTACATGGTGATCGCCTTCAACGCCACGGGTCCATCTCCCGCCAGCGAGGTGGCTCAGGTGACTCTACCCCCTTGCCCCCCGGCCGATGCCCCGCCGACCCTGCTCCTGACGGTGGTGCCTGCGCGGCTCGTGGCCGGCCAGATCTTGACCATTGCGTTCCAGGCCGGCGATGACCTGGCTCTCGGCCCGGTGATCGCCTGGGGGGGGAAAACGGGCGAACCGGAGTTGGACCCGGGAATGTTTGATTCGACCTCACCTCCACTCCCCATAGGCGTCAAGTTAAGCGACTCAAGTCGCACCTCAGGGGCCTGCGGCCAGGCATCCACCGGCGTGGATGCCGCCGTCCGCGCAGGCGGACGGCCAGGGGCAGGGCGGCGCTCTGCCCCTACCGGCGCGATTTCCAATCGCCCGCGCCTTACCTTGATGCCAATGGGGCAGAGCGGCGCTCTGCCCCTGCCGGTGCGATTTCCAATCGCCCGCGCCTCAAGTTGACGCCTATGGGGGTTGGGGGATGGGGTGAGGTCCACCCTGTCCTCAATGGATGGAAAGAGCCGGGAGCGATCATGGTCAAACGCTGGCAATTTTGGCTGGGGCTGGCCATCAGCGCCCTGTTCCTGTACCTGGCGCTGAAGGGGCTGGACCTGGGGCAGGTATGGCAACATATGAAACAGGCCCGCTACTGGTGGCTGCTGCCGGGTGTGGCTGTCTACTTTCTGGGGGTCTGGATGCGGACCTGGCGCTGGCACTCCATGCTTCGCGCCCTCAAGCCGGTGCCGCTCCGACGGCTGTTTCCGGTGGTGTGCATCGGCTACATGGGCAACAACCTCTATCCTGCCCGCATCGGCGAGTTGATCCGGGCCTACGTGCTCAAGCGCAAAGAAGGGGTCAGCATCAGCGCCAGCCTGGCCACCATCCTGGTGGAGCGTATTTTTGACGGCGTGGTGATGCTCCTCTTTGTCTTCATCGGCCTGCCCCTGGTGCCGGCCATCCCCGACCGATGGCGCACCTTTGTCATCGGCTTCAGCCTGCTCTTTTTCGGCGCGCTGGGGGTCTTTTTCATCGTGGCTGCTTCACCCGGCCGCGTTCAGGCGCTCTACGGCCGGGCCATTGACCGGCTGGTGCCCGATCGCTTTCGCGGACCGGTGCGCGGCTCTGCCGATCGCTTCCTGGAGGGGCTTTACTTCCTGCGCAGCGGCCGCGACGTGGCCATGATCCTGGCTACCTCGTTGGGGGTCTGGCTGGCCGAGACGGGGAAATACTGGTTTGTGATGCACGCTTTTGATTTCAACGTCTCCTTCTTTGTCCTGATGCTGATGAACGGCGTGGTCAATCTGTTCACCACCGTCCCCTCGGCGCCGGGCTACGTGGGTACGTTCGACGATCCGGGGATCGAGGTCCTGAAGGCGTTCGGGGTGAACAAGGAGATAGCCGGGGCCTACACGCTGGTGCTCCACGCTGCTTTGTGGTTCCCCATCACCGCCCTGGGGGCCTGGTATATGGGGCGCGAGAGCCTGTCGTGGCGTGAGTTGGGCGAAGCAGCCAGGATCAGGCAGGAAGAGGCCGGCTGAGCCGGTTTATCCGCCGGCGACCGGCAAAAAGAGGGAGAGCCGGTCGCCGTCGCGCAGGGGGGTCTCGGCTGCCCGCTCGAAAGACAGGGGCCGGGTGTTGAGAAAGAGGGTATAGAGTGCCCGATCCAGAGGAGGCCGCAGTCCCTTGCCCTTCAGCCCCGCTTCAAAGTCAGGATAGCGCCGGCTCAGTTCGTTGAGCAGGTCGGCGACGGTCGCGCCTGCCGGCATCTCCACCACAACCTTGTGTTCGCCCACCACCTGGGAGAGGGGCGCGCCCAGTTTGACGAGAATCCTCATGGCCAGGTCTCCCGTAGGGCCACTGCAAGCAGTTGCCCTCCAGGGTTTCATTCCCAGGGCAGCAGGCCGCCCCGCCGTTCCACCTCGGCACGGATGACCTGCACGCACCGGCCCAGGTCGGTGGTCACGGCCTGGGGGGTGAACACCAGGCCGTCGGACAGGCCAGGCTCGCCATCGGTCAGGTCAATGCCGAGCAGCCCGGCCCGGCAGGGGATGGCCAGAGGAACGAGATAGTCGCCCCCTGTCTCCCGCAGCGGATAAGATCGCTCCGGGGCCAGGCCCTGTTCCCGCAGGGCGTGGTACAGCCGGTCCACGAACTCGCCTCCCTCCACGAACAGGTCGTTCAGCTCCTGCGCCGCCTGGAAGCGGTCCCAGGTGGTGTGGATGAAGGTGATGCGCCGCCAGCGGCGGCTGACGATGGGCGGCTCACGGCGTTGCAACGGCCCCAACTGGAGTTTGTAGTAGCGTTCATCGGCGCGTGGGTGGTCAGGTTCATCGGGCAGCAGTTCACGGCGGGTGACCAGTTCGTGACCCAGGCGGCGGGCGTAATAGTGCACCGCATATTTTTCCGCGCCAAAGGCAGCGGTGAAGTAAAAGGCCACATACTCAAAAAACACCCCCCGCGGTGCCCTCTCTTCCGGCACGCGATACCAGCCCTGATCGCGGGCGATCTCAAAATCCTTGGGGCGGTTGATCACGGCGACCAGCACTCGATCTTCAGGATACACAGCTCTGCTCTCCTTCCTGCCGGTTTGAGCCTGCGGCCAGGGTCCCATTATACCATCAACCCGACAAACGGCAAGTTGCCAGCTTTTTGCGTCCGAAAATGGGCGTCAGCGGGGTGCCATAACGGCCAGCCAGGCCAGCCCCCCCACCATCCCGCTGATGAGCAGCCCCGGCAGCAGGATTCTGTTCAGCACCTGGCCCTCCTGACCGGCCAACCCGGCCGTGCTGCAACCCACGATCAGCTTGGCCGGAGCCAAAGCCGAACCGACCCCACCCCCTGTCGTCTGGGCAGCCAGAATGACCGGCGCGGCGATCCTCAGCAGTTGCGCTGCCTGCTGCTGCAAGGGGGTAAAGAGGACGTTTGAGTTGGTGTTGCTGCCGGTCATAAAGGCGCCCAACAGCCCGATCAGCGGCGACACCAGGGGGTACAGCGGCCCCGCTGCCCGGCCCAACCCCTGGGCCAGCACATAGACCATGCCGCTGTTGTCCATCGCCAGGGCCATGCCCACCATGCTCAAGATGCCGAGCGACGAGGGCAGGGCACTGCTGAGCGTCTTCCGCACGATGCGCCGCTCCACGCCGGGCAGGTAGCAACCTGCCCGGCGGTAGACAAGGTAGAAGGCCAGGGCCACATAGGCCAGCAGCGCCCCGGCATGCCCAAAGAGGCTGAGGGTCCGGCCTGGACCGGCGGCGGTCCTCCAGCCGTAGCCGGTGCTGACCTCCGGGAACTGGATCCGGATCTCGATCCGGTTCAGCACTCCGTTCAACCAGGGCCACAGCTCGGCGGCGGCGACCACGACGATCAGGGCCAGATAGGGGGCCAGCGCCATTTTCAGCGACATGGAGGGCGGGCTGACAATCTGCTCTGTGGGGATGGCCCGTCGGTAACGCGGCAGCCGGGCCACCCATGCTCCGGCTGCCAGCCCGGCCAGTCCTGCCCCAAAGCCGGCCAGGGTCCACAGGCCGGCTACCGCCAGCCCCGCCTGGACGCCGGCCATGACCCCGCCCATCAGCACCAGCGCCGGCCAGCCCTGCCGCACCGCCCGCCGGCCCTGAAAGATCCCCAGCGCGGCCAGGCCACAGCCCACACAGGCAACTCCCAGAAAAGCTGCCGACCAGGGGGCCAGTTCCGTCCCGGACCGGCCAGAGGCGGCGATCAGGGCCTGGAAGGAGGCAGCCACGCTGCCAAAGGTGACTGCCCAGGAGTGGCCGATGGCCACCGCTGCCACCGCTACCACCGGCGAGAACCCCAGCCCGATCAAGAGCGGCGCCACGATGGCGATCGGCACACCGTAGCCAGACACCCCCTGCAAGAAAGCGCCAAAGGCCCAGGCCAGCAGCAGGAGCTGCATCGTCGGCTCGGCCGTCAGGCGGCTGATCCCCTGGCCGATGACGGCGATGGCTCCTGCCTCGTCCACAACCCGGTAGAGGAGCAGCGCCATCCAGATAATGTACAGCACATACAGGGAGAGCAGCAGGGCGCGCAACTGCGAATAGAGCAGCACCTCCGGCCCGGCCCTGAAGCGCAGCCAGGCTACCAGAAGCGCCACGGCCCAACCGACAGGACCGGCCCGGTCGCCCCCCCAGCGCAGGCCGACCATCAACCCCAACACCGCGGCGATGGGCGACAGGGCCAGCAGCCAGGTGAGCATGGCCGGTGTGCCTCCTGTTCCCACTGTTCTGGTCCGGTTGCGAAACTATCTCGACAATGTTAAATGAACGTAAATGGCGGTCAAGGTGGACCTCACCCCATCCCCCAACCCCCTTCCCCTCTCCGCCGCGGAGAGGGGAAGGGGGCCAGGGGGTAGGGGTGAGGTCGAATCGAACATTGTCGAGCTATCCACCGACTCTGTCCAGCGCCTGGGCCAGGTCGGCGATAATGTCCGTCACCTCCTCGATCCCGACGCTGAGACGCACCAGCCCCTCTCCGATGCCGATGGCCGCCCGCACTTCGGGTGCGACCTGGCGATGAGAGGAGTGAACCGGGTAGAGGATCAGGCTGGAGACATCGCCCAGGGTGGTGGCCGGCAACACCAGGGTCAACGCCTCCATCAAGCGGAAAACTTCCATCTGGCCTGCGCCGCGCAGGTCAAAGCTCAACATTCCGCCAAAGCCCCGTCCGGCAAAGAGCCGGGCTGCCAGCGCATGTTGGGGATGTCGCGGCAGGCCGGGGTAATGGACGCGGGCCACGGTCGGGTGCCGGGCCAGCCACTCAGCCACCAGTTGAGCGTTGGCACAGTGTTGGCGCATCCGCAACGGCAGAGTTTTCAGCCCGCGCAGGGCCAGCCACGCCTCCTGTGGCCCCAGGTTGGCCCCCAGCAGCTTTTGCCGCTCCCGCAGGTCGCAGCCACGTTCGGCAGAGCAGGCCACCACGCCGGCCATCACATCGCCGTGGCCTCCCAGATACTTGGTCGCCGAGTGAACGACATAATCGGCGCCGTGGGCCAGCGGGCGGAAGAGGTAAGGGGTGGCAAACGTGTTGTCCACGATAAGGGTTGCACCGGCCGCGTGGGCTATCTCGGCCAGGGCGGGCACATTTGCCACCTTCATCAGTGGATTCGAGATGATTTCGCACAGCAACGCAACAGGCTGCTCCTCAGCCACCGCCTGTCTCACCCGCTCCAGATCGGTAATGTCCACAAAGCAGACGCCCACCCCCAACCTGGTGAAGAGGCGGTCCAGCAGGGCGTAGGTGGCGCCATACAGGTCGGCGGCGGCGACAACCGTCGTCCCGGCCCGGACCCCTGCGCCCAACAGCGCAGCGTGAACCGCCGCCATGCCCGAGGCAAAGGCTACGGCCTCCTCCGCCCCTTCCAGGACGGCGACCGCCTCCTCGAAGGCGCTCACCGTCGGGCTGCCGTAGCGGGGATAGACATAGCCACCCCGGCGGCCGGCAAAGATGGCATCCAGATCGTTCAGGTCGTCATACAGGTAGCCAACGGAGGGGTAGATGGGGGTGCTGACCGGGGTAAAGTCGGGGCGTGGCCCACGCTCCCCGGCGTGAACTGCCTGGGTGAAGATGCTTCTATCTCGCAGCATGGGAACCTCCACACGGGATCACCCACTACCCAAACCGGCCGGTGATATAGTCCTCGGTGCGGCGTTGGCGGGGCCGGGTAAAGATCAACTCGCCAGGGCCGGCCTCGACCAGTTCGCCGTTCAACAGGAATACGGCCAGGTCGGCCATCCGGGCCGCCTGTTGCACACTGTGAGGCACCAGGACGATGGTATAGTGGGCTTTTAACTGGCGCAGCGAGTTCTCCACCTTGGCCGTGGACAGGGGGTCCAGGCCCGAAGTGGGGTTGTCGAGCAGAATGACATCCGGCTCCAGGGCCAGAGTGCGGGCCAGGCACAGCCGTTGTTGCTGCCCTCCCGACAGTTGCATGGCCGGTTCATCGAGGCGATCCTTAACCTCGTCCCACAGGGCCGCCTGGCGCAGGCTGCGCTCCAGCAACTCGTCGAGACGGGCCTGTCGCCGCTCGCCGCGCATCCGGGGGCCATAGGTCACATTCTGGCGGATGGTCAGCGGCAGGGGGATGGGCAGGGCAAAGACCATGCCCACCCGCCGCCGCAGCGCGGTCACATCCACCTCCGGGGCATAGAGGTCCTGTCCATCCAGCAACACCTGACCGCTGAGTTCTGTGACCTCGTTTTCGATCAGGTCGTTCAAACGGTTCAGGCAGCGCAGCAACGTGCTTTTGCCGGCATGGGATGGCCCAAAAATGACGGTGATCTCGTTGGCCGGGATGTCGAGGGTCACCTGGCGCAGGGCCACGGTGCCGTTGTACCGGAAACTCAGGTTGCGGATCGAAAGTTTGGCTACCATTGTCGTTTGCGGCGGAAGCGGCTGCGGATCATTGTGGCCACCAGGTTCATGCTCAGCACCAGGATCAACAGCACCAGAGCGGTGCCATATTGGACGTCAAGCGGCATGCCCGGCACCTGAGTGGAGATGACGTAGAGGTGGTAGGGCAGAGCCATCGTCTGGTCCAGCGGACTGCGAGGCAGTTGAGGCAGGTAAAAGGCAGCGACGGTGAACAGGATGGGGGCTGTCTCGCCGGCAGCTCGCTCCAGGCCCAGGATGACCCCGGTCAGGATGCCGGGCAGGGCGTTGGGCAGCACAATCTGGCGCACCGTCTGCCAGCGGGTGGCCCCCAGGCTGCGGCTCACCACGCGGAACCGTTGCGGCACAGACAGCAACGCCTCTTCGGCGGTGGAGATGACCACCGGCAGGGTCATCAACCCCAGGGTCAGGCTGCCGGCAACCAGGCTGGTGCCCAGCCCCAGGAAAAGCACGAACAGTCCCAGACCGAACAGGCCATAGACGACCGAAGGGATGCCGGCCAGGTTGATGATAGACAGGCGGATGGCGCGGGTCAACCAGGTGTCGCGGGCATACTCGGCCAGGTAGACCGCCGCTCCGATGGCCAGGGGGATGCTGACGATGGCCGTGCCAAAGGTGAGCAGGACGGTGCCGATGACGGCCGGCAGGATGCCGCCCTCTTTCATGCCGTTGCGGGGAAAGGTGGTCAAAAATTCCCAATTCAGCATCCCAACCCCCTGGATGATGATGTAGGCCACCACCAGGACGATGGGGATCACAACGATGATGGACAGAATCGTTAGAATCGCAAAGGCGATCTTTTGGCTCACCTGACGGGACATGTTTTACCCCATCAATCTCCCACCGCGCCGCTCCCCACTTCTGATGATCACGGCCGAGGCCGCGGCGTTGATCAGAAAGGTCACCACAAACAGCAGGATGCCCACGGCAAAGAGCACGTGGTAGTGAGTACTGCCCTGGGCCACCTCCCCCATCTCGGCGGCGATGGTGGCGGTCATGGTCCGCACCGGCAAAAAGAGGGCATTCCATTCGTGCGGCACCCGCGCCGCGTTGCCGGTGACCATCATCACCGCCATCGTCTCGCCGATGGCCCGGCCGATGCCCAGCATGACGGCGATGATCACCCCGGAGCGGGCGGCGGGCAGCACCACCCGCCAGATGGTCTGCCAGTGGGTGGCCCCCAGGGCCAGCGCCCCGTCACGATAGCTCGTGGGCACCGCGTCAATTGCATCCTCGGCCACACTGATGATGGTCGGCAACGACATGTAGGCCAGCATCAACGCGCCGGTGAAAGCGGTCAGGCCGGTGGGCACATTCAACACCTGGCGTACCAGCGGGGCGGCGGCCACCATGCCCAAAAAGCCCAGGACAACCGAGGGGATACCGGCCAGCACCTCGATCAGCGGCTTGAGGATCTCGCGCAGCCAGTCGGGGGCCAGTTCGCGGATAAACACCGCCGTGGCCAGGCCCAATGGCAGGGCGATCACGACCGCCCCGGCCGTCACCAGCAGCGAACCCAGGATCAACGGCCAGGTGCCAAAAAGCCCCTCGTTGGGATACCATCGCTGTCCAAACAGGTTGCCAGGAGATATCTGCCAGAAGGTCGGCGCCCCCTCCTTGAGCAGAAAGAGAAAGACCAGCACCACGAACAGGATGGCCGAAAAGCCGGAGAGGCGGATCAGGGTCTCGATAATAAACTCTCGCCAGCGAACGTTGAGCCGATTCATTCCGATTTCCGATTTCCGATTGACGATTGACGATTTATAGGTTCTCGTTTGACCCCAGCCGATCCAATATCCAATATCCAATATCCAATACCCAATATCCAATATCCAGCTCAGTGCAACGGCACAAACCCCAGCTCCCTGACAATCGCCTGCCCCTCCGGCCCCACGATCCAGTCCAGGTACTCGCGGATCGCACCCTGCGGTTCGCCGGCCGTGTAGATATACAGTTCGCGGGCAATGGGGTAGCTGCCGTCTTTGACCGTCTCCACAGTGGGCAGCACATAGGGTTGCCCTTCGGCGGAAGCCACGGCCAGCACCTTCTGATCGGGGGTGACATAGCCCAGGCCGTCGTAGCCGATGGCGTTGGGGTTCTGGCGCACTTCGGCCGAGATCCCCTCCGACGAGGGCATGAGCAGCGTGTCGGGCGAAAAGAGGGTCTTGTCGTCCTTACGCCCCTGGCGCACCACCTCCTCCAGAAAAAAGACATGGGTGCCGCTGTTGGACTCGCGGGAGAGGAGGACAACAGGCCGATCTTCACCCCCGACCTGGCGCCAGTTGGTGATTTTTCCAGAAAAGATGGCGGCCAGTTGAGGGATTGTCAGCCCATCTACAGGATTGCTGGGGTGGACGACGATGGCGATGGCGTCGCCGGCGACCACATGCTCCACCGGCACGATGCCGTTGGCCTCGGCCTGGGCACGCTCCTCGGCCTTGATGGGCCGCGAGGCGTTGGCCATGTCTACCGTGCCGTTGATCAGCGCCGCGATGCCGGTGCCTGAACCGCCACCGGTGACGGCGATCTGCACCTCAGGGTGGAGGCGGCCATAGGCTTCGGCCCAGGCCAACGCCAGGTTGACCATCGTGTCGGAGCCTTTGTTCTGGATGCTGATCGCTGCCTCAGGAGTCCTGGCAGCGCTGCGATCTGTTTCCGCTCCACAGGCAACCAGACTCAGGAACAGGGCCAGCGCCAGCCCGGTTGCAACTCCAGTCCCCGGCCTCTCTTTCACCTTTCCCCCCGGTCTTCAACTGGCAAAAGCAGGAGCGATTTATGCCGATTGAAATCGCCCTTCCTGGGCACTTTGCCGGGTGTCGGCCTTCGCCGACACTGCATTGCCCAGAAGGTCGGCGAAGGCCGACCATTGGCCGCAGGCCCAGGAGGAGTGACTTCCAG
>Ga0209162_1002045_pt1 | contig 18470 bp, 20 predicted proteins | sample YNPNPMetaG_FD_187121 | JGI IMG/M metagenome (GOLD analysis project Ga0209162, IMG submission 187121) | Anoxygenic and chlorotrophic microbial mat microbial communities from Yellowstone National Park, USA - YNP NP MetaG (SPAdes) (version 2) ... | reverse complement strand
AATTGACCGCTATCTTTGATGCACCTATTTCCAAATGCGAGGCTCAATCCAAGCTGAGTCAGTGGATGGAACATGTGGTCGCCAGTGGCGTGAAATGTTTTGACGACTTCATCAAAACCTTGAAGCGCTTGTGGGAGCCTATCACGAACTACTTTGTTGCTAGAAAAAACAGCGCCTTTGTGGAAGGCCTGAACAACAAGATCAAAGTCTTGAAGCGCCGTTGTTATGGCCTGTTCAATCTCAAACACTTCTTTCAACGCCTCTTCCTGGACTTGAATGGCTACCGATTGTTTTGCATCAGACCACCATATCTGGCTTAACCACGGCGATTCCCAATGAACCAAAAATCATCGAAGCGATGCGCCAACATCCATACGGGAAAGATGCAGCGGTAATTGGGCGCGTTCTTGAAAGCGGCAAAGCCCAGGTGCGCCTGAAAACCGCCATCGGCGGCACGCGGCTGGTGGATATGCTCCCCGGCGAAATGCTGCCGCGGATTTGTTAGGCCTGCTCGAAGCCCCTCCTCCGCTTGAGATGCTGCCACTGAAACGTGACAAATAACGTTGATAACTGATGACAGACTGCACCTCTTCTCAATTTGTGAAATATATTACAATCCCGCCGCGTTTTATGCGGCGAGGAGTTGACCGATTCGTCAGAGGAACGATATGGACATTCGCAAAATTTACGAGTACGCCCTTAAACGGGAACACGAAGGCAAACGTTTCTTTGAAGAAAACGCCAGCCGGCTGAAACACGCCGCAGCCGTCAGCGCCTTCAAGGAACTGGCCGCCGAAGAGCAAAAGCATATCGAGTTCATCGAAGCCCAGATTGCTGCTTTAGACAAAGGTCAACCCGGCAGCAGCGCCGCGCTGAAGCAAGCGCTCCAAGAAGGCGCTTTCTTCTCCAAACGCGCCGAATCAGAAATGCTCGACCAGACCGTCCTTGAAGCCATGGTTCCCGACCTGCCTGTCCTGCGCATGGCCTACCTGATCGAACTGGACTTCGCCGAGTACTACACCAAGGCAGCCAAACAAGCGGAAGGCGAGGCCAAAAAAGTGTTACAAATGCTGGCAAAATGGGAACGAAGCCACGAGGCGCTCTTCAAGAAAATGCACGACCAGGCCTACGAACTCTACACCCACATGCCCTGGGGAGGCTAGGACACCTGATGGACTATGAATCCCGCCCCCCTCACTTCCTGCGTTATCGTGCAGGTCAATGGGAGACGCTGGGGAGGAACGTTGTTGTCGAGACACCCGTGTCCTTGACGGTCAACGGGCAGGTATGGATTACACTTATGTGTACGCCCACCGACCTGGAGGCGCTGGCTGTAGGGTTTCTGTACAACGAAGGCACAATCAAAAGCAAGGATGAGATTGAACTCATTCAAGTCTGTGAGCATGGCGATAACGTTGACGTATGGCTCAATCATCCCGCTGAAGTGCCTCGAAGTTGGCGCCGCACATCCGGCTGCACCGGCGGAGCCACGGCAGTCATTCTGGAAAAAATTCAAACGTGCCTGCCCCTGAATGGTTTTGTCCTGAACCCACACAACATCACCCAGATGGTGGAAAGCCTGCTTAACGCGCAGAACCTTTACAAGGAGGTCGGTGGCATCCACACCTCGATTCTGAGCGATGGAGAACGGGTGCTCGTCTCTGCAGAAGATGTGGGCCGTCACAATTCCCTGGATAAAATTGCTGGCCGCTGTCTTCTGGAAGACATTCGCCCGCCCCACAAGATCCTGGTCACCACTGGCCGGGTCAGTTCAGAAATGATCCAGAAAGCGGCTCGTATCGGTGCCCCAATCGTTATCTCGCGAACCTCAGCGAGTTCGCTTTCGGTAATGCTCGCTGAGAAATGGGGCATCACCCTGATTGGCTATGCACGGCGTGATCAATTCATCGTTTACACGCATCCAGAGCGCATTTTGCAAGGCGCGGCTGTGCCCGAAAAGAATCTTTAGCAGGAAAAACACCCCACTTTTTCTGAAAAACATCTCCTGACTCAACGCGAACCAAAGTTTACAAAAGGAGAATCTTGCATGACCGAACAGATTTCGTTTGATGCTCTTCTACCGCCTGCCATGGCAGTCAAAGCCGAAGAGATTGGCGTCAAGAAAGCCAATTTAAACTTCCTGAATATGTTCCTGCTGGCCATTCTGGCCGGGGCATTCATTGGCATCGGAGCGATCTTTGCCACCACCGTTGCTGCTGGCAGCATCTCCATCACTGACCCAACCGGCGCCACTGCCTTCAAGACAGGCTTGCCCTATGGCGTCAATCGTCTGCTGGTGGGCCTGGTCTTTAGCGTCGGCCTGATCCTGGTTATCATCGGTGGGGCCGAACTTTTTACCGGCAATACCCTCATCACGATGGCCTATGCCAGCAAGAAGGTCACCACCCTTCAACTGCTCCGCAACTGGGTCATTGTTTACATTGGGAATTTTGTTGGTTCTATACTGACAGCCTATCTCGTCTTCCTGGGCAAGCAGTACACATTTGGCAAAGGGGCAATTGGCCTGGCTGCGCTGACGATTGCAGACGCTAAAGTGAATTTGACCTTCATCCAGGCAGTGGCACTGGGCATCATGTGCAATGCCCTGGTCTGCATGGCCGTCTGGATGTGCTTCAGCGCTCGCACCACCACCGACAAAATCCTGGCCATTATCCCGCCCATCTCCTGCTTTGTGGCCGCTGGCTTTGAGCACAGCATCGCCAACATGTACTTCATCCCCGCTGGTCTGTTCATCAAATACTTGGATCCGGCCTTCCTGGAGACCATCGGGAAAACTGCTGCAGACTACGCCAATCTGACCTGGGGAGGCTTCTTCCTCAATAACTTGCTCCCCGTGACCATCGGTAACATCATCGGTGGCGCCGTCATGGTTGGCCTGATGTACTGGCTCATTTACATCCGCAAAACGAACTAAAAAACACGTTCACCCAAGATCTGCTGAGTAAAACTCTCCAGCAGATCTCTACTTATTGCGGCACTCGTTGCCCAACCCAAGCGAAGCAACAAGAGGCTCGTAGCACCTGGCAAAAAGCAGTAAAATCTTCTCAGAGCAGTAGCCAGAGAGTCCTTTTTCAGACATTGCTTAATTCTCAGTTTCATGGAGGTCACCGATGAGATCGACCGTTGAAGAAATCTTGCAATATAAGGGCCGCGAAGTCTGGACGATTAGCCCCAAAGCCACCGTGCTCGAGGCGCTAAAAATCATGGCAGAAAAAGATGTTGGCGCCTTAGTGGTGGTTCAGGACGATAAGGTCGTCGGCATTATTTCAGAACGCGACTATGCCAGAAAAGTTGTCTTGCGCGGGCGCACCTCAATTAACACCCCCGTCAAAGACATCATGACAGACAAAGTTTACTACGTCACCCCCAAAACGACGGTCGCGGAATGCCAGGCTCTGTTTACCGAATACAATGTCCGTCATCTCCCCGTGATTGACAATGGAAAACTTGTTGGAATTGTTTCCATCGGCGATGTAGTCAAAGCCGTCATTGATGACCAGGCAGATACCATTTCCCATCTCTCAGACTACATCACAGGCAAATACATGTAGCCCCTCAAATCTGATATTCTCGCAACAATAAAGCCGCGTCTACCCCACCAGTACGTTGGCTCACAAGGTGACTTTTGTTAACGCTCCAGCGCCCTGCAAAGAGGCCTGGGTATAAAATTGCAGTATAATTAACATATTGTGAAATATATCACGATAAATCATCATGCAGTCCACTTGTTGTTAAAGAGCGCTCATGACCAATAAACACATCCAATACAGCCCCCCCGATCATATCGTCGAAGAAATTGCCCAAAGGTATGGAAACAACCCTGAACATCTTGTTGACATCTTGAAGGAGTTGCAAAATCAGCCAGAGGGTCTCTCGACAAAAGTTTTGACTGATACCGCACGCGTGTTGGGCATTCCGGCCCACCGCGTGTATGGCACAGCCACCTTTTACTCGATGCTCTCAACGCAGCCACACGAGCGAATCGTTCGCGTCTGCGATGGCCCTGTTTGCTGGCTAAAGCGAGCAAGCATGGAAGAAGGAAAAACGCTGGTAGAAGAATGGGCACAAGCCATGCCAGCAAGATGCAAAGTGGAACGCTCTTCCTGCCTGGGCCTATGTGACCGCGCTCCCGCCATCCTGGTAGACGAGACGCAGGCCGGCCCGGTAGAGCCGGAGCAGGCGAGTAAAGTCTGCAAAGGCTGGCACGGTGTGCCCACCGATTACAGCAAGCCGCGTAAAGGCGAAGTGCGCGTGATGCTGGCAAATGCGGGCAAAATTGACCCCTACGACATCAATTCCTCCCTGCAACACGGCGCATACGAAGGCCTGAAGAAAGCCCTTACCCTTTCCCCTGCGGATGTAATCGCCGAAGTGGAAAACTCAGGCCTGCAGGGACGCGGCGGGGCCGGCTTCCCGGTAGGACGCAAATGGAAATTCGTCGCCGGGGCACAGCGCACTCCCAAATACATCATCTGCAACGCCGACGAGTCCGAGCCGCTCATTTTCAAAGACCGCGTTCTGATGGACACCAACCCGCACCAGGTACTCGAAGGAATGGCCATCGCCGGCTACGCCTGCGGTGCCAGCGAGGGCTGGATTTACATCCGCGGCGAATACGCCGCTCAGGCCAAGCGCCTCGAAATTGCCATTCGCCAGGCTGAAGAGGCCGGCTTTTTAGGAGACAACATCCTCGGCAGCGGCTTCTCTTTCCACATTCACATCCATCGAGGAGCAGGCGCCTACATTTGCGGCGAGGAGACAGCCCTCATCGAATCCCTCGAAGGAAAGCGCGGCGAACCACGCCTGCGCCCTCCCTTCCCGCCAGTCGTAGGTTTTCGAGGCTTGCCTACCCTGGTCAATAACGTCGAATCGTTCTCAGCCGTGCCATCCATCCTGCGCAATGGGGCAGCCTGGTGGCGCTCCCTATCCGATTACCCTGTGCCAGGCACAAAACTGTACATGATTCTCGGCCACGTAAAAAATCCAGGTCTGTTTGAAGCGCCCTTTGGCCTGACCCTGCGCCAGATCATCAACCGCTTCGGCGGCGGCATGCGCCCTGGCTCCGAGTTCAAATTCGCCCTGACCGGTGGCGCAGCCGGCACCATCGTCAGCGCCTCTATGCTCGATACTCCCATCGACTACGCCTCCTCACAAAAAGGAATCGGCCTCGGCGCAGGCGCCTTCCTCATCTGCGATCAAACGGTCTCGGTTGTGGCCTTCTTGCGCGAATTACTTCACTTCTTCGCAGCCGAATCGTGTGGCAAGTGCACGCCCTGCCGGGTAGGAACCTGGCGTTCCTACGAAATCTTGCGCGAAATGGCCGCTGGCAAGGGCCAAAAAGGTAACGTCGAAGAACTGCACGCCCTCGCAGAGAACATGCTGCAAGCATCCTTCTGCGGATTGGGCCAATCCGTTCCCACCCCGATGAAGTCAGCGCTCAACCGATTCACGGCTGAATTCCTGGCTGCAGAACATTAGCGAGTAACTATGAGTATCCACATCACGATCAACGGACAAACAATTGAGGCCCGCGAGGGACAAACCATCCTCGAGGCAGCGCGGGAAAATCGCATTCCCATCCCGACCTTGTGCTACCACAAAGACCTCTCGCCGACTGGTAGTTGCCGCATATGCGTTGTTGAAGTGAAAGGCGCCCGCTTCTTACAAGCCGCCTGCGTCACCAAAGTCGCCGAGGGGATGGAAATCAACACCCAAAGTGAAAAAGTCATCGCCTCCCGCCGGCTCTCGTTGGAACTGATGCTGGCCAACCATCCCCAGGATTGTCTCACCTGCGATGTCAGCGGGGAATGCGAATTACAAGACCTGGCCTACGAGTACCAGGTGCGCGCTCCCGCCTGGGGCGCCAAAGGAACGCGTTATCCGGTCGATTCGGACCCCAATCCGTTCATCCGCGTGGACATGAATCGCTGTATCCTGTGCCGCCGCTGCGTACAGGCCTGCGCCGAAATCCAGGTGCGCGACGTTTGGGGCGTGGCCAAACGCGGCTTCGAGGAGGTTATCGTTGCCGGGGCCGGAACCACCATGCTGGAGGCGCGCTGCGAATCCTGTGGCCAGTGCGAAGCCTACTGCCCCACCGGCGCCCTCTCCAACAAGATGAACTACGGCCAGGCGCGCGTCCATCAGGTCGCAAAAGTTGCCACCACCTGTACCTACTGCGGCGTGGGGTGTCAATTCTACCTGCTCGTCAAAGGAAACCGCGTCATCGGCGTCTCCTCCAAGCCCGATGCCCCAGTGAACGGCATGGCGCTGTGCGTCAAAGGCCGCTACGGATTCGACTTCATCCACCACCCCGACCGGCTCACGAAACCGCGCGTCCGCCGCTACCTGCTGGAAGGGAAGAAAAAATCCCGCCAGGGGCGCAACTGGGAATGGGTCGAAACCGACTGGGACACGGCCCTTGACCTGGCCGCGAGCCGCCTGCTCGAGGTCCGCGCCGAGACCGGCCCCGACAGCATCGGCGTCCTGACTTCGGCCAAATGTCTGAACGAAGAAAATTACCTGATGAACAAACTGGCGCGCCAGGTCATCGGCACGAACAACGTGGACCACTGCGCCCGTCTCTGCCACTCCAGCACAGTGGCCGGTCTGGCCGCCTCCTTCGGTTCGGGCGCCATGTCCAACTCAATGGACGATGTCGCTCAATTTGCGCAACTTTTCTTCGTCATCGGCTCGAACACCACCGAACAGCATCCCGTCTTCGGGACGATGATTCGGCGGGCGGTGCGCTTCCGCGGGGCGAAACTCATCATCGCCGATCCGCGCCGCATTGACCTGTGCGACTTCGCCACTTTGCACCTGCGCCACAGGCCCGGCACCGACATTGCCCTGCTGAACGGCCTGATGTACATCCTCCTCGAAAAAGGCTGGGCAGACGAGAAATTCATCGCCGAGCGCACTGAGGGCTTCGAGGAGTTCAAACAAACCATCCAGCAATACCCGCCCGAAAAAGTCGCCGAAATCACCGGCGTACCCGTCGAGAAACTCCATCAGGCCGCCGAAATGATGGGCACCCTCAAACCGATGGCCGTCATCTGGGCGATGGGCATTACCCAACACATTACCGGCGTGCGCAACGTGATGAGCCTGGCCAACCTGCAAATGCTGACGGGCAACATGGGCATCCCCGGCGGCGGCGTCAACCCGCTGCGCGGCCAGAACAACGTCCAGGGCGCCTGCGACATGGGCGGCCTGCCCAACGTCTATCCCGGCTACCAGGCCGTCACCAGCGAGGAAGCGCGCCAGAAGTTCGCCAACGCCTGGGGGCGCACCGCCAGCACAAAGGTCGGGATGACCGTCACGCAGATGATTCCGGGCATCCTGCAAGACAAAATCCACGCCCTCTACATCCTCGGCGAAGACCCGGTCATGTCCGACCCCGATTCAAATCACATCCGCAAATGCCTCGAGAAAGTGGACTTCCTGCTCCTGCAGGAAATCTTCCCCTCTGAGACCTCCCAGTATGCCGACATCCTCCTGCCGGGCGTTTCCTTTGCCGAGAAGACCGGCACCTTCACCAACACCGAACGGCGCGTCCAGATGGTTCACCGGGCTATTGACCCGCTGGGACAGGCGCGCCCCGACTGGCAGATCATCGCCGACCTGGCCAGGCGCCTCCTGGCCGGGACCCCCGACCTGCTCCCGTCCAATGCGCCGTACGCCGGCTGGGACTACGCCGACACCGACGCCATCATGACCGAAATCAACGCCCTGACGCCCATTTACGGCGGCATTACCCACTCCCGCCTGGAAAAGGGCCAGCGCCTGCAATGGCCCTGCCCCACCCCCGATCATCCTGGCACGCCCATCCTGCACACCAAACAATTCAGCCGCGGCAAAGGCCAGTTCATGGCAATTGACCACATTCCTCCAGCCGAGCAGCCCGACGAGCGATACCCAATCGTCATGAGCACCGGGCGCGTCCTGTATCACTGGCACGGCGGTCAGATGACGCGCCGCGCCCGCGGCCTGATGAACGTGTACGGCAACGCCCTCATCGAGGTCAACCCCGAAGATGCCGCTGAACTCAACCTGAAGAAAGGCGACCGTGTGCGCGTGACCTCCCGGCGCGGCAGCATTGAGGCCGAAGCCTGGATCAGCGAGCGCGTTCCGCCTGGCATGATTTTTGCCAATTTCCATTTCCCCGATGCTTCGGCCAACGAACTGACCCAGGCGGCTCTCGACCCGGTGGCTTACATTCCAGAGTACAAGGTGACCGCCGTGCGGATTGAAGTAGCCGAATAAAACTTTCACAAAGGAGAATGATATGGTTTCCCCCGAACTTCTACGCCACTACCCATTTTTGCTCTGTTAAACGACGAGCAACTCAAGGCCATCTCGATGATTGCAGAGGAAAAAACCTATCCAAAAGACACCCTGCTTGTCAAAGAGAACATGCCGGCCAATAAATTGATTCTCCTCCTCGAAGGCGATGTGGACCTGATTTACAGCGGAGGCGGTGAAGGAGCCGTGGTCAACGCCCTGGTTGGTTCCATTGCGCCAGGGGAAATGCTGGGCGTTTCGTCCATCATCGAGCCATATGTGTATATTTCCTCAGCGCGCAGCACAACGCCGGTCAAGGTCGTGGAAATTGACGGCCCGGCCATCCGCGCTTTGATGCAGGTGGATAAATTGATGGGCTACGCGCTGATGCGCAACGTTGCGGCAGCCGTGCTGGAACGGCTGAAATATACGCAGGTTGAACTGGCTGCAGCCAGAGCATAACTTCAGGCACTCCAAAACATGACGCGTCCCAAAGGTCTGTATAACCTTTGGGACGCTTTTCCAATAGGCTGGAACCCAGCCCTCAAGTAACATCACCTTGTCAATTGGGAACTTAAACTGCCTGCACGTCCTCGATATCGGGGAAAAATTGACGCACCGTCCCCGCTACCCAACCGTGGAGGGTGCTGGGAGAAAGCGGGCAACCGAGACAAGCCCCCCCGAGTCTCACTTTGAGCACTTTGCCATCAAAGTCCACATACTCAACGGAGCCACCATGAAACGTCTCGATATAAGCGCTCAATTGCTCCAATAAAGCCTTGAGTTGGAGTTCTGTTTTAGGATCGGTCATCTCAATTCTCTCCTGTCTCTCCCGAACAACTCGCCTGGCGCATCCCATTTGCCAGGATAGAAGAAACGTTGCCCTGTCGGTGGCGTTGACGCTCCGCCACCACCAGGGAAAGGCGCTCCAAAAGGACACTTCCCACCTGCGGGTTCTTCTCGCACAAATTGCGCAATGTCTCTCCCTTGATACACAACACTTCACTATCAAGAGAACAAATAGCCGCCGACGTATAAGCCTGATTCCCCATCGCCGCCGACCAGCCAAAAATTCCACCCGGTTGAACGTGCGTGACCGTCATCGGCGGGCCGTCCATTGGCTTATAGCGAATCACCACCTCGCCGCTGGCAACCAGATAAACCGATTCAGCGCGTTCTCCCTGTTCAAAAATTGTCGTCCCGGCTACAAATCGCATTGACGTAAAATAAGGGGCAAGAGCATCCAAATCCTCGGCGCTCAAACCATTGAAAAAAGCAAGAGAAGCATACTTCTTGATGTCCATATTATGTAGGATATTAGCCAAACTTTGTTTTGCTTTCTAGTGGCAAACATCATAAACTATCTGACATTTATCCGTGTGTTTTGTCATGCTTTTCAGAATCGGTTATACTGAATACAGTAACTTTTCTTAGAGGTCAACATCTAATGGATAACAACGCACCAAGCATTTCGGTAGAGGCACTTCGTCAGGGCAATCGGCAAGAATTCGCTCGTCTGGTCGAGGCATATTCCGGGCCTCTGTATCGCCTGGCATTGAAAATGCTCGGCGATCCGCAAGATGCAGAGGACGCCTTACAAAACACTTTCCTGAAAGCCCTGCAAAATATCAATTCCTTCGAAGGGCGTTCCAGTATCTCCACCTGGCTCTACCGGGTTGCTGCAAATGAAGCCTTGATGATGTTACGGAAGAAAAAGCCCGAAGTGGACCTGGGAGATACCGAAAATGACGATGAAAACGGCGAAACATATATGCCAATCGAATTTACCGACTGGTGCTGCTTACCAGAAGAAGAATTGGTCAGTGCTGAGTCTCGCCGCGTTTTAGACGAAGCCATTCGCCGCCTGCCCGAAAAACTGCGTGTCGTTTTTCTGTTACGAGATATTGAAGGCCTTTCCATTCAAGAAACAGGAGAGGCTCTCGGTTTGAGCGAAACTGCCGTCAAAACTCGTTTGTTGCGGGCGCGCTTACGCCTGCGCGACCTGTTGAGTGTATATTATGCAGAACGTCTGCAGAAAGTAGCAGAAGCCGAATGAACAATCAGCGCCTCAACTGCCAGGAATTGATTGGCAACCTTTCCGATTACGTAGATGGCACATTAGACGAAAGCCTTTGCCAGGAGATCGAAGAACACCTTGCATCCTGCCCGAACTGTCGCGTGGTGGTAGATACATTACGCAAAACAATTTATCTCTACCATGAAACAACGCGCCAGCCAGCCGATCTCCCTTCTCCAGTGCGCGAACGCCTTTATCGTGTGCTCAATTTAGAAAATTACTTGCAACATTAACCGGCGCTTTGCATCTAACGGGAAGATGAACGCTCCTCAGTCTCCTGCGGACATCCCGCCAGTTTTCTCAACAGAAAACCAGCCGTCCGAAAAGCCGCTTCGGCCCGGTGATCCCTGTCCGCGTTGCGAGATAGGCAAGATGGATTACAACGGTTTGCTCGAACTAGAGTGCACACACTGCGGTTACGTCATCAGCGGTGGCGGCGGCTGTACCTGATAACTCCAACTTATTTGCTCCGTGTGAGCAAAAACCACTTTTTTCAATTCAAAAGGAACTCTCTCATGGCTCAATTACTGAACGAAAGCATCCAGAATCAAATCCGCGAGGTATTTGCGGATCTCAAAGAACCCGTCCACATCATCTTTTTCGGCTCGCAGGAAAATTGTGACTATTGCGACGATACCCGCCAACTGGCCGAAGAAGTCGTCGCTCTCTCCGATAAACTCTCCTTCGAACAACACGACCTGCAAGCAGAGCCTGCCCTGGCGGCCCATTATCACGTGGACAGGGCCCCTGCCCTGGTGATCGCAGCCAAAGACGGAGATACCATCACTGACTACGGCGTCCGGCTGACAGGTATCCCGTCTGGTCATGAATTTACCTCGCTCATTCAGGATATCCTGATTGTTTCCCAACGCGACTCGGGTCTCTCTCCCCAGACGCGGGCTTTCTTGAAGACACTTAATCAACCTGTCCACCTGCAGGTTTTTGTGACTCCGACCTGCCCATACTGTCCGCGTGCTGTCGTGCTTGCCCACATGATGGCAGTGGAAAGCCCCTTCGTCCAGGCTGAAATGATTGAGGCGATGGAATTTCCCGCTCTGGCTGACCGGCATCAGGTCAGCGGCGTTCCCCATACTGTCATCAACGATGGCGCCGGTAATGTTGTCGGGGCTGTTCCAGAATCGACCCTGGTAAGTGCCATTCAACAGGCATTACGCCACCAATAAACTTGTTTGACTATGAAAAACCGCAAAAAACGCTCGCATCGCAATCAGAAATTCCCGATCTGGACGATGATCGCAGGCGCCGTCTTTCTCATTGGCGCGGCGCTGATTATGGCGTTCTCTGCCAACAGTACTGAGGTGCAGCCAAGCAATCCTTATCTTATCCCCCCTGCTGTCCTCAATTTGCCTGCTCCTGATTTGGCCCTCACCAACCTGGAGGGCAAAGCCGTTTCTTTGCGTGACTATCGTGGCCAAATTGTGCTGGTCAATAATTGGGCGACCTGGTGCCCTCCCTGCCTGGCAGAAATTCCAGAATTACAAGCCTATTACAACGATCATGCAGAAGATGGCTTTGTTCTAATCGGCATTGAGGCCGGAGAGCCAGTTTCAGAAGTGTCTGCCTTCGTCAAGTCACATGGACTGACTTACCCAATCTGGCCTGATACAGAAATGAAGGCAATTACTGCTTTTCGCAACAACAACCTGCCCAGTTCATACCTCATTGATGCCGAGGGAACTATTCGTTATGCCTGGAGTGGGCAAATCAATCGCGCCACGCTCGATAAATACGTTACTCCACTTTTAGCCCCGTAGAGGAAAGAATGGACGCAAAAGTCACCCTCCTGGAGGGGATGAGTTTCACCGGTACAGCCAACTCAGGCTTCGAAATTCGCCTCGGCGCTGACCCCGCCGTAGGCGGCGCAGACGATGGTTTTCGCCCCCTGGAATTGATGGCCATCAGCCTGGCTGGTTGTACGGCCATGGATGTCATCTCCATCCTGCGAAAAAAACAACAACAGGTTACCGCTTTTGAAGTCCGCGTGCATGCCGACCGAGCAGCGGAGCATCCTAAAGTGTTCACCCACGTCACAATCATCTACGATGTCCGTGGGCGAGGAATAGACGAGGCGGCTGTGCAGCGGGCCATTCAGTTGAGTGCACAAAAATATTGCCCGGCCCAGGCAATGCTGAGTAAGGTGGTCCCGACTGATTTGAAATACCAGATTTACGAAGACCAGGGAAATGGCGACTTCAAACTGGTGATCGAGAAAACCTTTGAACTCCCTTAAACAAGAACAAGTTCGCAACAAAACAGGCAATGACCGTTGATGAGTCACTGCCTGTTTTTGATGAGTGGCAAGGATGTCGTTGCGAGGGCAAAGCCCAAAGCAATCTCCTGCGCCAGAAGAGCGCTTCCTCGGCTTCCAGCCTCCTCGCAGCGACATAACCTGATGTGTACAACAGAGCAATTGAAAGTCCAGAATTCTCTACCGTACAAACCCAAAACCCGAACGCGGATGACGCGGATTTGGCGGATTTGTTTACAAAAAACATCGGCGTCATCCGCACCATCAGCGAAATCCGCGATAAAAAAGAGAGTTCAAGGCAATCTGTACGGTAGCAAAGTCCAGAATAAAACTCTCTCCAGAGACGCCAAGAGCATAGAGTGCCAGGTAGGGGGTGATACACGACATCCGGGCGATGAAATGATTTACAGCCCATTCTGCAATTGAGTCACATTCCCTATCTTCCCGCTGTTATCTGACTGGCAAAATTAGCACACTCACAAGCAATGACAACCTGGCCTCCTCGCGTCAGAGTTCCAGAGTAAGGAACCGGCCCATTATGGGCGATCCAGCCTTCAAAATTGAAGGGGATGACGCTGTCTGCTGGAATCCATTCTCCATTGTACTTACGCGCCACGTGGACATGGGTACCGGTCGCTGTTCCCCCTTCACAAGAAGGGTATCCAACGACCTCTCCGGCAGCCAGCACCGTCCCTTCCGGAGCCCGTCCAGACGTAGCGACATGCAGGTAAAGCAGATTCCAGCCGGTACGCTCATCTCCGTCCCCGTCCAAATCCAGGATCACAACGCCTGTTTCAGAACGCGCCACCACGCCATCTGCCATTGCAATGACAGGTAATTGCGATGGAGCACAACCGGTTACCGCAGCGGGCGGCGCAAAATCCACTGCAGCCCAGGGCCACAACGTCCCCCAACCGGTATGCGGGCCGCCGGTCAATGCCCACGTTTCGCCAGGGCGAAATGGCAAGGTCAAGGCAGGTTGCTGTAAACTGACCGGGATGTGGGGAGTATCCGCCTGCCAGGGATCACCAAAAAGACGTTGATAGGTTTGAGCAATTCCTCCTGGTCCAATGGCGCGAGCATAATCGGCAGGGTCTTTGAGACGGGAAAAGAGGTATTGCAAAGCAACGGTGGCAGCAGTTTGCCATGGATCGGGACGTTCCAGGCGGCCATCCCGCAGTTCAAATTCGGTAAGTTGACCCGTGCGCCAGCCATAGAAGCCATGATTCATGACATTGGCCACCCACACCAATTGCATGTACAGGCCAGCATAGTTGTAATTGTAAATTTTCAACGGATAACGGCCTTCCGGCGCAACTGGATTGGAAAGCGCACCGCTCTGATATTCCAAAACTGCCAGCAATAAGCGCGGGCTGACGCTGTAGTTGCGGGCCACTAGTTGGACAATGTCTCCCCCACTGCGGGTGGCGCCTTGCGCCCAATCGCGGTAATCCTTCAACCAGCCGGGTTGACTTTGGACAAAGGCCTCTACATCAAAGCCAACTTGTGCCGGCCCATTGACGTAGAGGCTATCCGGCAAAATTTGAAATTGGGTTCCCCAAAAGGGACGGTAGTAAATGGGGATTTGCATGGGCATGCCTGGCGGCATGGTCGTTGCATCCTCAGGAATCTGCGGGTTGGCGCGGAGAATTTGCTCAATGGTGGTATTGAAACGCGCTGCCAGGGCTGGGAGCGTGTCCCCGCTATGGGCGATGTATTCCACCAGTTCACCAGGCTCGTATTCGGGACGAGGGGGAAAATCTGTAGCCGTGGGGGTAGCAGGTGCCGCGGCAAGCGGGGCAGCCGGCTCCAGGTCTATGGACGGAGCGGGCAAACAAGCCACAAGCAAAAAAGACAGGCTGAGAACAAGCAGTTTTTTCACGTGTACTACCCGCAGATTCAAAGCAACATCACTCGTCCGGCTGGCGAATGATTTGAGATTGGCGTGTCCCAACCTTACTGGAAATAATAATCTGGTCCCCTTTTGTCAATGTGCCGTAATAGGGGGCATCGCCCTCATGGGCTGTCCAACCGCTCAGGACGAACGGCACCGGGCCGCCGGCGCCAATCCATTCCCCATTGTATTTGCGGGCAATGTGAACATGCGTACCGGTAGCCAGCCCTCCTTCACACGAGGGATGTCCAATGTGCTCCCCTGCATCCACCCACTTCCCCACAGGAACCCGATCTTTGGTCGCAATGTGCATGTAGAGGATGACCCAGCCAGTTTGTTCAAAGCCATCCCCATCGAGATCAAGGATAACATAACCGCCACCCGAACGGACGATCAGGCCGGGGGCCACAGCGACCACCCAGGCGTTCGATTCGCTGCAGCCGGGCTTGTCCATCGCTGGCGCGAAATCGAGAGCCGCAAGAGCGCTTTCCTGCTCCCAGGCAGGATGCGGACCACCGGTCATGCTCCACAGGTAACCCACTTCAAAGGGCAGGGTCAGGTCAGGCTGGATCAAGAGAGGAGGAAAAAGTGGTTCAACGGCTGCAGCACGTTCCCATGGGTTGCCAAACAGATTTTCATAAGTGGCTATAAAGCCTGTATCGGGGTCAAGCACCTCTAGCCACTCTTCGTAGTTATACTGGCGCGAAAAATGATATTGCAGGGCAACCGTGCCGGCATTGAGAGCCGGGTTTATTCGCAAAGTTTCGCCGTTAGGGAAGGTGAGTTCAGTCAAAGTACCAGCGCGCCAGCCATAATAGCCAGCATCGAGATCCTGGACAAGCAAGCGCAATTGCTGGTAAAGGCCGCGATAGCGTAAGTCATCCAGGCCAAGGGGGTACGTTGCATCTACTCCAGGGAGGGGGGCACCGGTTACCCAGCCTGTTTTGTATTGAATATAAGCCAAAAGCAGACGCGGGTTAATCGAACTCTCTAACGCAATCCGCCGCACAACGCCAGAGCCTGGGAGCCAGCCATCTACAGCAAGGTATTCTCGATAAGTGCTGAGAAAACCATTTGCAGAGGTAAGATAAGCAGCAATGTCAAAATCAACAGCGCTGGGCGAATAGACCAACTCGCTGTCAGGCAGTAATTTATCAGCCGGGCTCAGCGGCACATCTGCAAGGCGGTTTGGAATAACCAGCGGCGTTCCCGGGGGAATAAAACCGACTTCGGGGTTTGCAAGAGAGGTGACAATTTCTTCGGGTCCAACCCCAAAATGAATGGCTACCACCTCCAGGCTATCGCCAGATTGCGCCGTGTAGAGAACGGTTGGATTGGGGGTGGTATTCGGTGTAGGCGAAGTGGTAGGTCGGAGCAAAGGCTCCGGATCCGAACCCGCAGCCTGAGTCTCAAAAGAAAGGGCGGTGGCTGTCGCGGTGAGGGGAGAGAGCGTGTCGGTCATCGGTGGCACTGCAGAGGGGGTCAGGTAAGGAGAATAACTGCCCCACAGTCCGCTTTTGCAACCTGTCAATAGAAAAGCAAACAGCAAAAGTGCTGCCAAAATAGTATTTTTAGGAGTAGGAGATTTCACAACAGATGATTATACAGCAAAGCCATTAACCAGGAATAAGAGCGGAGCCGGTCAGCGGCTGCTGAATCATTCGCCCGGTTTGGGATGATAGTGGCCTTCGACCCACTCTTCGCCCGCAGGGCCAATCTCTTTTTTCCAGACCGGAACAATCTCTTTGAGCCGATCAATGCCATAACGAGCGGCTTCGAAGACACCCGTATCGCGATGAGCAGCCGTACAGGCAATCAGGGTTGTCGGTGTGCCGACCTCGAGCCTGCCCACGCGCTGGATAATTGCAATGCCCTCCACAGAAGGCCACTGACGCCGGATTTCGTCAGCCACCTGACGCATTTTTTCTTCAGCCATGGGGGCATAGGCTTCATACTCCAGGCGAGTCGTCTGGTGTGGTTCGCCCCGCCAGGTTTCTCCACGTACAAGACCAGTAAAAACCACCGCTGCGCCAGTGGTGGGCAGAGTGATTTTGGCTAACACAGAATCAACATCCAGGGAAGAATCAGTGAGAGAGATGATTGTAGGGTAATGATGAGCCATAATCAGAATAATCCAGGCGAAAAATTAACCACCAGAGACAGGGGGGAAGAAGGCTACCTCTGCATTTTCGGGAATGACCTGATCTGCCGCGGCATACTGGTGGTTAACAGCCACGAGCATCGAGTTACGCACCTTTTCCAAGCGAGGATAGCGAGTAATCAGCAAATCTTCCAAAGCAGCCAATGTTGTCTCTGCCGGCAAGTCAAGTTCGAGGAAGCGTGTCCCGACATAGTCTCGCAAGGTAGCAAAAAATAAGATTTTGACGCGCTTCATAGTTCCTCACGATTGACAACATCGCCCGATTGACCGCCATGTTTTTCCAACAACCGGATGTTTTGAATACGCATCGTTTTCTCAGCAGCCTTCGCCATGTCATACACCGTCAAGGCAGCAACCGAAACAGCCGTCAAGGCTTCCATTTCGACGCCGGTCTTACCAATCGTTTTGACCGCAGCCGTAATCACCACGCCGGGGAGAGAATCGTTGAGGGACAGGTTGACCTCCGCGTGGGTGAGTGGCAAAGGATGACAGAGCGGAATCAGGTCCGAGGTCCGTTTGGCCGCAGCAATACCGGCAATTTGGGCAACAGTCAAGACGTCGCCTTTTTTTAGCTGGCCAGCGCGGATGAGATCAAGGGTCTCTTTTTTCATCACAACTTCGCCATAAGCGATGGCAATGCGTTCAGTATCCGGTTTCTCACCGACGTCTACCATCCGGGCACGGCCAGATTCATCGAGGTGGCTAAGTTTGGGTGTCATGCCCAAATTATACGTTATAATCCGCCTGCTATGGACTTAAATATCGCCGGCTACCAGACAGGAAATTACAATGTGGCATTGCCCGTGTACGAGGGGCCACTTGACTTGTTGCTGCAATTGATCGAACGCGCCGAATTGGATATTACTGCCGTTTCACTGGCGCAGGTGACGGATCAATATCTGGCCTATATTCACGAGATGCAGGTACCGCCCGATGAAATTTCGGCTTTTTTAGTGGTCGCGGCGAAACTGATTCAAATCAAGTCAGAAGCACTGTTGCCCCGTCCGCCAGTACGGGAAGCAGGCGAGGAAGATCCCGGCGAGTCGCTGGCTCGACAATTGCGCATTTACAAACGTTTCAAGGAACTGGCCAACTGGCTTGATGACCGTCAAGAAAAACGACTGCGCACCTATCTGCGCGTGGTCTCCCCTTTGCACGTTGAAGGTAAACTGGATTTATCCGACGTCACTCTGACCGATCTATTGGCTGCCGCCCAAACAATTTTTGCTGCAGAGCAGAACAAAGCGGAACTGGGAACAGTAATTTCTGCACCTCGAATCACAATTCGCGAAAAAATTGCATGGATTGCATCCAGGCTAGCCCAAGAGCCGTGCACCAGTTTTCGCAGTTTACTGGGAGAAAAGCCATCCCGTCTCGAGGTCGTAGTCACCTTCCTGGCGCTTCTTGAACTTGCAAAACGATACCGCGTATCCGTCACACAGGAAAGATTGTTTGATGATATTCGAATTGAAAAAACAGCGGAATGGCAAGAGAATGAAGAACTAGAAATAGAATTTGAGTAGTTTGTAGGAGAGTTGTGCTGATAAACAAAAAAGGGGCTCCGCCTGGAGCCCCCGACCATTTAGCACTGGCAGATTTACTCTTACTTATGATTAAGGTTGGAGTTAACCTTGGTAAAGACGTTGCCAAGGATGGGACCAAGCAGGAGCAAAACAGCAATTACAACGACTGCAACCAAAACAAGGATCAACGCATACTCCACCAGGCCCTGGCCTTTTTCCTTCGGGGCGAACAACATAGACTTTCA
>Ga0209162_1002039_pt1 | contig 18491 bp, 9 predicted proteins | sample YNPNPMetaG_FD_187121 | JGI IMG/M metagenome (GOLD analysis project Ga0209162, IMG submission 187121) | Anoxygenic and chlorotrophic microbial mat microbial communities from Yellowstone National Park, USA - YNP NP MetaG (SPAdes) (version 2) ... | reverse complement strand
ATGGCCTGCGGCCAAGGGTCGGCCTTCGCCGACCTCTCCTTGACCGCGCCACGGAGTGTCGGCGCAGGCCGACACCCGGCGTGAAACGCCTCAAGAGGCCGATGAAAGTCAGCCTCTAATGGCCTGCGGCCAAGGGTCGGCCTTCGCCGACCTCTCCTTGACCGCGCCACGGAGTGTCGGCGCAGGCCGACACCCGGCGTGAAACGCCTCAAGAGGCCGATGAAAGTCAGCCTCTCATGGCCTGCGGCCAAGGGTCGGCCTTCGCCGACCTCTCCTTGACCGCGCCACGGAGTGTCGGCGCAGGCCGACACCCGGCGTGAAACGCCTCAAGAGGCCGATTTCAATCGGGCGGCATCTTGTCTGAAAAGTCTACCACGAAGGCGCACAGGATAAAGAAATGAGAGGAATTGACACAAATTCTTTGTGTCTTTCGTGGTTTTCAGACAAGCTCTCAGGGCAGAGGGCCCCAGGAGATCCGTTCTTCCACCCAGCCATGGAGTTCGTGGGGGGCAGCCCCCCGCACCTGTCCCTCCAGCGGCCCCCCCACGTCGAACAGCCGACGCTGCCCCCTGCCATCGGCATCCATGACCCACACCGCCCACCGCCCACTCCGGTCGGAGATGAAGGCCAGATACCGACCGTCGGGCGACCAGGCAGGCAGGCCATCGTTGGCCGGGTGGTGGGTCAACCGTCGCAGCCCGCTGCCGTCAAGCCGGACCAGGTAGAGTTCCCAATTGCCGTCCCGGTGGGACATAAAGACCACCTGCTGCCCGTCGGGAGAGGCTTCCGGGTCGGTCTCACTGCTGCCGGCCACCACCTGGCGGAGAAAGGTGCCATCGGCCCGCATGAGCAGGATGCCACAACTATCCCGCCAGCAGCCGCTGTAGAGAATGCGCCCGTCTGGAGTCCACGAGGGGGACAGGCCCAGCACGCCGCTGCCTTCCCGCTGGATGGGGCGGATTTCGGCCTCGACGGTGCGGTACAGGCGGGCCTGCCGGTCGGCTTCCTCGCGGCAATGGTAGACGTAGGCCTTGCCTTGAGAATCCACGCTGGGCCGGGCGGCTTCGATCTGGCCGGTGATCTTCCAGATGCGCTGGCCGGCCAGGGATTGGAGGAACAGCCCTTTGTCGTCGGGGCGCCACGAGTGGAGGACGAGCTGGCGCCCGTTGGGCAGCAGGTCGGGCTGGCTGGCTTCGCTGGCCACCCGCCGGCAGCCTGTGCCGTCCACCTGGCAGACATAGACATCATAGGTCTGCCGCACCGGGTCAAAGCGGGGAAAGGCGATCTGGCCCGTTAACCGGGGCTCTGGCCCGGCAGCGGAAGTGGCAGTGACGCCGGGCGTGGCCGTGGAGGTTGGCGTCAGGGTTGGGGTTGGGGTTGGGGTTGGGGTTGGAGTGAGGGGGGGTGTAGAGGTCGGGGTGGCGGTGGCGCGGGGCGGCGTTTTGATGGTCGGCGAGGGGCTGGCCGTGACGGTCGGCTCTCCGGCCTGGTCTGGGAGGGGTGTGGCGATGGGGAGCAGGGTGGGCGTGCCGGTGGCCGTCGGCGCGGCAGTGGTGGCCGCGCCCATGGCCGGGGGCAGGGAAATGTCAGGTGTCACCAGGGTCGGGGCGGAGGCAATAACCGGCGATTGCCAGGATTGATAGAAGAGGTAGCCTTCCAGGCCCAAAGCGGCAAGCAGGATCGCGACGGCTGCCCACAGGAGATAGCGGCGGAGGGCCTGGTGTTTCCTGGCAGTTGGTGCCTTTTGTGCTTTCTGTTGCCGCCTGATCCGGACGCGCAGCTTCTGGACGTCCCGGTAATCGGGGGCAGCAGCGACGATCTCGTCCGCCAGGGCCTGGGCCTCGGCCCATCGGCCGGCGTGGCCAGCCCTGATGGCGGCGGTGTAGAGGGCAGCCAGGCGCGCCTGTCGTCCGGCCTCGGCCAGTTGCTCGCTCACGTCACGGTAGCAGGGGTCGAGGCGGAGGACCTGGCTGAACAGGTCCACGGCCTCGGGCCAGGCTTCGGCCTGGGCGGCCTGCTGTCCTCGCTGATACAGCTCCTCCAGCAACGCCGGCAGGGGACTGGCCGGAGCTTCCAACCCGTCCAGCCATTCCCGGCCGGCCAGGGTTGCCTCCAGCGCCGCTATCATCTCCGCCGGCGACTGGAAGCGGTCTTCGGGGCGTTTGGACATGGCCTTTTGCACCAGGCGCGCCACGGGGCGGGGCAGGTTGGGGCAGAGCTGTTCCAGGGGCGGCGGCGATGTGGCCAGGTGTTGGTTCATGACAGACCACGGGGTATCGGCCTGGAACGGCCGCTCGCCGGTGAGCATCTCGTACAGCACGATGCCCAGGGAATAGAGGTCGGCCCGGGTGTCCACCTGCCGGCCCATCACCTGCTCCGGAGCCGCATAGAAAGGGGAGCCGACAAAGCCGGAGAGGGTGATGTCCGGCGAGGTCCGCGCCCGGGCGATGCCGAAATCCAGCACCCGCACCGTCCCGTCGGGCAGGAGCATGATATTTTCCGGCTTGACGTCACGGTGGACGACGCCATGTTGATGGGCATGGTTCAGGGCCAGGGCCACCTGCCGGGCGATGTCCACCGCTTCCTGCCAGGACAAAGCCCCATCCTCATCCAGAACGTGGCGCAGGTCACGGCCTGGCACATGCTCCATGACCAGGTAGTGGGTATCGCGGTCGGAGCCATAATCGAGGACGCGGACCACATGCATTTCGGGTGCCGACTGCGACAGGGCCATGACCAGTCTGGCCTCCTGGTTAAAGCGCTGCAAAAAGCCCACGTCCTGGTTGAACTGAGGGTAGAGCACTTTGACGGCCACCCGCCGCCCTTCACGCAGGTCTTCGGCCAGGTAAACCCAGGCCACACCGCCATGCCCCAGCTCGGCGATCAGTTTATAGCGGTTGCCCAAAACCGTCCCGATCATGTTCCCTTCAATGGGATGGGTTCCACTCCTGCCGGGAGTCCATGTAGAATTTCGCCCCATCCATGTCTATTATAGCCGATCGGAGGGTGGGCTGCAATGGGCCACAGGGTGTAGTTCCGGGGGGAGATGGGGGGACCCTGGGGGGTAGTTTCTCACATGCGTCAGTGGAACAGCCGGAGTTGTGCAGTTGCCCGGCTGTGGACACGGAACAACTCACCGCAGAGCACGCAGAGGAATCATACAAGCCGGGACTTTTTCAGCAGCCTCCAATGGATGACATGTTCACCACCAAGACACGAAGGCACCAGGATTTTCGTGTCTTGGTGCCTTTGTGGCAAGCCTGCCGGGCCAACTGTGTAGCTCCTGGGATCGAAGGTAAAATCGGTGTCCATCCGTCCCATCCGGACTGTCCGTGTCCCATCAGGGGTCAACCTGTTGGGAAGCATCCCCCTCCGAGGAGGGGAAAAGAGGGTGGGGTTTGAACAAAACCCCGAAGTGGAGTATAATTGGGGGCGAGTGAGTTCTACAGGGGAGGATCATGCCCGCATTTCAGGTGGTATCCGATTTCCAGCCCACCGGCGACCAGCCGCAGGCGATCGAGCTGTTGGTCGAAGGGCTGCAACGGGGCTACCGCCACCAGACGCTGCTGGGCGCCACCGGCACCGGAAAAACCTACACCATCGCCCGGGTGATCGAGCGGGTGCAAAGGCCGACGCTGGTGATGGCTCACAACAAGACCCTGGCGGCCCAGCTCTATGCCGAGTTCCGCGATTTCTTCCCCCATAACGCCGTCGAGTACTTTGTCTCCTACTATGACTATTACCAGCCGGAGGCCTATCTGCCCCGCACCGACACCTACATCGAAAAAGATGCCGACATCAATGATGAAATCCAAAAGCTCCGTCTGGCGGCCACCGAGGCGCTGCTCACCCGCCGCGATGTGATCATTGTTGCCAGCGTGTCGTGCATCTACAGCCTGGGCTCACCGGCGGAGTATGGGCGCGATGTGGTCGAGTTGCGCCTGGGCCAGGCCCGCCGCCGCGATGCGCTGTTGCGCCACCTGGTGTCTATCTACTATGAACGCAACGATGTGGCCTTCAAGCGGGGCACCTTCCGCGTGCGCGGCGATACCGTGGACATCTATCCCGCTTACCGCGACACGGCTTTGCGCATTCAATTCTGGGGCGACACAGTGGAGCGCATCACCGAGATTGACCCCCTCACCGGTGAGGTCCTGGAGGAACGCCAGGCGGTACATCTCTACCCGGCCAGACATTTTGTCACCACGGCGGAAGTGCTCAACGAAGCCTTGAAACGGATCGAGGCCGAGCTGGAGGAGCGGCTGAAGGAACTCCGCGCCCAGGACAAACTGCTGGAAGCCCAGCGCCTGGAACAGCGCACTCTGTACGATATGGAGATGATGCGCGAGATCGGCTACTGCCCCGGCATCGAAAACTATTCCCGGCATCTGGAGCGCCGCAACGCCGGCGACCCACCCTGGACGCTGCTGGACTATTTCCCCCACGACTATTTGCTGGTGGTGGATGAGAGCCACATGACCATTCCCCAGATTCGGGGGATGTATCATGGCGACCGCTCACGCAAAGAGGTGCTGGTGGAGTATGGCTTTCGCCTGCCCTCGGCCCTGGACAACCGCCCTCTCAAATTCCACGAATTTCAAGAGCGCACCAACCAGGTGATCTACACCTCGGCCACGCCCGGCCCCTACGAGCGCCAGGTGTCGGCCCAGATCGTGGACCAGGTGATCCGGCCCACCGGCCTGGTGGACCCGGAGGTCGTGGTCAGGCCGACCAGGGGGCAGATTGACGATCTGATCGGCGAGATCCACCGTCGCGTGGAGCGGGGGGAGCGGGCGCTGGTGACCACCCTGACCAAGCGCATGGCCGAGGACCTGGCCGACTATCTGGGAGAGTTGGGCATCAAGGTCCACTATCTGCACTCTGAGGTGCAGACCCTGGAGCGGGTGGAGATCCTGCGCGACCTGCGCCTGGGGGTGTATGATGTGGTGGTGGGCATCAACCTGCTGCGCGAAGGGCTGGACCTGCCGGAGGTCTCGCTGGTCGCCATCCTCGACGCCGACAAAGAGGGCTTTTTGCGCTCCGACACGGCTCTCATCCAGACCATCGGCCGGGCGGCGCGGCATGTCAACGGCCAGGTGATCATGTACGCCGACCAGATCACCGACTCGATGCGGCGGGCGATTGACGAGACCAACCGCCGCCGGGCCATCCAGCAAAAGTACAACGAAGAGCATGGCATCCAGCCGCAGAGCATCGTCAAAGAGGTGCGTGACCTGACCGACCGGGTGAGGTCGGCAGCCGAAGCGCAGACCGGGATCCGCGTGGCGGCCAGGGTGCCCAGGGCCGAGGTCACCTTTCTCCTGGAGGAGCTGGAGAAGCAGATGAAAGAGGCGGCGGCAAAGCTGGAGTTCGAGAAGGCGGCTTTGCTCCGCGACCAGATTTTCGAGTTGCGCAGGCAGTTGGAGGATGAGAGCCTGCCCGAATGGGAGCGCATCTGGCGGGAAGGGCATGGACGGCGAGCATAGGCGGAAGATGGGGGGACGGTCGGATTAGCTTTCTTCTTCCGCTTTTCTGCCTCTGGCCTCCTGTTTTCTGGCCTCCTGCTTCTTCCGTCTGGCTTTGGCCATCTCTTCGGTGCGGATTTCGTTCCACACCCGGCCCAGGCCCGACTTGAAGCGGCGGTCGGCCTTGGGCTTCTCGGACGGGGGGATGGGCCAGTAGCGGATCAGGTGAGAGAGGCTGCGGGCGGTTTCGGCTTTGGGCATGCCTGCCAGATAGGCGCTGCGCACCTTGCGCCGCACCAGGCGCAGATAGGTGGACATATTCTCGGTGGCCTCTTTGCCGGTCGGTTCGCCGTGGCCGGGGATGAGGAGGTCATAGCTGAGTTTGCGCAGATAGGTAAGGGCCTGCAGCCATTGTTTGGTGTTGCCCTGGGACAGGAAGGGCGGTCGGTCGGTAATGACCACGTCGCCGGTGAACAGCAATTTCTCGGTGGGGAAATAGACGACGCTGGTGGCGGGGGTATGCCCCCCAACCGGGATGAGGTGGATCTCTTTATCCCCCTTGTACAGGATCGTGCGGCCCACGAACGTGATCTCCGGTTTGATGATGCGCAGATTCTTTTTCCACTCCTCCACCGCCTCAGGGATGCGGTTGCGGTACATGTTCAGCAGCCGGGTGCGAAAGCTGTCGCCGTAGCTCTTCATCTCTTTCCAGGCATGTTCGTGGGCGATCACCGTCGCCATGGGGAACCACTGGTTGCCGATGATGTGCGCCCGATGGTGATCGGTGTTGATGATATACAGGATTTCCTGATCGGTCTGCTTCCTGATCTCGCCGAGCCAGTGGCGAGCCTCGCGGGGCAGCATCGGGGTATCAATCAGGATCACCCCCTCGTCGGTGACAATAAAGGCCACATTGGCCCCGTGATAGCCGGTCTCGACAAAGATGTTGGGGGCAATTTCTCGGATCATCTCGTCTCCATCATCTCAGACAAAAGGTGAACGCTATCCTCCAGAGCCTGCGCCAGCCGTTCGCCCTGCGGCCCCCCTCCCTGAGCGAATTCGGGTCGGCCGCCGCCCCGCCCGCCGATCGTTTCACAGGCCCGGCGCAGCAGCATCCCCATGTGCAGGGCAGGCAGGTCAGCGGAGCGGGCGAAGGTGAGGCTGCCCTTTTCCCCTGCCGGTCCGCCCGCCGCCAGCAGCGCCACGGTCCGGGGGCGTTCGACCAGATGTTGGGCCAGATGCTTCAACTCCTCAGGGGTGCGATCGGTCAGGTGAGCCTGGACCACCCGGACCTCCCCCACGGTTGGGGCCTGGTGCCACAGGGCCGTCGCCTCGGCCTGCAACAGGGCATCGCGGCTGCGGCGCAGTTCATGGCGGGCGGCCTTCAGGTCGTCGGCCAGGCGATGGACCACCCCGGCCAGCTCCCAGTAGCCGACGCTGAACTCCTGAGCCAGGTCCAGGATCAGCGCATTTTTGGCCTGGTAATCGCGCCGGGCACGGTCGCCGCACAGGAACTCGACGCGGGTTTCTGAGCCGCGCCGCTCGGTGCGGGTGATCTTGATCAGCCCCACCTCCCCCGTGGCCCGCAGGTGGGTGCCGCCGCAGGCCGAACAGTCAAAGCCGGCGACCTCGACGACGCGCACCGGGCCGGCATGGACCACCGGTTTGCGCAACGGCAGGTGAGGGACCTCTTCGTCGGCCACCCAGCGGGCAACGACCGGCCGGTTTTGAAAGACGACCCGGTTTGCCAGCGCCTCCACCGCCTCCAACTCGTCGGCCGACAGGGGGGCGCGGTCCAGGTCAATCGTCGCGTATCGCTCCGAAAGGTGAAACCCGACGGTGTTGGCCTTCAACCGCCGGACAAACGCCGCCGACAGGAGGTGCTGGCCGGTATGCTGCTGCATCAGGTCGAAACGGCGTTCCCAATCCACCCGCCCCTCCACTTCCGCATCGCTGAGCGGTTCAGCCAGGAGATGGAGCACCGCCCCATCCGACTCCCGCTCCACGACCTCGGCTACGGCCACGCCGCCCAACCGGCCGGTGTCATGGGGCTGACCGCCGCCGGTGGGATAAAAGGCGGTGCGGTCCAGCACCACCGCCGGTTGCCCCTCCCACTCCAACCGCTCGACGACATGGGCCGAAAAGTGGGTCAGGTAGGGGTCGTCGTAGTACAGGCGAGCGGTCATGCCCGCCTCCTGCGCCGCTGCGCCGTCCGCCCTCCAGCCATCAGTCTGGCGGGGGCACGCCTGTCCCTGATGAGCAAGAGCACGACGCCGGCCGCGACAACGAGGGGCACCCCGGCCATCAACCCCCAGGTCCCGGGGCTGTGGACGCCGAACAGCGGGGCCAGGGTCCAGGTCATCCACAGGGCCAGGCCCAGGAACACCAGCCCGGTGGCCAGCTTGATGGTGGCCGTGTGGCGGTTGACAAATTGACCCAACTGCTCTGAGGTGGTGCCCAGATAGCTCAGCCCAAACACGACCACCAGGGGGAGGATGAACATCAGGCAGTAGAGCAGCAGGTAGAAAAAGGCCCGCGCTGCCAGCTCGGGCACACTCAGCACGTAGACGATGGTCGGCAGATAGACCTGTCCGGTGCAGGCCAGTTCGATGAGCGACACGACAAAGCCGGTGATCAAGGCCATGGCCACAAAGGCGCGCACCTGGGCGCTGTCGCGGATGACCTGGTGGATGCGACGGCGCAGGCCCATCGGCAGTTTCAGGGTCATTTCGCTCACCTGGCCCTGCCGCGCCTTGAAAAAGTCACGGCCGGTCAGGGCCGCCAGCACCATGCACAGCAACGCCGTGAGCAGATACACCCAGCGGCCCAATGCCGTGAAAAAGCTGAGGGATTGAATCGCCCGCAACAGGCCGACCCCCACCAGCAGATAGGTGAGGAACACCCCCAGGGCAAAGGCAATCCCCACCATCAGGATATCGCGTCCACGGCGGCCGGTAAAGGCCATGTAGGAGATGAAAAAGACCAGGGTGGCAAACGCGCAGGGGTTGAGGCCATCAATCAGGCCGGCCCCCAGCACGGTGAGCACCTTCCAGCCTGTCAGACGGGCCACGAGCGACTGCCTGGCCTGCTCTGCCTGGCAATCCTGCCAGGTGCGCTCCGCACCCGTCGCCGCATACCGGCCCACCACGGCCAGCAGGTTGGTGACATTGGCTTCTGTCCCGATCAGCACATCCCGGCCGACAAAGATCATCGGCGTGGACAGGCGCTTCTCCTCCGGCACCCCATACCTTTCGCTCAGACACTCGTTGAGTAGGATGTTGTCCTGCTCCTCAATGGGAAAGCGGTCCACCACCACCTGGGGGAATTGAGCTCCGACCACCTGCAGGTCGTAGGTGGTGCGGGCGCACTCCTGGCAGCCAGCCTTTTCAAAATAGGCCAGGTAGATCGGGGGGCGGGTCGGGGTCGGCGTGACCGGAGCGGCAGTCAGTTCTTCCAGGGAGGGCAGAGCCTTTCCTCCCTCAGCCAGGTACTTTTCGACCAGGCCCGGCAGCCTGGCCTCGATCTCGGTCCGGCCGACGAGCATCTGCCGGTCAATCAGCACCTGGGGGGTGCCCTGGGGTGGCGCCTTGATCCCCAGCGCAGCATTGATCTGGGCCAGGGTGCCGGCCTGTTCCTGTTGCGACAGGTCCAGGGCGAAGGCCTGAAACCGGTTGCCATATTTCTGGCTCAGGGAAACGATCAGCGCATTCACCGGCTGAAAGTCGGCATGGTTCCGGTCAAAGGCAACCAGGACCTGGACCGCAGGCTCCGGCGTGGGAACCACCACCGTCGGCAGGTCCTCCAGCGAGGGGAAATCTATGCCGCCCTGGGCCAGGGATTGATCAATGTACGTTTCCAGCCTGGCCTGGATCTCATCGCTGCCGATCAGCACCCGGTCGCCGATGACCAGGGTCGGCACATACCCCTGTTGTTCGTCAGGCACGCCCAGCTTTCTCTCCAGGCCCAGCATGGTCAGATAGTTTTCGGGGTTGTTGTAGATGTCAAAATAGCGAGACTCGACCTGGTCGCCATATCGGGCATAGAGGGGGGGCAGAAAGTTCTCCATCACCTCGTGACAATGGGGGCAGGTCTGGCTATAGAAAAGGTAGAAGCGGGCCACCGCTTTGCCTGACCCGGCTGTGGCCGTCGGGGGGACTGCATCCTGGGCAGCGGACCTGTCCACAGCCAGCATGCCTGTCAGCACGACGATCAGGCCAAAACCCAGAAACAGAACTTTTTTCATCGGGAACCGTCTCTCATCTTGAGTCTGTTCGGCTTTCGGAGCAGCACTCTCCCAGGCCCGGTCGAGATTATACCACGATCTGGCGGTTTTGCCAATGGGCGGGTGCGTGCGGCGTTCGAAGCAGAACATGGGCGGGGCACCCCATCGCCCGGCGGCGGCGATTGGAAATCGCACCGGTCGGGGCAGAGCGGCGCTCTGCCCCTGGCCGTCCGCCTGTCTGAAAACCACAAAGGACACGAAGGATGATTTTCAGGCCCTTTGTGTCCTTTGTGTCCTTGGTGGTAATCTTTTCAGGCCGGCTCTGAGGTGCGACTTGGTCGCTTCGCTTGATGCGTATGGGAGCAGCCCCGTTCTTCTGCTTCGAAAGCCCGCGATGCGGTCGGGTTGACGAATCGCTTCCGATGGGGTATAATGGCCTCTGTGTCCTTCCTGTTTTCAGACAGGCTCTAATCCTACCACGATGGTTCACGTTCTGAACTCACCGCAGAGGCGCTGAGGCCGCAGAGGAAACCGAAAAAAGACCTCTGCGAACTCCGTCTCTGCGGTGAACAAGCCGTGTTCAGGTCAAACTATCGTTGTAGGACTAAGGCAAAGAGCGGAAAAGGAGCTCAGCATGAACATCAAAACGATGTGGCGCATACTGCTCTCCCTGGTGGCCGTGCTGGCCGTCCTGGCCCTGGTGCTGCCTCCGTCGGTTCAGGCGCAGGGGCCGGTTCACGTTGTCCAACGGGGTGAGACTCTGGCCCAGATCGCGTGGCGCTACGGCACCTCGGTTTCGGCCATCATGCAGGCCAACGGCCTGCGCAACCCCAACCTGATCTATGTCGGCCAGCGGCTGCGCATCCCCACCGGAGGGGGCAGCGCGACGCCGACCGGCGGGGCGATCCATGTGGTACAGCCTGGGGAGACGTTGCAGAGCATCGCCCTGCGCTATGGCACCACGGCAGCGGCTATCGCCTCGGCCAACGGCCTGCGCAACCCCCACCTGATCTATGTCGGCCAGCGGCTGCGCATCCCTGGCCGGGGAGATGGCTCTTCCGGCGGAGGGGGCAGCAGATGGATTGAGGTGGACCTGAGCAGCCAGACGGTGCGTGCCTGGCAGGGCGATACCGTGGTGCGCCGCATGGTGGTCTCGACCGGCATCGCCCGCTACCCGACCCCGACAGGCCGTTTCCACATCTACGCCAAATATCCCAGTGTGACCATGTCGGGGCCGGGCTACTCCCTGCCGGGGGTGCCGCACACCATGTATTTCTACCGGGGCTTTGCCCTCCACGGCACCTACTGGCATCACAACTTTGGCCATCCCATGAGCCACGGCTGCATCAACCTGACCCGCGCCGACGCGGCCTGGCTCTACGGCTGGGCGCCTGTGGGTACCCTGGTTGTGATCCATTGGTAGAGGGCTCCAGGACCACAGCCCTGGCTTCGACGGCGGAGCGCATTCCGCCCGTCGCTCTTTTGTATCCCCCGTCGCCTCCCCTGTTTTGTCATTCCATCCATTCTATGCTACACTTATATGTTGTTTCTGTGCAGGGGGTGATAGCCGATGAAGAGAATGACCCTTCTTCTGATCCTGGGGTTGATCCTGGCCTCGGTGCCGCTTCTGCCGGCCTGGGCCCAGCCATCCGGCCAGATCACCTCACCCCGTGACCGGGCATCGGTGCGCGGCCTGGTGCCTATCGAGGGCAGTGCCACCCATCCCCAGTTTCAGAAGTACGAGATCCACTTTGGCCCGGAGCCTAACCCTGGCGATCAATGGACGCCGGTTGGCAATTCGCCCTTTTCGGTGCCGGTGGTGCAGGGCCGACTGGCGTTGTGGGATACGACCGTGATCCCCGATGGCCTCTATAGCCTGCGCCTGCGCGTCGTCCGGCTGGACGGCAACTATGACGAGTATTTTGTGCGGGGCATTCAGGTCGCCAACACCCGACCCACCGAGACGCCGACCCGCGCTGCCCCTCCCCCCCCCGCGCTGCCGACGGATACCCCTTCCCCCACGCCGACCATTGTCATCGGTGTGCCGACAGTGCCCAGCCCCACACCCAAACCCACCGACACCCCACAGCCGACGGCGCTGCCCACCGCCACGCCGGAACCGCCGGTCAAACTGCCCTTTCAGGGCATCGGCGACGCAGCCTGCTGGGGAACCGGCGTCACCCTGGCTGCTTTCGCGGCGATCGGGCTGATCTTTGCCCTGAAGGGGGGACTGGCTTCTCTCCTCAACCGGCTCAGACACGGAATCAGGGATCAGGAATGAGGGATCTGGGCAGGGCAACGGCGAGCAATTGCCCTACCAAAGACACATGTCCCCGCCCGGCGCTGATCGTCGGGCTGGGCAACCCGGGAAAAGAATACGCCTGGCATCGCCACAATGTCGGCTTTCAGGTGGTGGATGCCCTGGCCCGCGCCCACGGCCTGCGCTTCTCCCGGCGCAAGAGCGCCAAGGCCTGCCTGGCTGAGGGGCAGATCGGGGGACAACCGGTGCTCCTGGCCAGGCCGCAGACCTTCATGAACCTGAGTGGCCAGGCTGTCGGCCGCATAAGCCGGGCGTATGGCATCCCGCCGGAGCGCATCCTGGTCATATACGACGACCTGGACCTGCCGCTGGGCCGCCTGCGCCTGCGGCCGGAGGGGGGATCGGGCGGACACAAAGGGGTGCGGTCCATTATCGAGGTGCTGGGCACGCAGGCCTTCCCTCGTCTGCGGGTGGGCATAGACCGCCCGCCGACCGGGGTGGACCCGACCGAGTATGTCTTGCAGCCTTTTGACCCAGACCAGAAGCCGATCCTGATCCGGACTGTGGACCTGGCGGTGGCTGCGGTTGAGTGTTGGTTGACGGAAGGGATGGAGGCGGCGATGGAGCGGTTTAACCGCAAGGATTGGACCTTCCCGGAGGGGGAGGACCGGGATAGGCCCCCCCAGGGAGGGGCAGGTCTTGCACCTGCCCAGGCAACCCACCCCCCCAACAACCGGGGCGGTTCAGGAGAAAAGGGGTGAATCTTTCCGGGTTGTTGCCCCTCCTTCAGGAAGTGCCGGCCTACCGGCGACTGGTAGCGGCCATCGAAGAGGGAGCGGCGGGAGGAGCCTCTGGCCTGGAGGTATGTCGCCCCGGCGTGATCTCGGCGGCCCGTCCCTACCTGGTGGCCGCTCTCTTCCGGCAATTGGGCCGGCCCATCCTCCTGCTCACCGGCCGCGCCGAGCGGGTGAGCCAGTGGGCCGACCAGTTGCGCATCTGGACCGGTTCGGAGGCCATCTACCCCTTTGCCGAACCGGACGCCCTGCCCTATGAGCGGGTACCCTGGGCCCGGGAGACGGTCTGCGATCGGTTGACGGCGTTGACAGCGCTGCTCAGCACCGACCGGCAGCCCCCTCTGGTCATCGCTTCAGCGCGGGCGCTGATGCACAAGACGCTGCCGGTCCGCGAGTTCCGGTTGGGGATGCGCCAGTATCGCCACGGCCAGAGGATTGACCTGCAACGCACTCTGGAGCATTGGGTGGCCCACGGCTACCGGCCGGAGAGGGTGGTCGAAGAGCCGGGCACCTTCAGCCGGCGTGGCGGGTTGATTGACCTCTTTCCCCCCAACCTGCCCCTGCCGGTGCGCATTGAGCTCTTTGGCGACGAGATTGACAGCCTGCGCCTCTTTGACCCCACCACCCAGCGTTCCCAACAGCGCATCGAACAGTTTACGCTATCCCCGGCCACCGAGGCCCTGCCCCGGCTGGCCCCGGCGGCTGCCCGTCAGGCCCAGGAACCGGGCCGCCTGGACTTTAGCCTGTGCCATCCCCCGGCCCACGCCGAATATCGGGAGGACCTGGCCCGCCTGGAACAGGGGTCGTTCTTCCGGGGCATCGAATTCTACCTGCCTTTCTTCTATTCTCACCCGGCCCCCCTGCCTGACTACCTGCCGTCGAACGGGTTGTGCCTGGTGGACGATTGGGAGGAACTGGAGGCCAGCGTGGCAGACCTGGATGGTCAGGCGCAGGCCCTCCAGGCCGACCTGATCAAGGCCGGGGAACTGCCGGCCGGTTTCCCGACCCCCTATTTCACCTGGGAGACGCTGCAACAGGCCCTCCGCGCCCGACGGCCGCTGGTGCTGGGCGGCGCCTCCCTCGCCGGGGAAGAGGGGGACCTGGGCCAGGTTTTTGCCTGGGGAGAACGCTACGGCGGCCAGCTCAAACGGGTGCTGGACGGCTGTCAGGAGATGCGCGCTGCCGGCCAGCGGGTGGTGCTGGTCAGCCGTCAGGCACAGCGCATCTCCGAACTGCTGGCCGAACGGGGGATCACCGCCACTCCCCTGCAGGACCTGCTCGAACCGCCGCCGCCCCGCAGCCTGACGTTGATCCAGGGCACGCTGGCCGAAGGCTGGGTCTTGCAGACAGCAAGGGATGGCCTGCCGCCTGCCGCTCGCTGCTCACTGCTGACCGATGCGGAGGTGTTCGGCTGGGCCAGGCCGGTCCCCCGCAGAGCGCGGCGCCCCCGCCCCGTTGCCCCGGAGACCTTTTTCGCCGACATAGAACCCGGCACCTGCGTCGTCCACGTGGAGCATGGCATCGGCCTGTTCCAGGGCCTGGTCAGAATGGATTTTGCCGGCGAGGAGCGGGAATATCTGCTGGTGGAATATGCTGCCGGGGACAAGCTCTATGTCCCGGTCTATCAGGCCGACCGGCTGAGCCGCTATGTCGGTGTGGGGGACCATCCACCGGTCATCAACCGGCTGGGCACCGCCGAGTGGGAGCAGGTCAAGGCCAGGGCCAAGAAGGCGGTGGCCGAGATCGCCGATGAACTGCTGGCCCTGTATGCCGCCCGCGAAGTGGTGGAAGGCCACGCCTTCAGCGCCGATACGCCGTGGCAGAGCGAACTGGAAGCCTCCTTCCCTTATGTCGAGACCGAGGCCCAGCTCCGTGCCCTGGAAGAGATCAAAGCCGACATGGAGCAACCCCGCCCGATGGACCGGCTGGTGTGTGGCGACGTGGGCTATGGCAAGACCGAAGTCGCACTGCGGGCAGCGTTCAAAGCGGTGATGGATGGCAAGCAGGTGGCGGTGTTGGTGCCGACCACCGTCCTGGCTCAGCAGCACTACCAGACCTTCACCGAGCGGCTCAAGCCTTTCCCCGTCGAGGTGGAGATGCTGTCCCGCTTTCTCACGCGACGGAAACAGGAACAGGTGGTGCGGCGTCTGGCCGAGGGGGGGGTGGACATTGTCATCGGTACCCACCGTCTGCTTTCCGACGATGTGGCGTTCAAAGACCTGGGCCTGGTGATCATTGACGAGGAGCAGCGTTTTGGGGTGGCCCACAAGGAAAAGCTGAAGCAGTTGCGCCGGGAGGTGGATGTCCTCACCCTGACCGCCACCCCCATCCCCCGCACCCTGCACATGTCGCTGACCGGCGTGCGCGACATGAGCACCATTGACACCCCGCCTGAAGAGCGGCTGCCGGTGCGCACCCATGTGGGCGAATATGATGAAACCCTCATCCGCCAGGCGATCCTGCGCGAGCTGGACCGGGGCGGGCAGGTCTATTTCGTCCACAACCGGGTGATGGGCATCTACCAGATGGCCCAGCGGCTGCGCAGGCTGGTGCCCGACGCCCGGATCGAGGTCGGGCATGGGCAGATGGCCGAGCGCGAACTGGAACGGGTGATGCTGGAATTTGCGGCCGGCAAGGTGGACGTGCTGGTCTGCACCAGCATCATCGAAAGCGGGCTGGACATCCCCAACGCCAACACCCTCATCGTCAACCGGGCGGACCAGTTTGGGCTGGCACAGCTCTATCAGCTCCGGGGCCGGGTGGGACGTGGGGCGCGGCGTGCCTATGCCTACTTTCTCCACCCCAAATTCAGTTCCCTCACCGAGGCAACCCGCCAGCGCCTGCAAACAATCGCCGAGGCCACAGAACTGGGGGCCGGATTCCGCATCGCCATGCGCGATCTGGAGATCCGGGGGGCGGGCGAGCTGTTGGGCGCGCGGCAGCACGGCCACATCGCCGCCGTGGGGTTCGACCTCTACACCCGGCTGTTGGCCCAGGCGGTGCAGGAGGCGCGGTGGCGGCGCCAGACTCCCGGCCACAGGTTGCCCCGGGAAAGGGAGAAGGAGCTGGCAGCGGCCTATGTCCAGCCGTTGGAGGAATCGGTGCAGATCAATCTGCCGCTGGCCGCCCGCCTGCCGTCGGACTATGTGGGGGATGAGGCTTTGCGCCTGCAACTCTATCGGCGGCTGGCCGGTCTGACGAGGGAAGAGGAGATTGACGACCTGCGGGCCGAACTGCAGGACCGCTTTGGGCCATTGCCGGAGGAGGGGGAAAATCTGTTCTACCAGCTCCGGCTCAAGCTGTACGCCCTGGCGGCCGGAGCCAGGGCCATCACCCTGGAGGAGGGGCAGGTGGTCGTCCGGGCCGACAGCCTGGAACAGGTGGACCGGGGGCGGTTGCAGCGGCGGTTGGGAGACCGCGCCCGGGTGACACGGCGGGCGGTGTGGCTGCCCCTGGACGGACCTTCGCCGCCGGGAGGTGAGCGGTGGCGCACGACGCTGGTCACGGTGTTGCAGGCCATCGCTGCAGAGTTGGAGGGATTCAGGGGAGCGTGACGGAAGGCCGTCGCCGTCTGGCGTTGCTGCTCTTATCGGCCGCCCTGGGATTGGTTGCCCTGGGGCAATTCTACTTCTTTTACCGCCGTTCCTACCTGTGGGATGGAGCTGTGTTCCACAGCCTGGCGGCGGGATGCTTTGTGCTGGCCTGGCGGCTGACCCGGCCCGGCTCCCCCCGGCATCGGCCTCTTCGGTCAGGTGGGTGGCTGCAAGCGCATCCCTTCCCGGCGGTCCTCCTGGGAGTGGGCCTGTGCCTCTCGTCCGTCGCCGCGTTGCTGGCGCGGGACCGTGCCCTGGACCGACCTGCCGGCGATGTGGTGGCGATCTGGTTGCTGGGCATCGGCGCCGTAGGGTGGGCGGCGCTCTGGCCACCGCGCCTGTGCCTGCCGGCCGTGCGCCGCCGGCTCTGGCCGGAGATCGCCGGTGTCGTCGGGCTGACCGCCGTGGCCCTGCTGTTGCGGGTCATGGCGCTGGACCAGGTGCCCTACACGCTGGGCGGCGACGAGGCGTGGCACGGCCTGTTGGCCAGGCAGGTGCTCCACGGCGAACTGCGCAACCCTTTTGCCATGGGCTATATGTCCATGCCCACCACCTTTTACTGGCCGTTGAGCTGGTCGTTGTGGCTGGTGGGCGACAACCTGACCGGCCTGCGGCTGCCGGCGGCCCTGGTCGGCGCGGCGACGGTGCCGGTGCTGTACCTCTTTGCCCGAAGGTTGTGGGGGCAGCGGACGGCATTCCTGGCGGCAGCGTTCCTGGCGACCTGCGATTATCACATCCACTACAGCCGGTTGGGGGCCAACAATGTCTGGGACCCGCTTTTTGTCCTGCTGGCCCTGTGGGCATTGGACAGGGGGCAGGAGGCAGGAGACAGGGGGGCACTTGCGGCCGGGCTGGTGACCGGGCTGAGCTTCTATTTCTACACCAGCGCCCGGCTGCTGCCGCTGCTCCTGATCGCATACCTGGCTTTTGTCCGGGTTCGGAAAGAGCCGGCCAGTCCCCGGCGGCCCGGCATCTCTGAACTGTTGTTGCTGGCAGTGGCCTGTTGGGTGGCGGCCGGGCCGATGCTGGGCTATGCGCTGGCCCATCCCGCCGAGTGGAACGCCCGCATCAATCAGGTGGGCATCTTCCAGTCGGGGTGGCTGGCGCGGGAGTCAGAGGTGACCGGTCAGAGCACGCTCTATATCCTGGTTGAGCAGTTCCTGCGGGCGGCAGGGGCCTTTCATGTTTTTCCCGACCGCACGGTGTGGTACGGTGCCGACCGGCCGCTGCTGGGTTTCTGGGCGGGGTTTTTTGCCCTGCCGGGCATGGTCTGGGCCATCCTCCACCGGCGGGAACGGCGCCATTTCCTGTTGCTGCTGTGGTTCTGGTCGGTGATCATCACCGGCGGGATGCTGACCGAAAGCCCTCCTTCCAGCCAGCGGCTGGTGATCGCCATCCCGGCCGTCTGCCTGCTGGTGGCGCTGGGCCTGGAGCAGGTGGTGAACCTGGCCGGACGGTTGCTCGCTGCCCGGTGGCAGCGCTGGAGCAACCCGGTCCTGGGCTTGCTGCTTCTCCTCCTGGCGGTGGGCAATGTGCGCTTCTACTTTGTCCAATTCACCCCGCAACGGCGCTACGGCGGTGAAAACGGCGAGACGGCGACGATGATGGGCTATTACCTGCGCGGTCTGGGTGGCAACTATCGTGCCTATCTGTTCGGCGCGCCACGCCTCTACTGGAATTTCGGCAGCATGGCCTTTCTGGCGCCGACCGTGCCGGGCCAGGATGTGGTCGAACCGCTCAGGGCCCCGCCCGATTTTGTGGACCGGGGCCACGGCGCCGTCTTTCTCTTCCTGCCGGAGCGGGCGGGGGAGCTCCAATGGGTGCAGCAGGCGTTCCCGGCGGGGACCCTGCGGGAATTCCGCGATGCGGCGGGCAGGCTGAGGTTCATCGCCTATGAGGTGCAGCCCCCTCTTGCGCAGGCTTTCGAAGCAGAAGAACGGGGCTGCCCCCACCGGCGGGGGTCACAGACCCCCGCCGAGCGTCACAGACCCCCGCCGAGCGTCACAGACCCCCGCCGAGCGTCACAGACCCCCGCCGAGCGAGGGGGGTCTCACCTGCCCTGCTCCCGCCAGGTCTGTGACCTGGCGGCCCCCCTCTGGCGGGGGTCACAGACCCCCGCCGAGCGTCACAGACCCCCGCCGAGCGAGGGGGGTCTCA